>Ga0208356_1000133_pt1 | contig 24719 bp, 29 predicted proteins | sample NGESurshal072012_4_FD_184467 | JGI IMG/M metagenome (GOLD analysis project Ga0208356, IMG submission 184467) | Arctic peat soil microbial communities from Barrow, Alaska - NGEE Surface sample 53-1 shallow-072012 (SPAdes) | ecosystem: Environmental > Terrestrial > Soil > Wetlands > Peat ... | reverse complement strand
AAATGTTTCGACCGAACTCGATACGCGGCGGTGGCGCGGCTATTGAGCCACCATCCCTAGCGGCTTCCCGTCCGGCCACAGCTCGACCAGCCGGCAGTTATCTCATGGTAAACCATCCGTTAACTCCTGGTCGTTATCATTTGCCAAGTCCGGTGGTGGCCGGACGGCCACCGGGAGCAACCGTCATGCCCGTTGAGATGCTGAGTTATGTAGAGCTTGGCGAAAGGCTCAAGATCTCCCCAGAAGCAGCAAGGGCTTTGGTGAAACGACACCGACTGCCCCGTTCACGCTCGAATACTGGCAAAACGTTGGTGCAGGTCGACCTCACCGAAATCAGCCATTCTCCTGTCACGCGCGCACCGCCCACGCCGGCCGGTCACCAGGTGGTCACCGCCTTGAAGGATCACATTGCGACGCTGCAAGCTGACCTCTTGGAGATGAAGGCCATTGCGGGCGGTCACCGGGCGGACTTCGAGCGAGAGACTGATCGGTCCAACCGGCTGATGGCTGAACTATTCAAGGCCGGCAATGAAACTTCGGCAGCCCGCGAGAAAGCAGCCTACTTTGCGGGGAAGCTGTCGACGGCCAAGCAGCGTTGGTGGCGGAAGCTGGCGGAAACTATCACCCATGCCCCAGTGCAAGCCTTTCGGGGAAACATCGGCCGGATTGCTCGATCCAATTGACCCCCCAACATCGTGCGTCGGGGCGAACATCGACCCGCAGGTGATTGCAGCGACGAGATCGAGCGATTGCTCGCCTTCCTCGATTTCACCATCCGGCCAAATCGGCGCAATTATGAGCGTATGCCGACAAACCTATCGAGCTATCGATCGAAATCACCGCCGAGACCAGGCGGGAAATCGAGCGCGCCGCGGCTGAACGGGCGTGACGGTGCCCGAGTTTCTCGAAGAGGCCTTGCGGAAGTATTTGGTCGATACCGGCTGCCAGACGGCCGGACGCTGCGCACGCTCCGCGATGCCGGCGACTACATCACCAAGCTTCCGAAGGCCGTCCATTCAGCCGCGGAATGGCACGCTGCCATGGAGGCCCTGATCCTGGTAGCCGATCTTGGCGGCCCGACGATGTTCGCGCGCATCGGGATCATGAGAGCGCCAAACCGCCACGTCGAGCGGGTGTCCAATCAAGGCCGCAACGATCATCATTGGGGAAAGCGGAAGCTGAAGAGGGATGAATAGCCGATCGCCCGCCACGCCGGCTTGTAGAGTCGGCGCTGAAGGCCAAAGGCAAGTAGTGCCCCGAGAACCCTTCATCCGAAGGGTGTGGAATGGCCTTTGCTGCGGAGTTCGTCGCGTTCAACCGCTCTGTTGCCGCTCAGCAACTAAACTTTTGTTCCTGTTTCGGAACTACACATTTCAATTTACGCCCAATGCGAGCTGGCCTTAGCTTTGCTCACCGGCTGGGGCGCATTTTGTAAACAGTCAATTATTGAACCCGGTAGCCGCAGAGCGAAAATGCCTGCGGCTTTTTTACAAGGCTTCTCGATGATCTTCGATATCATGACCGTTCTATTTGTATTGAGCCTCGACCTGCTTTCTCGGCTGATCGCCCGCCGGCGCGACGTGCTCTATTACGTCTCAAAACGAGATACGCATTAGGGCCTGTCCTCAATTGAGGCAGATGATAGCAGCCGCGAGGTGGATTGCGGCGAGGAAATTTCTGGCGGTTTTGTCGTAGCGGGCGGCGATGGCGCGGTATTGCTTGAGCTTGCAGAAGAAGTTCTGCCCTGGTATCTCGCAACGCTCGCCAATCATCATGGAGAATTTCTGGCGGGCGTGCTGGCGTTCATGATGCGGGACAAAATCGCGAGATTCGGATTTCTTCTGCCCTTTGCCATCGGTGCAGTCCTGCTCGGCTACTTTCTGACGCTCTCAACCCCGACGTGGTATCCGATCGCATTGTTTTTTCTGATCTGCGCTTTCGTAAATTTGAACCCAAGCGAACCGTCTTGGTGGCAGAGTCTTGGTGGCAGAGTCTTGGTGGCAGAAACCTGCGGCGAAACTTGGCGACGCTTCCTATTCAATCTACCTGATCCATCCCCTTGTGTTCCTGGTCGCCTCGGCGGTGGTCAGCAGACTGCCCGGCGCTCCGCTTTGGTTTCAGGAGCCAATCCGAGCTGTTTGCCTTGTCGTCATTGTGCCGATCTCTCTCCTGAGTTGGGAATACTTTGAAAGACCTGTTAACCGGTTCGGACATGCTATTGCGTCGCATAACGCTGCGCCGGCACTGAACTCGGCCATGTGACTCGCCAAGGTGTCTTGATGTAGTCGGCCGCCACCCCTGGGGCCGCGCCGATCTTGAGGCCCAGCACGCGCCGGAGAGGGAAATTGAAGCTTACGGTGATGGAATACCACTTCGCTCCATATACAACTTTGGAGCGATTTTGTTTGACATCCTCCAAGGTTGGGATTTGATTAAGGGATTGCTGATCGATCTTGGTATGGGGGCGTGCCATGAATTTCAGAATTTTTAATTTTGCTATCGCGGCGTTACTTGCCTCCACGGCCTTAGCAAATGCCGCAACCATCACCGTCAACGACCTGAATATTTTTCGCGACTTTCGGGCGGACAACGACGTGGGTATCGCCCAGGGGGATGTTCTCCAATTCGGCGCAAACGTTTTCGGCGGTTCGGCGGGAACTTCCATCCAAGGGATCTTTACTCCAACGGGGGGAACAGCGGGCCTCATTGGTTCAGCGTCCCCCTGCGGACCATTGGCCGTTAACGCCAATTTCTGCGCAAAGAGCACGACATTTTCTACCGCAAAATTAAATGGGTCCTGGCAAGTTCGGCTCACTCAGGGGGCGACCACGGCTGCCTTCGGTTTGCCGAGCGTCACCACGATCCCGACCACGCCGGTCAATTTTCCGACCAATGTCACCATAACCCGAAATGCACCGAGCGCATCCAATCCCAACGGCGACCCAACGATCAGTTGGACGCTACCGCCAGGGACGGACCCGAATACCTTTAGGGTCAACATTTTTGACAAGTCGCAAATTCTGGCGAACGGACAGGCCAACATCGTAGAGTCAAACAATATCAGCGTAAGTGCGAGCAGCTTTACGCCCACCATCGCCTTAGCAGCGGGCGGCAACTACGCGATCAATTTCCAGGTGATCCAGACGCGCGATGGTTTGCAGATTCCTGTCAGTTCAGGCAACGCGGACATCCTTTCCAGGTCATCATCGTTTTTTGATTTCAGTCCGCCGAAGTCCGGTGCTCCCCCCGTTATCGCCCTGCCAAGTATCACGAGTAGCGGTGTCTATAACTTCCATGTCTCTGGTGTCGGGCCAACCAGCGTGACGTTTATCGATCCCAAGATTGCTATTGGCTATTTTTATGAAACCGGGACGGGCAATCCAAATTTTGCATCCGTAACTTTGCCCGACGTTGGCGGTGGTAAGTTCGACCTGACATTTCTGGATGGGGGCAAGACGGTAACTGACGCTTTGAACGCAAATACTCAGTTCTTTTTTGTGTCAGGAGGCGTCTCAGCGTTCGAAGTCACCGGGATTGACCCGTCTGCAAAGCTCGATCCAACCAACGGAGGTGCATTTATTACCGGCCTAACCTTCGTTTCAGCTGGGGATTTCACGGGCACGATGACGCCAATCACGACCGAGATATCGGCCGTCCCTGAGCCCTCAACCTGGGCCATGATGATCATGGGATTCGTCGGAATCGGCTTCATGGCGTATCGGCGGAGGCAGAACGGGTCGGCGCTTCGCATCGCTTGATCTACCGCCCATCAGAGCTACAAAGAGGCTGCCTTCGGGCGGTCTTTTTGTTTGCCCCTGGACGACGACCCGCAACGAGATCCTATTCCTGCAGGTCGAACTGAAAGCGCAATCGGTTGGCTATTCCCTCAACGCGCCTTTGAAAGCCGATCGTGTCGCCGGGAGACGAGACAACGATCGGCTGCCAACCGTAAGCATGATCTCTGCGAATGCGGACATGTACATCGCTTATGCCAAGCGCAGCGACGATCATCTGCGATAGCTGTTCAGCGGTTTTAAGTTCCTTGGGCACAGCTATCTCAAGCCCCACACGATGCGTGAGAGGCTACAACTCCAAGCTTACATCAGCCTTACGTTCTTCGTGCGGTCTCCTGGTGGCTGATTTTGGCGGTCCGACGATGTCCGCGCGGCATCGGCGTCATGCGGGCCCTGAACCGGCACGTCTGGCATGTAAGCCGCTGCAATAGGCAATACGGCCTTGGGCCCCCTGCCGGGCTCAAATTCTCCTTGGATGCCAAGATGCACCGAACTGATCAAACGCGCCACTCGCGGCACCGGCCGCGTCTGTCGGCAGCCTTTCACGGCCCAGCCGGTATCTCGATCGCGCCGGCCCGCGTCACCGCTGCCGCGCTGATCATCCCGTTGCCATGCGGTTGATTACCCGGGCCGAAGTCGCCATAGAGGACGATGCCCTGACCCACCACCGCGATGATCAAGGCTACGACTATGGGGACAACCGGGCTGTGTTGCTGCATGTGGCGTCATTTCAATTAACCTGACTACAGCTCAGGTAGTGCGTGCGACCGAATTCGACTATCTCGCCACGTTCACAATGATGCGATGGAGCGGCGCCGCGTTGCGAATAACGCACGGACGGCACCCCCGCGGCGGTGGATCACCGCTGGAAGGCGGCCTTCGTGCTTTCGGTCGCGACGCTACGGTGCCATAATCGGGCACCTGGCTGAAGGAGGATATGCATGAGAGTTATCTACGCTGCAGCGATGATCGTGTTACTGAGCGGGCAAGCGTTTGCACAGAATGCTCACATGCAACAGGCCGGAGAAGCTGACAAGGACAAGACGCCGGCACAAATCCGAAGCGAGAAGGAGGCCAACCGGGCCTACGAGAGGTCGCTCGACAACATTCCCGACAAGAGCGCCGCAGATCCATGGGGCGCCGTGCGCAACAATGATGCGCCCAAAGCCGCTGCCAAGGCCACCCCGGCGAAATCACGGATCGCGAATTAGTCCGCCTCTTTCAAATCAGGCCGGTTTGCGGTGTCATAGGCGGGACGGAATTGAAGTTGCGCGTCATAGCGCTTAGTCAGCGTATCGCCTGGGCCGCCGCGCGGCTGCGGGCAACGAGCCGGTGAATGTCACCAGCGCCTGCCAGCGCTCAAGCCATGGCCGCGGATGCACCACCGCCTTGAGGCGAGATTCCCATCTGCCAGGATGATGGGTCTCGATTTCGATGCGCCACGCGTCGCCGGCTTTCCATTCGACACTTAAAACGCGCTTCCCGTGATCGTCGACCGTGAGGCGAAGGGGCACGCGGTTCGGATAATATGTGACCGTGAAGCCGTTGCCGGTCGCTTGCAAGCACGAGCAGCCCTTCACCGCGCGGCCATGTCTGCGCAGGAACGTCATCGCGAGCGCCCGCGCCTCATAAATGTCGCGCGCCCAATCCGGATCGTCAGTCAAGACTTTCATCTCGAGCGTCCCGCAGAAGTCTACCATCCTCACTGCGACCAACCGCGCGGCATCTCGCCTCGCTTCGAGCAGAGCAGCCGGCTAGCGCCGACGTCTCCCCGGACTTTGATTTCTTGAAGCTTGATCGGGGATTCCCACACAGGTCGTCGTTCCATCGGTCTCGCGCGCCACTGTTCCGCAAGGAACAGCCTTGACCGTTCGTGTGGAAATTCCGTCTGGCGCAACCGTGTTCAATCCCGGCCCCTCGCTGGACTGCGGCAATGGGCCGGTGGAGTATGGGGTCGGCGGTGTTCCGGCCGGCGCATAGGCCCCCGTGTAGCCTTTCGCCGCCGGTGCGCTTGTCTGAGGCGCGGAAGTGGCTGGTGTCGGCGGCGTCTTTGCCGGCGGTTCGGGAATGGGCGGCGGACCGGGAAGCGGCGGAGGATGGCCGATGGTATCACCGACCGGTTTGCCAGCGGCGGCATCGGGAACCTGTTGAGCGAGGGCGACCGAACACCCGAGCGCGAGCGAAATCGTGACTGATAAAAATGCCAATCGCATCGAATCCTCCCTCGAAAACCGAGGGATTCTACGCTCCTTGCGCTGTCGATCCACTGCTTTGTTCGCAACCCGGCGCGCACGAAATTGAAGATGGCATCCCGCGGCGTCAATATTCTGCGCGGCCGCTGGCCGCAGAGGGCACGGCGACCTAGGCGGCGGGTGGCACACCATTGAGGATCTGCGAAACAGCGGTAAACAATTGCGCCGGTGCGAACGGCTTGGGAAGCATGATACTGTCGGGGACGCCCCGGGAGGACCAATCTTCCGCGCTGTCTCCGCTCATATAGACAACCGGAAAATTCGAGTCGATCTCGCGGGCACGACGGGCAACATCCCAGCCGTTCATCCGATCGCGGCCCAAATTGACGTCGGTCACCAGTGCCCGGTATTTGCCATCGGCAGTATCAAGCAACTCTACCGCATTCTCGCCCGATGCCGCGATGACGATGTCGAAGTCGCCGTCCGTCAGGGTCTCTTCAACGACCCGCTGCAGCAATTGGTCGTCTTCAACGACCAGAATAATTGGCAAGTTTTTCAATGCCCTGGGGTCCCCACCGCCTAACCTGGATAGCGCTGGAAGCGGGATTTCGTTCCGGCTGAAAGTACAAAAGTAAGTCGGCCTGACCGGAGCCCATTCGCGCGCTTTTCATAGGCCCGTACCGCCGTCCACCTCCAGGGCGGGAGTATTATAATACTGCAGCGTTGTAAGCCTGACGTCAGCCTCCTGAGCGATAGTCGACGGCATGGACTCGATGTCGCCGGGGCGATCACCGGCTACGGAATCCGGGCTGCCGCGTCCAGGATACGGCGTGCGCGGGCCGGAAAATGACGTTGTTGCGCCGCGGGAGGGTGTCGGGCCGGGCAATCAATCCGTCCCGGGGAGTGTTGCCCGGAATCATCAATCCGGCCGAAACCCGCCGCATGGACGGGAATCCTTTTGACTGTGCAACGGAACCTGGCGTTCTGTCCGCCGGGGCGCGATGTCCAAAACGGTGACCAGCAATCCCGAGCGGTAGGTGGTGTGCCATGCGTGAAGAATTCGCTTCCAACAGTTTCCTCGCTGTGACCGTTGCCGGTCTTGTTCTGCTTTGCTCTGGGCTGGTCGCTTTCGCGCTAACCTGATCTGCGGCTTTGAGGATGGATACCGGCGCGCCGCGGGTGCGGCGGCCGATGTCAGCCCTGCCCGTCCTCCAGACCGTATTCCCGATAGATGGACAGTGGGTCGGAGCCCGGAAACAACCTGCACTTTGCTTGGGCCAGATGAAGGTTGACGCTTCCGGGCTGGCAGCCGGCGGCGAGGAGTTTCCGGACGTCGTCCATATGCGTGCGAGGTTGGTGGATCGGCGGCAGCTGCTCCAGCGCAACCAGCGCCGTCGCCAGGGCTTCCGTGATCACCCATTCGTCGTGACCTGTAATTCCCTTTTTCGCCATTTGTCCTCCTGGCGGTTGCTGGTCCGCTCCCGGGTCGTCATCTCCATGGACGCCACCACTTACGACGGATGAGACGCGCACCGAACCATGAGTGGCCTCCGATATGGCAACTCTTTGGCAAAATTTCCGCCGCTACGCGACCGGTGCGCCGACGGGAATTGTTCGAGCGACGCTCTCGGAGCGCAACGCCTCCTGGTTTATTCTGAAGGCAGGTGCCGGCATTAATCCGCCGACCGGTGCGCACGGGGCCGTGGTTCGGAGGCTGCGCAAGCTTGCCCGGTGCGGGCTTTTCCGTGTCGTTGGCGCAACGCTTTCGATGTTCCTCGCGGCATGGTCAGCTTTTTTGCTTCACAGAGCGAGCGAGTGCTGCGTAGATAAACTGCGCGCCACAATGGCGCGGTATCATGATCGGCGGTAACGGCGCGTAGCCTGACTTCCGTCAGCGCTACAGAAAGATCGCCTTCGGGCGATCTTTTTGTTTGCGCATTTGATTTTAGAACGCGGGATTTACCACCGACTTTCATTATCACGAAAAACTGTTTTGTAATCTTTTGCAAGAACTCTGCCGCCGCTTCAAATAAGAGGGTGTGCGGCGTGTTATGAAACAGAAAGAAGCAAAGCGTCTGTTGATTCAGGAATGGGATACCTGGATCAAAAACCAGCCGATCAAAGGCGACAAAGCGACCGGCAGGGACTCGCTCAAGTTCTTCTTTGAGCTGCAGGATAGGCGTTCCAGACTGTTGAAATTCTCCTCAAGGGGGCGGGACAAATGGCATATTGTCCACGCTTGGCTGCTCGGCGAGGGTCGAGTCTCCGATTGAAATCCGGCCGGTTTTGCCGCGCGCAATTCCCCCGCCTCCGATTCCCGAAGCTCAACCTGGGTGACGCCGCCGGTCGGTTTGGTGCCCCTGCCCGTTCTTCTTCATCTCAATCGAGCCGTGAGAGCCGAGGACGAGGGGGCTGTCCGGGCCGCCAATTAGGGAGTAAGAGCCCAGCGGGATATAACAAACAGCCGAGCGCTCGCACTCTGGGGTAGGTGATAAGGCGGCACCCGGCTGTTCGGCCGCGCGGCGGTGCGGCCTTCTTATAAAAACATCATAGATTTAACGAACCGTCTTCGTCCGAATTCGCAAGCCACCGTCCGGGGCGGTTAAGCCGGTGCGAAAAAATAATCCTCGTCGGGTTGTCCTCGACTCCAGGTTGCAGGATTATTCCGCAATTGCGAATCAGGGGAGCCGGCCTGTCGGCCGTGCTCCTTGTTCTCGTTGCCGAAGCCTGGCGGTTTCTGACGATCGAACGCGGCAACTAAGTATCGGAACCGCGCCCCGAAGCGATGTTCAGCGCCGTACGCTGCTGGTTGCCTCATCCTCCTTGGTCGACGACGACGAACATCCGCGGCAAATGACCAGTTTTCTGGTCAACGCCTTTTCGGCGTCGCGATCTTCCGCCTCCTTCTGCGCCCACCACTGATCCGAATGCGGTTTGATGCCTGATGCGGCAGTCCCGCCATTGGCTGGCCTGGCGACCGTTTTCGCCGGCCTCTTTGGCTGGTCGTCGATCATCCCTCGTTCGGTGACCACCCGGGGCTGGTCATCCGGGGGCGGCCCCAGTCCATCCCAGGCGACCGGCGTTCCCGCTACCGGTGCATAGCAACCGGTTCCCGATGCGCAGCAACCGGCGAGAGCGATGGCAGAGAAGATGGCAGAGAAAAGGAGGGCAATCCATTTCGATGTCATCGCGGCGTCCTTCGGCATGGCCTGGCCGGGGAGGCCGGCCCCGGATGGTGGCGAAACGGCCCGTCCCGGGCCTGCGGTCCTGAAAAGACAGGATGCTACATTGCCCTCGAATGCGGGCGTCTTCAATAGCGGGCGTCTGGACGCTCACTCGGACACCGGTGCCAGCCCAGCCGCGAAAACATGTGGATCGAGGCCGGAAGGGCCGATTGCGGCACCCCGCGCCGGATCATCTATGGCATTGATGCGCCTTGCGCCAGCGTCACGTCGGCATCACCGTTACGGAAAGGCCCACCATGCGGATCACCCTCGTCGGCTCCCGCCATTTCGGCGTGACGACTTTGGACATGCTGCGCCAACGCGGTGTCGACATCGTCAGGGTGGTCGTGGCCGACGCCGATGACCGTCTCGCCGCGGCGGCCCGCAACGCCGGGATCGAAGTGATTGTGCAAGCGGATCCAAAACTGGTGGCGGCTCGAGAGATTGCGCCCGGAACCGATCTGATCGTGACCGCGCATAGCCACGCCCGCGTCAGCCACGACGCCCTCGCGGCCGCGAAACTCGGGGGCATCGGCTATCATCCCTCGCTGCTGCCTCGGCACCGCGGCCTTGCGGCGGTTGAGTGGACTATCCGCGAAGGCGATCCAATCGCCGGCGGTACCGTGTACCACCTCGCTGATCGCATGGACGCTGGAGCCATCGCGGCGCAGGAGTGGTGCTTCGTCAAGAAAGGCGAAACTGCCCGGGAGCTGTGGGAACGCGCGCTGGCGCCATTGGGCCAAAAGCTGTTGGGCGAGGTGATCGACCACGCTAAAACCCACCGCAGCCTGCCGGCCAAAGCCCAGGACGAGCAATTCGCGACCAAAGCGCCGAGCCTCTCGCAATAGCCGGGGAGTCGGCGCCTATTGTTCCCGGGGAGCCAATAATTGTTCTCGGCGGGGAACCAGGTTTATTTATAAATGTTTGAAATCAAGGAACAAATCACGGCCTTGCAATGCAGCAAATTTTGGACACATTCTCCCGGAATAAGGCACCTCATCACAGACATCGGGAAACACCATTCATGCGCCAAGACCGCCTCAGAACCGCATTGTTCGGTTCCGCATTGACCGCCGCGGCCGCCCTCGTCGCTGTGCCCGCGACGGCCCAGACACCCTATGACGGCCTGTGGAGTGTCACGGTTGTGACCAAGTCCGGCAGTTGCGAACCTTCGACCAGTTCCACCCTCACCGTGACCGACGGAAAAGTTTCTGCTGCCGGAGCGGATGTTAGCGGCAGTGTAGGACGCGAAGGCCTTGTCCGTGTCTCAATCCATGGTGCATATGCAAACGGCCAACTCAATGGCAATGCCGGATCGGGGAAATGGAATGGGGCTTCAGCGGGCGTACCGTGCAGCGGTCGGTGGCAAGCATCGCGACAGTAGAGCAGGCCGCATGGCGGGTGCGCCCCTATTCCTACGGCATTTGATCCTGGCCGCGGTCACGCTGTTTGCCGTCGCGCTCTTTGGCTCCTCCAGTTACGCGCAATCGGGCCCGTTTGCCGGCTTGGCAGGATACTGGTCCGGCGCCGGCACGGTCACGCTGGACGACGGCTCGACCGAGCGCATTCGGTGCCGCGCCTCCTACGCTGTCGGCGACAACGGCGCCGGTCTCAATCAGACCCTGGTCTGCGCCAGCGACAGCTACAAGTTCGACCTCAAAACCAACGTCATCTCCGAGCGCGGATCGCTGTCCGGGACCTGGAGCGAGAGCAGCCGGGGCGTCAAGGGCAACATTGAAGGCCGCGGCAGCAACGGCAATTTCCAGGTTGTCGCGAGCGCGCCTGGATTCACCGCGAGCATCTCCCTGACCACGCGCGGCAACCGGCAGTCGGTCGTGATCAAGTCCGAAAACGGATTCCGGAGCGCCACGATTTCGCTGATCCGCTCCTGACGCGGGCTCTCCGGCTCAGGCTTGTGAAGCCGGGACGAATGCGGTGACTTCTATCTCGACCTTTGCTCTCAGATCGACCAGGCCATCGATGTAAAGCAGCGTCGAGGGCGGGAAATTGCGCCCGAGCGTCTCACGCCAGGCCGCGCCGATGCCGGCGCCCGCGGCTTGGTATTCGCTCCGGCTGGTCAAATACCAGGTCAGCCGAACGATGTGCTCGGGACCGGCGCCGGCCTCGGCAAGCAGCTGGATGATCCGGCGCAGGGCAATCCCGACCTGTCCGGCCATATCCGGCTGGTATTCCCCCTTCTCGTCGCCCCCGGTCTGGCCAGCGAGCACGACCCATCGGCCGGGACCATCGACCGCGACACCGTGCGAAAAGCCGCGCGGCTTGGTCCATTCCGCCGGTTGCAAGATACGCATGAGGGGTCTCCTCCAAAAGCCAATATCGACCGCCGATCCTTAGCATCGATCGGGCGAGCCCTCCCATACCGAAATTGCAGCCGCGCAGCACATCGGCATATTTGCGCGTTGCAAATCCGCAAGGGGTCGCCGATACCGGCGGCTCCCCACCCTTCCCGCCGCGCCTAACGCGGTATGCATGGTAATTCCCGCCGATGGACCGAACACCTTCGAAGTTAAGGGCCGCGTTGTGGATGGCCGGCTGGCTCAGCCTGATGCTGATCGTGGCGGTCGCCGGTCGCGAAGCGATGCGCGAACTGAACGTGTTCCAACTGATGGAGCTGCGCTCGATCCTGGGCTTCCTGATGCTCTATCCGTTGATCCGCCGCAACGGAGGTTTTGCGGCGATGAAGACCGCGCGGCCGTTGCAGCATCTCGGGCGCAATCTCGTTCACTACGGCGCCCAGATCGGCTGGTTCTTTGCGCTGACACTCATTCCGCTGGGCCAGGTGGTCTCGATCGAATTCACGATGCCGATCTGGACCGCCATTCTCGCGGCAAGCTTTCTCGGCGAACGTATGACAGTCTGGAAGATCGCGGCGATCGTGCTCGGGATTGTCGGCGTCATTGTCATTGTTCGCCCCGCCACCGGCGAGATCAATCCCGGCCAGCTGATCGCGCTCGCGGCAGCGGTCGGATTCGGCATCTCGGTGGCCATGATGAAGTCGCTGACCCGCACCGAAAAAACTCTGGCGATCATTTTCTGGATGCTGGTCATTCAGTCGGCCGCCGGGTTTTTTCCCGCGCTCTACTTCTGGCGATGGCCATCGGCCGATGTATGGGGCTGGACCGTCGTGATCGCCTTTTGCGGGACATTTTCCCACTACTGCATGGCGCGCGCGATGCTGCACGCCGATGCGACCATCGTTGTGCCGATGGACTTCCTGCGCGTGCCGCTCACCGCGACCGCCGGCTGGCTGATCTATTCCGAACGGCTGGACGCTTTCACCGTGCTCGGCGCGATCCTGATCCTCACCGGCAACCTGCTGAACCTGAAAACCCCGGCACCGGTTGCCGCGCGCGCGGCAACCTGATCGTACGCGTTCCCGATTGTGATCTAGATCACGCAGGAGCGCTCGAAAATCCGTAATGATCGGACCATCGTCGGCAGCGCACCGGAATTGGCCCCGCGGCGTGACTTTTCTGGCGCCGAGTGTGGTTTTCTCGTGTAACCTGACCGAATGTTTGCCGCTGCATTGCACGAGTCAGCCAGGGGATTCCCCATGCGCTACTTCAGCCTTTTTCTTTCGCTGATTTGCCTGCTGTTCGCCGCCGACCCGGCCAGGGCCGACAAACGCGTCGCCTTCGTCGTCGGCAATGGCGCCTACCGGAATGTCGCCCAGCTTCCCAATCCGCCGGTCGATGCCAAGGCGATGGCAGGCGTGCTGCGCAATGTCGGTTTCGATGTCGTCGAGGGCACCAACCTCACCCGTGACAAGATGACGGAACTGCTGCTGGAATTCGGCAAGAAGGCGCAGGGGGCCGACGTCGCGGTGTTTTTCTATGCCGGCCACGGCATTGCCATCAGCGGCACCAACTATCTGCTGCCGGTCGATGCCGACATCAAATCGGAAATGGACGTCAAGCTCGGCGCCGCCATCAACATCGATCTCACGCTCGACCAGACCATGAGCGACGCCAAGGTCAAGCTGGTATTCCTCGATGCCTGCCGCGACAATCCGTTCGCGGCCAAGATCAAGTCGAATTCCGCGACCCGCAGCGTCAGCGTGCAATCCGGTCTCGCCGAGATGAAATCCGGAGAGGGAACGCTGATCGCCTTCGCCACCGGTCCCGGGCAGACCGCGCTCGACGGGCAGGAAGGCACCAACAGCCCGTTCACGCGCGCCCTCATCGCCCATATCACGCAGCCGGGCGTCGAGATCCAGCAGGCGATGACCGAGGTCCGCGCGCAGGTCAATGAAGAGACCAACAAGGGCCAGCTGCCCTGGGGCCACACCAATTTGATCGGCTCGGTGTATCTCAATCCAGCTCCGGCGCCGGCGGCCAATGCCGCGTCGCAATCATCCGCCGCTCCCGCGGCGGTGGCCTCGACCAGCGGCGCCACCGATGTCGAACTCGAGTTCTGGCGTTCGGTCAAGGAATCGAACAAGCCTGAAGAGCTCAACGCCTATCTGAGCAACTATCCCAACGGGCAGTTCAAGTCGCTGGCGTTGGCCCGCATTGCCGAGTTGCAGAATGGTCCGTCGACCACGACCCGCAACCTGAGTACCGGCCCCGACCCCGCCACCTTCACGGCGGAGGCCACCCAGGTCACGGAAGACCAGATCGGTCTCGACAGGGGTCAACGGCGCGACGTGCAGCGCCGGTTGACCGGACTTGGCTTCGACACCAAGGCGAGCGGCAAGTTCGACGAGGCCACCCGCGCCGTCATCACGCGCTGGCAGGCCGCACGCGGCTATCCGTCGACCGGCTTCCTCAACAAGCTGCAGCACAAGGCGTTGCTCGCCGAAATCGTTGCGACCACGGACACCAGCGCCAGCTCCGATTCCGACGACAAGCCGGCCCGCCATCGCCGCGGCGGCGGTCGTCGCTATCAGGGCGGCGGCGGTGGCGGCGGTCCAGGCGCCTTCATCGGCGGCGTGGTGGGAGGATTGTTCCGGTAGGTCATTCTGCGGCGCCGGAACGTGCCTCCATCCTTCGAGACGCCGCGCGAGGGCGCGGCTCCTCAGGATGAGGGTTGGACCTTCCGGTGAGGTGTCCGACCCTCATGGTGAGGAGCGCGGCAACGCCGCGCGTCTCCAACCACGAGGCCACCGGTTCATACCCGGCCTTCTCATCAAGCCGGTAGCACCCGTCGCTCGCGCCAGATCACTTCCCGACCGCCTTGCGGAGTGCATCGTTGATCCGGTCCTGCCAGCCCGGACCATCCGCCTGGAAGTGTTCGAGAACGTCCTGATCGATCCGCAGCGAAACCAGTTCCTTCATGCCTGGAAGCGCGGTCTTTGCGGCCGGCGCTTCCGGTACCTTGGTCGTGCTTCGCTTGAACGCCGCTTCCGCTTCGGTGCGGGCATCGTTCAGGGTTCGTGGACGTCGCGGTTGATCCGGCACGGCTAGATTCCTTCAAACAAGACGGTCGACAAATAGCGTTCCGAGAACGAGGGCACCACCGCGAGGATGGTCTTGCCGCTGGCTTCGGGCCGCCGTCCGATGCGAAGCGCTGCGGCGATCGCCGCGCCGGAGGAAATGCCGCCGGCAATGCCCTCGCTGCGCGCCAGCGCGCGCGAGGTTTCGATCGCAGTGGCGCTGTCGATCCTGACGACCTCGTCGATCACCGAGCGGTCGAGGATTTCGGGAATGAACCCTGCGCCGATTCCCTGGATCTTGTGCGGCGAATGCTGGCCTCCGGACAGCACCGGACTTTCCTCGGGCTCGACGGCGACGATCCGCAGCAACGGTTTGCGCGGCCTCAGCACCTGCCCGACCCCGGTAATGGTGCCGCCGGTGCCGACCCCCGCCACGAAGTAGTCGATATTGCCGCCGGTGTCGTTCCAGATTTCCTCCGCCGTGGTGCGGCGATGGATCTCGGGATTGGCGAGGTTCTTGAACTGCTGCGGCATGACCGCGTTCGGCGTCGTGCGTACCAGTTCCTCGGCGGTAGCGATCGAGCCCTTCATGCCATGGGCCGCCGGCGTCAGCACGATCTCGGCACCGAGGAATGCCAGCATCTTGCGCCGCTCGATCGACATCGATTCCGGCATCACGAGCTTCAGCCGATAGCCGCGCGACGCGGCAACGAACGCCAATGCGATCCCGGTATTTCCGGAGGTCGGCTCGATCAGCACGGTGTCGGCATTGATTACGCCGGCCTTCTCCATCGCGACAATCATCGCCGCGCCAATACGGTCCTTCACGCTTCCGGCCGGATTGAAATATTCCAGCTTGGCGAGAATGGCCGCATGCACGCCGTGCTGTTGCGGCAATCTGCGCAGCCGGACGACCGGCGTGTCGCCGACGGCCTCGACGATACTGTCGAAGATCCGGCCGCGACCGGGACGGTGCACTGCACGCGCGGCAGTCGGCGCATCCATGACAAGCTCCTGCAGTGGTTGTGGCAGCAATGTGTGTGGAATTTGCGGCTCTCCTCCGTAGGGGCAGCGCGTGCGCGCATACAAGCCAGAATCCGCGCGAACAAATCATTGCGATGCAAACGGGCGCGACGGCTGATCGCGTGACATGAAGCCGCATTCCTGAAGCCGAGTCGGCGAGCAAGCCCCATCCGGCGAGCCGCCGACGATCCCATCCTGCCACTACTTGATGCGGCGCATCATCGACCAGGCACCGAAACTACTAGAGAATATGAGACGTGGCAGCAGCGATTGTGCGCTGCGGCAGCGAAATGCCCCTGGCGTTGTGCACAAACATTTCTGTGAACGGCCCATCTGGATTGGCGACAATCGATCCTGTGAACGGAATAATCAACAAACCAACGCATTTGTGTTGCGACATCGTCAAACAAACCGGTGTATAAGTTGGCACAGTGCAAAGCCAAGGTTCAGATCGCAAGGAGGTCACGATGGCAGCAATTGCTGAAGTCCTGTCGACCGTCGCGTCTAACCCCGAGCCGCGTGGATGTGATTTGCCAGCCTGCCCGGTTTGCGCGGACTCAATGGTGGCCGCGGAAGCGTCCGCCTATCTCTCCGACAATTTCATCAGCTATCTCTGGACCTGTGACACCTGCGGTTACGGTTTCGTGACCAAGCATTCGCTCAAACGATTTGCCTGCAACTAGTCGCGGGGCTTGAGCAAACCGCGTTGGGAAAGGGTCTAGCGCGGCCCGATATCGCCTTTCGCCCATCCGGCACGGGTGTTGTCGCAAAAGCTTTCAAATCTGCCATGCGAAACCGCGTCACGGGCGTCGTGCATCAGGCGCTGGTAGTAGGCGACATTGATTTCCGACAGCAGCATTGCGCCCAGCGTCTCACCCGCTTTCACGAGATGATGCAGATAGGCGCGTGAGCAGTTGCGCGTCGACGGCCACGCGCTTTGCTCGTCGAGCGGCCGCGGATCGTCGGCATGGCGGGCGTTGCGCAGATTGATCTGGCCGAACCGCGTGAACGCCACGCCGTGCCGGCCGTTGCGGGTCGGCATCACGCAATCGAACATGTCGACGCCGCGCGCCACCGCCTCCAGCAGGTCTTCGGGCGTGCCGACGCCCATCAGGTATCTCGGACGATCCTGCGGCAGGATCGGGACGACCTCGTCGATCATCGCAAGCATCACCGATTGCGGTTCACCGACCGCAAGGCCTCCGATCGCGTAGCCGTGAAATCCGAGATCGACCAGGCTCCGTGCGCTGGCCCGGCGCAGTTCCGGCACATCGCCGCCCTGGGCGATGCCGAACAGCATGTATCCCGGTGGCGCCGTCTCGAACGCGCGCTTGCTGCGCTCCGCCCAGCGTAGCGACAATTGCATGGCCCGCTCGATGTCGCCGCGCTCCGCCGGCAGCCGCACGCATTCGTCCATCTGCATCGCGATGTCGGCGCCAAGCAGCCGCTGCACTTCGATCGAACGTTCCGGCGACAATTCGATCCTGGCCCCGTCGATGTGCGAGCGAAAGGTGACGGCGTTTTCACTGACCTTGCGCAGCGCCGACAGCGACATGACCTGGAAGCCGCCCGAGTCGGTCAGCATCGGGCCCTGCCAGCCGGTAAAGGCCTGCAGGCCGCCGAGCGCGGCAATGCGCTCGGCGCCCGGCCGCAGCATCAAATGGTAGGTATTGCCAAGCACGAGATCGGCGCCGGCGTCGCGCACCTCGCGCCAGTGCAGTCCCTTCATCGCGCCGGCGGTGCCGACCGGGATGAAAGCCGGCGTCCGCACCGGCCCATGCGGCGTCGTCAGCAGGCCGGTGCGGGCGTGGCCGTCGCGTCCCAGCAACTCGAAATGACTGGCGATCGTCATCCGCCGGACTTAGCACGAAACAGCAGGCAGGCGTCGCCATAGGAATAGAACCGGTAGCCGCTCTCGATCGCGTGGGCATAGGCCCGTTTCATGGTCTCGAGGCCGCTGAACGCCGATACCAGCATGAACAGCGTCGAGCGCGGCAGATGAAAATTGGTCACGAGGATATCGACCGCACGAAAGCGGTAACCCGGCGTGATGAAGATATCGGTTTCGCCGGCGAACGGCTCGATCATGCCATCCTCTGCCGTGGCGCTTTCCAAAAGCCGCAGCGAGGTGGTGCCGACGGCGGCGATCCGGGCACCTTCCGCCCGTGCCGCATTGAGCGCGTCGGCGGCCTGGCGGGAGATGACGCCCCATTCGGCGTGCATCCGATGGCCGGCGGTGTCATCCGCCTTGACCGGCAGAAAAGTTCCGGCTCCGACATGCAGCGTGATCCGGTGAATCCCGACGCCACGGTCGCGCAAGGCCTGCTCCAGCGCCGGCGTGAAATGCAATCCCGCGGTCGGCGCGGCAACCGCTCCCTCATGGACTGCAAACATGGTCTGGTAGTCGGCAACATCACGCTCGTCGGCTTCGCGCTTCGAGGCGATATAGGGTGGCAGCGGCGGCGCACCAAGATCGGCGATGGCCTGGTCGAGAGTCGGTCCGTGAAATGAGAACGACAGCGTGATCTCGCCATCGTCGCCCTTGTGCTCGACCTCGGCGTCGAGATGGCCGAGCAGACAGACCCTGCCCTCATTGCCGAAGCGCACCACATCGCCCCGCGACAGTTTCTTCGCGGGCCTCACCAGCGCCCGCCAGCGCGAGCCGTCGAGACGTTTGATCAGGGTCGCCTCGATCCTCGGCTCGGTCTGCCGGCCGAGGCGGCGGCCGCTGAGCTGCGCCGAGATCACCCTGGTATCGTTCACCACGAGCTGATCGCCGGGCTCCAGCCATTGCGGAAGATCCGAAACAACGCGGTCGCGCCAAACCGCGTCGGGCTGCACGACCAGCATCCGTGCGGAATCGCGCGGGCTCGCCGGACGCAGCGCGATGCGATCCGGTGGGAGTTCGAAATCGAACAGATCGGTGCGCATGGCGCGATGCGCTCCAGCATTGAATGACGGTTTTGACCTCAGGCCGCGTCGGCCGCCATGTGCGCCTTGACGATCTTGTCCGGATTCTTCACCGGCTCGCCGCGCTTGATCTTGTCGACGTTGTCCATCCCCTCGGTGACCTTGCCCCACACCGTGTACTGGTTGTTCAGGAACGATGCATCGTCGAAGCAGATGAAGAACTGGCTGTCGGCGGAATCCGGGCTGGCGGCACGCGCCATCGAGGTGGTACCGCGGACGTGCGGCTCCCGGTTGAATTCGGCCTTGAGCTTCTTGCCGGAGCCGCCGGTGCCGGTGCCCTGCGGACACCCGGTCTGCGCCATGAATCCCTCGATCACGCGGTGAAACACGATGCCGTCGTAAAAGCCCTCGCGCACCAGCTCCTTGATCCGCGCGACGTGGCCTGGGGCAAGGTCCGGCCGCATCTCGATCGTGACGGGCCCCTGCGTGGTTTCGAGGATCAGAGTATTTTCGGTAACAGCCATGCTCTCTTCTCTGTCGGTTGGAGGGAAGGTTTGCGATTGCGGAACCGGACCGCGAACGGATGGCCGGCCACGGCCCCGGCCATGCCCTGCGTAAATGGCATCGGCGTGCACCGTTGCAATGTCTCCATCACGGCGATGCGGTAGAGCAGCCGGTCATTATCGGTCGCCTGTGCCGATTCATAGGTAATTTTCGGGTGGCCGAAGATGTTGCCGTCCCGGTTGAAGCTGACGATCACGGTAATGTCCATGTCCGGGTTGGCGCGCCCTGGCGGTGGCGGCCTCCAGCAGGTGCGCAGCCTTGCGAACACGTCCTTGATGGTGTCGACTTGGGCCGGCTGGCCCTGTGCCGGCGCGATCAGGAACGGCAGCAAGAGCGCTGCGGCTAACCAGGGCAATGGCCGGCGCAACACAGCCATCGCTCACTTGATGTCGGATGCGACCTGCACCTTCACCATCTTGTCGGGATCGGTGACGGTGCCGCCTGCCGAGCCCGGCGGCGCTTTCTTGAGCTTGTCGACCACATCCATCCCCGACACCACCTCGCCGACCACGGTGTACTGGCCGTCGAGGCTCGCACCGTCGGCGAACATGATGAAGAACTGCGAGTTCGCGCTGTCGACGCTGTCGCCGCGCCGCGCCATGCCGACAATCCCGCGCTTGAAGTGAACGCTGGAGAATTCCTGCTTCAGGTTCGGATATTTCGATCCGCCGGTGCCGTTGAAGTTCTGGCCGTCTCCGGTCTGCGCCATGAAGCCATCCATCACCCGATGGAACGGCACGTTGTTGTAGAAGCCGTCGCGCGCGAGCTGCTTGAGCCGTTCGGCATGCTTGGGCGCCAGATCGGTCCGCAACTTGATGACGATGCGGCCCTTGGTGGTGTCGATGACTATCGCATTCTGCTTGTCCAGATTGGCGGGCAGCGGCTGGGCGATCGCGGGGGCCGCGCAGACCAGCGCGACGATGACGGCGAGGACTCGGATCATGAAAACTCCGGATTAAGGGGAAGCCGGCTTCTGTCTTGGCTAACCAGCGAGTTTGGCTTTGAGACTGGCGGCGACCAATGGCGGCACGAACGCCGAGACATCGCCGCCCATGGTTGCGATTTGGCGTACCAGTGTGGCGGTGATCGGGCGGACCGAAGCCGAGGCCGGAACGAACACCGTATGGACCTCCGGCGCCATGGTCTCGTTCATGCCGGCAATCTGCATCTCGTAGTCGAGATCGGTGCCGTCGCGCAGGCCGCGGATCATGACGGTCGCGCCGTTCTGCCGCGCCGCAGTGACGGTGAGGTTGTCATAGGTCGTGCAAGCGAGGGCGCAACCCGCGCTGGCGGCGACCGGCTCGAACACGCTCTGCGCCATGTCCAGCCGTTCCGCGATCGAAAACAGCGGCTTTTTGCCGGGATGGATGCCGATCGCAACAATCAGCCGGTCGCAGAGGCCGACGGCATGCCGGACCACGTCCAGATGGCCGTTGGTGACGGGGTCGAAGGAGCCGGGATACAGCGCGGTGCGGGGCATACCCCCCTCTACCGCGCCCCGGGCAACCCCGCAAGCGTGCCGGGTTCCCGGCCTTTCGGGCAAAACTCGCGACTTTATTTTGGGTCGGCTCCTGAACCAGTTGCGGGGTCGCCGCGTCTCCTCTGCAAGCCGACAATGTTTCTTCCCGCGAACTGCGACGAAACAAAACTCCGGCGGGATGAAACCATTTTCCGCGTTTGCGAAGACATCCGGAAACCCGCCTTGGTTATCAATCCGACAACGAAACGGGCCGCAAAGGCCCAATGACAGGGGACCGTCATGATCAAGGCTCTTTCCGCCGTCGCCATTGCTGCGTTTGTCGCCGCCGCCCTCACCATCCTTCCCGGTTTTGCTCCGCAGGTCGAAGCGAGCGTGCCGCAGGCCCTCGCCAAGGGTGACCGGCTGGATGTTCGCCCGCTCGGCCGTGACTGCTCGCAGCAGGCCTGGCCCAATTTCGAAGCCTCCTGCCTGCGCGCCGTCGGCACCAAGGCGGTGATCCGGCAGGCCCGGCTGGTGACCGCAGACCGCACGCAATAGAGCGGCGTCACAATCTCATCGACGTAATCCGATGGTAATTTGCAGCAGGGCGTCGCAGACTGGCGTCTGACCATGCCCGCCACGCCCGTCGCCGATTCAATCAAATCCGCCGGCCTGCCAGTCACGGCAACGATCGGGGCCCTGGGCGTCGTCTATGGCGACATCGGCACCAGCCCGCTCTATGCGCTGAAGCAAGCGGCCAAGGCCGCCGCCCATGACGGGGCCGTCACGTCACAAGCGGTCCTCGGGGTGGCGTCGCTGATCCTGTGGGCGCTGATCCTGATCATCTCGATCAAATACGCGCTCTTGATCATGCGCGCCGACAACCGCGGCGAAGGCGGCATCGTCGCGCTGCTGGCGCTGCTGTCGGCGCGCAACGCCCGACCCGGAACGTGGCGGGCGCAGCTTCTGGTCGTCGGGCTCGTCGGCGCCGCCCTGCTCTACGGCGACGGCGCGATCACGCCGGCGATCTCGGTGCTGAGCGCGATCGAGGGCCTCAAGGTCGATGCGCCGTCGCTGGCGCCAGTCGTGGTGCCCGTGACCATCGTCATCCTGATCGGCCTGTTCCTGATGCAGAAGCAGGGCACCGGGGTCATCGGGCAGATCTTCGGGCCGGTAATGGTCGGCTGGTTCGCCATTCTCGCCGCGCTCGGCATCCACGGCATTATCAAGGCGCCGGCCGTGCTGGCCGCGCTGAGCCCGCTTTGCGCCTTCGACTTCCTGATCCACGAGGATTTCCATATCAGCTTCGCCATCCTCGGCGCGGCCTTCCTGGCGGTCACCGGCGGTGAAGCGATGTACGCCGACATGGGTCATTTCGGACGGGTGCCGATCCGGCTCGCCTGGTTCGCCGTTGCGCTGCCGGCGCTGGTGCTGAATTACTTTGGGCAGGCGGCGCTGCTCATCACCGATCCGACCGCGATCGACAATCCCTTCTATCAGCTCGCACCCGACTGGATACAATATCCGCTGGTCGCGCTTGCGGCGATTGCCACCGTGATCGCGTCGCAGGCGATCATTTCGGGCGTGTTTTCTCTGACCCAGCAATCGATCCAGCTCGGCTTTCTGCCGCGCATGCACATCAAGCACACCACCAGCCACGCCATCGGCCAGATTTATGTGCCGCTGGTGAACTGGCTGCTCGCCGCAGCGACGCTCGGGGCCGTGATCGGCTTCGGCACTTCGGACGCGCTGGCCGGCGCCTATGGCATCGCGGTGTCGCTGCTGATGGCCATCACGACACTGCTGGCGGCTCTGGTCGCCATCCAGTGGGGGTACTCGCCGCTGATCGTCGTCGCCGTGAATGGTTTTTTCCTGATCATCGATTGCATTTTCTTTGCCGCGAACTCGACCAAGCTGTTCGAGGGCGGCTGGTTCCCGCTGCTGCTCGCGACCGCCGTGGCGTTCCTGATGCTGACCTGGCGAAGCGGCGTCAGACTGGTCGAACGGGCGCGCGGCGCGCTGCGGCAACCGGAAGAAGACCTGATCGAGACCGCGGTCAGCCGGTGCCATGCGCGGCTGTCCGGGACGGCCGTCTTCCTGGCGTCGGTGCCAAACGGCGTACCGCTGGCCCTGACGCAATTCGTCAAGCATAATCATTGCCTGCACCAGCGTGTGGTACTGGTGACGGTGCTGATCGAAGAATCCCCGCGCATCGCGGAAGAGGATCGCGCCGAGGTGATCGAGGTCATACCGGGGATAACACGCGTCATCCTGCATTACGGCTTCATGCAGTACCCGACGATCTATCAGGGACTGACGCTCGCCTGCCGGCAGGGCAAGCTGCCGGGCATCGACCTCACCGACATCACCTATTACATCGGCCGCGAGACCATCATTCCCAGCGAGGACGTTCCGGGCATGTGGGTGTGGCGCGAGTCGGTGTTCGCCTTCCTGCAACGCAACGCCGAGCGTTCCGCCGCGTTCTTCGGGCTGCCGACCCGGCAGGTGGTCGAGTTCGGCACCGAGATCGAGATTTGAGGGCACCTCGCCATTCCGGGATGCGCCGACTGAACTCGGGTTTACCCGAGTTCAGCAAATACGATTGTCCAAGTCGGCAACAGCCGGCTTGGATGGCGCCGGCCCGGAATCCATACTCCCGATGGTGGTTATGGATTCCGGGCTCGTGCTTCGCACGCCCCGGAATGACGGCTACCCCCCGTTGCCGTTCTCGCCGTTTTCTCCGTCATCGCCGATATGCTCGACCGACACCACATGTTCGTCTTCGGCGGTGTCGAACACGATGACGCCCTGGGTGGAGCGGCCAGCGATCCGGATGCCTTCGACCGGACAGCGGATCAACTGGCCCTTGTCGGTCACCAGCATGATCTGGTCACTGTCCTCGACCGGGAATGACGCCACCAGCTTGCCATTGCGGCCATTGACCGACATCGCGACAATGCCCTTGCCGCCGCGCCCGGTGGTCCGGTACTCGAACGACGACGAGCGCTTGCCAAAGCCGTTTTCGCTGATGGTCAACACGAATTGCTCGCTGGCGGACATCTCGACATAGCGCTGCTCGCCAAGCTCGATGGCGCCGGAGGCATCCTCGCCGTCGGTTCCCGCCTCTTCCTCGACCCCGCCGCGCCGTACCGCATTGGCGTGACGCAGATAGGCGGCGCGCTCGTCGGCATCGGCGTCCATGTGGCGCAAGATGGTGAGCGAGATCAGCTTGTCGTTTTCAGGCAGCGCGATGCCGCGCACGCCCATCGAGGTGCGGCCCTGGAACACCCGCACGTCGGTGACGGGGAAGCGGATGCACTGGCCGCCGGCGGCGGTCAGCAGCACGTCGTCGCGCTCGGTGCAGATCTGCACATCGACAATCGCCTCGGCGTCATCGAGTTTCATGGCGATGATGCCCGAACGTCTGACGTCGACGAAGTCCGACAATTTGTTGCGGCGGACGTTGCCGCCGGTGGTTGCGAACATCACGTCGAAATTGCCCCAGGAGGACTCGTCCTCGGGCAGCGGCATGATGGTGGTGATCCGCTCGCCCTGCTCCAGCGGCAGGATGTTGATCAGCGCCTTGCCGCGCGCGTTCGGCGCCGCCATCGGCAGCCGCCACACCTTTTCCTTGTAGACCTGGCCGCGCGACGAGAAGAACAGCACCGGGGTATGGGTCGAGGCCACGAACAGCCGGCTGACGAAATCCTCGTCGCGGGTCTGCATGCCCGACCGGCCCTTGCCGCCGCGGCGCTGGGCGCGATAGGCCGACAGCGGCACGCGCTTGACGTAGCCGGCATGCGACACGGTGACCACCATGTCCTCGCGCTGGATCAGGTCCTCGTCCTCGACCTCGCCTTCCTGTTCCATGATGACGGTCTTGCGCGGGGTCGCGAATTTGGCTTTCACCTCGGTCATTTCGGCCTTGATGATCGCCTGCACCCGAGCGCGCGAGCGCAGGATGTCGAGATAGTCGGCGATCTCCACCGCGAGCTTATCGAGTTCCTCGGAAATCTCCTCGCGCCCGAGCGCGGTCAGCCGTTGCAGCCGCAGTTCGAGAATGGCCTTGGCCTGCTCGAACGACAGCCGCGCGGTCCCCTCTGGGGTCATCCGATGCCGGGGATCGTCGATCAGCGTGATCATCGCCTCGACATCCCT
>Ga0208356_1000129_pt1 | contig 24966 bp, 30 predicted proteins | sample NGESurshal072012_4_FD_184467 | JGI IMG/M metagenome (GOLD analysis project Ga0208356, IMG submission 184467) | Arctic peat soil microbial communities from Barrow, Alaska - NGEE Surface sample 53-1 shallow-072012 (SPAdes) | ecosystem: Environmental > Terrestrial > Soil > Wetlands > Peat ... | reverse complement strand
TTCGCCGTCACTCACCCGAGGTGGGAGCCGTATGCCCGAATCGGGCACGTACGGATCTGTGCGGGGGGCGCTCAGTAATGGGCGTCCCTACCGCGACCGAAGGCGCGCTCCTCACCATGAGGGTCTGATATGGGACCTCGTCCTGAGGAGCATCGCCAAGCGATGCGTCGCGAAGGATGAAGCCATTAAGGTCGAAATTGCGCTAAACCAGCAGGTTGCAAGATCGGCGCCGCGAATAGCCGGGCGCGCGAGCCCCTGGGGTAAGTTGAAGGCGCGGCACCCGGCTATCCCGCCGCAGCGGCGCGGCGCGCCAACTCGTCATGCGAAGTTGAAGATACGCTGACCGTTCCACGCCCGATACATGGCGGAGTCATGACCTTGTCGGGAATCGGGCCGCCGCTATGATTTGGGAAAGTTCAGCTCCACGCCGACACCGCCGGGATCGTAGAGGAAGGCGAGGACCCATAAGCTTTGTTTAAGGTTTGTGGCTATCCTAGGCAGCGGGCAAGGCAGAAGGCCTATGGAAGAGAAGCGAAAGTATCAACGGACGGAAATCGACGAGCCGGCCTATGTGTCGGCGGAGGGTTCCGTCATGAGCTGCATGGTGCGGAACATTTCGCCCGAGGGCGCTGCCATCGATGTCGAGAACCCGGCCTTTGTGCCGTCCCGCTTTCGCCTGGTGATGGCCAACGGCTCCTCGGTGCGGGAATGCCGGATTGCCTGGATCCAGCAAAAACGGATCGGTGTGACTTTTGTTGCTGCGCCACCGGACCTGCTGGATCATGTGGCCAAGGCGGGTGCCGAGGAGGCATAGGCCGATCTCGCCGCAACCGGACGGCTACTTCCTGAGCAACAGTTTGATCTTGGTCTCGACAGGCGACCTCAACACCGAAACCAGCGGCGGGCTTGCTCGAAATGGAGGATCGCGCGGCCACCCAGGATGCCGGCGGCACCACCCGATATTTTCTCGATTGCGTCCTGCACACGGCCATGGCGATCGGGCGTCAGCATCTGCATGAGTTCCAGCGTCAGCGCGCTGCCGAGCACGATCAGGCACACCAGAGCGATTTGCCGGGGATAGGCCAGGCAGAACAGCGCGCCGAGCGCTCCGAAGGCGGCGAGATGCTGGAAGGTGGTCGGCGCAGGCAGGGTCGGCCTGTCCCCGATCGGCGAGATCGTCGCATAGATGATGAAGATCAGTACCGCCCAGGCGGCAACGGCGACGATTCGATGAACCATGCCGACGTCATAACCGGGGAAGATGGGGAGAGAAAGGCCAGCGCGCTTTCCGCGCATTGGAGCGCAGACAGGGACGTAGCGGCCGGCCGGGAATAGCGCCGGTCAACGATATTCGACGAATTTCTTGTAGATCCAGCGCCGGCCGTCGTGCCGTCGCCACACCTGCCCGAACACCAGCCGACCGGTGATCGATCGCCGCGGAATGAAAACAGTCCAGAGGTGCCATACCTCGGCCCAGGCCGGTTTGGCGCTCACGTTTGGAATCTGAAGATGGTGACTGTCCGTAGCCATGCGTGACCCGATGGAGCGAAGCCACCGCACGCTACCGTGATCAGGTGATCTCGCAATCGAGTTCGGCGCTTAACCTAACCGATCAAGGTTACTTTCGGTTACGCGTCCAGCCGTGGTGGAGTTTGCGTCCGGTCCGTCATCGCCAGCCGATATCGTCGCTAGGCAAGGATGCGAAAGTTCGGCTTGCCGACACCCTGCGCCGCGCCTTCGGCCGGCTGTTTTCGGGCGCGGCTTCGCTCGACCTCGATCAACTGCAGGTGGCGTCGCAATTCGGCGCCATACTGGTTGATCTGGTTGCGCGCCTCGCGACGCTCGAAGGGCGTAAGCGAAGGGTTTGCAAGGTCTCTCCACGCGACCCTCAGCAATTCCTTTAGCCCCTGTGTATTGCGGTCCAGAACCTCTAGCTCGGTCATCTTCGCTTCGCCTTCAAAGAAACCAGGCAGGTTCGCGAACATAGCTCTGATTCTGCCTTGTTTGAAATCTGATTGTTGCAAGCCCGCGCGACGGCCGCGAGGTCACGACAATGCGCTCCCCGAATCATCGAGCGCGAACGAACGGGAGCCATGGGAACGGGAGCCACGGGTAAGCCAACAGGCGAATCGCGGTGCGCGTCAGATCAAGGGCGCGGGCGCGGCGGAGGTCTTGGCATCTGCGGTCGGCGCGGACGTTTTCATGGACACCGGAAAACGGCTTCATGGTTTAGGAGTGGTGAAATACTTGCCGGGAAGAGGGCGCGCTAGCGGAACGCAAAGGCCGCGCCGACGGCGCCGGCGAATTCGCCCAGCTGTTGGACGTAGTGGCCGTTATACAGCGCCTGGTCCGTCAGATAGAAGGCGATGCAGCCGGCCGCGCAGGCGAGCAGGGCTTTCATCCCGCCAGAATGGCGAAAACAATTTAACGCCGGGAAAACAACAACGGCGGCAATTTAGATGCCGGCAAGCCGCGCAGCGAAAATAAACCACCTGTTTACGACAGCGCAGAGAAGCGATGGGCAAGGCGGATGCCTTGCTAGTTGCTTTGATTTCTCTAGAGAATTTCCGCTCACGAAAGGGCCGGCCGGGGTATTTCGTTGGCTAGATTAGCAAGCCGTTAAACTCTGGACAGCACGGTATATTTTTTGGGCCAATCCATGATCGATGAAAAAGTCAAAATCAAATGTTCGAAGTGCTCGCAGTTTTTCCGTGAGCGGGCGCAGAAAATCCGCAACGGTTTCCAGACCAACTGCCAGCATTGCAATCGGATGATTACCTTCGACACCACATCGGAAGACAGAAATATCCGCCGTGCGCTGGTCAGCGCCAGGGAAGTGAGAATGCTGCTCGAAGCCCGGCCCAAGGTTGCCGCGGATCCGCCGGTCTGAACGATCGGCCGCGATAGCGGCGTCCCCCATTTTGCGCGCCGGGCGGCGCCTTGCGCTGCTCGAAGGTAGCGAATAGTCGGCGCCGATCGGGGTAATGGTTAACGCAATCGTTCAACAATGATCGTCGCTTGAGGCCTCCATCTTAGAATTTTATCGGTATTAGAGTCCCCGTCTGAACGAGCGGGGGCTCAAATGACGATCGAAATGATCGCGCTGGCAGGATTTGTGTTCACGGCCGCCGCGCTGGCCGCGCTGGCCTACGAGCGTCGCATGGACGTTCTTTACGGCCCGTACATTGAGGGACGATCTGGACGGGCCGGTATTTCAATTGAGCGGTTTTGGACCGATGCATTCGGCCGCCGACTACTTCCGCTGGAAAGCAGGCATTTTCAGCCGCGTTGCCGTCATGATCGCGTGCTGACGTGAGCGCTGTCATGACGAGCGTCGAACATACCTTCACCCGCCAGCGGCCGCGATTCAAGTTCGTGTGCGAGAGATGTGGCAGTCTCTCGATCAAGGTTGCGGATCCCGTGACATCTCCCTTGACCACGCTCGTGGAATGCGCACGTTGCGGCGCCGTCCGGGGAACTTTGGGCGAACTGCACGAGTTGGCGCGGCAGAGTTCGGATCTGTTCGAATTCTGATATCCGCCATATCGTCAGAGTTTGGCGATCAGCCAACTGATCCCAATTTCCAATAGCCAGAGCCAGCCGCCCACCGCGGCGATGCCGGCAACAAGAACCACGATTTTGAAGAGCGGTCGGGACATGGCGCGGCGACCCCGAGAACCGATCGCCCATGGTAGCGGCAAATTTGAATCGTAAGTGAGCGAATGTTGCCGCGGATGAGCTGAACACCAGCTTGGACACCGTTGGTCGCGCGATATTCCGCATCTGGCGTTTGGAGTAACGAGGCCGCGGCGGCGGCTTCCGTCATTTCTCGCTGAGCGAAAGGGTTTCCCTGAGCTCGAATGTGCCCAGACGAAACTCGTCCTCGCCCTCGGCGGCAGTCGCCGTCGTGAAGAGCGTGAACGCGGCGTTCGGATACAGCTTCCAGACCGCCAGATCCTCGGCCGTGATCGTGAGCCATCCAAATTTGAACATGTATCGGCCCGGTTCGGCCACGCGTCCGACTTGCGCCCAGGTGATCTTGTTGAGGGTCAATTGAGGCGGCTTATATCGGCCCGGCTCATCCACCTTGTCGGGATCGTCGTCTGCTTCAGATCCGGTCATGCTCAGACTTCACGGCAACATGGCCCGGGTTGAGGCGTTTGACAAAGCGCGCCGGCGGATCAGGATTCGACAGTGAACCCGCCCGCGATCTTGTACGACTTGCATTCGATCCTCGCCCACTCGACGGCTTGCTTGTAGTTGCGGCACCTGAGCGATATTTCTCGGCCGCGGAAGACGACGATAACATCGCAGTCGGGAACGCCGCTGTGACGTCGTACCCGCACTTCGGCGGCCTGCTCGGCGATCATCGAAATCATCAGGGCCTCCACATTGTCGCTTGTGCGTTCGTCGTCTCGGCGGGGCCCGGGTTTCGCCGCTCCTGCACAACACGGTCCCCCCTTTGGCAGACAATTATTTCGACGACGCGCTCCGGAGGGAGTCAATTGGAATTGAGAGCGGGTTCGGCCTTATGCACAATCAAAAGCGGGAAATACCAGCCGAATATTCAGGGCTGACTCTGGGCAGCGTGTTTTCGGTTCCAGCCCCGCAAATAGAGAAACGCCTGCGCGGCAAGGATGCCGAATGCGCCACCCACTACCTTTTCGGTGGCGTCAAACAGTGTGCCATGACGGTCCGGTGTCAACGTCTGCAGATATTCGAGGCCGACGGCGGTAACAAAAACGACGATGCACACAAAAACGATGCGTCTGGGATAGGCGAGAGAAAACAGCGCCCCGAAAACCGCAAACGCGACGACATGCTCGAAAAGGCCATAAGTTCTCGCCTTCGGCCACATCAGAAGCGGCGCCAGTCTGTAATAGATCGAATAAGCGAATTCGACGTGGGTCAGCGTGGCGTAGGCGAATGTCGCAACACATGCCCAGGCTGCGCAGATGATGAGCTTCTGAGGCACCGGATCTCCTGGCGGGCGCTTCGGGGTATTTGGCAAGCTGAGATGATCTCGGCAACCAGCGGGATCCCGGCGCATCCGGGGGTCGGTGGCGTCCCGATCGAGCCTGACGCCTCCGGCATATATTCGATCCGGCCGAGACCGGAAGCTACTCAAACAAAAAGACCGCCGGAAGGCGACAGCCTCCGGGCGGTCTTTTTTGTCTGTCGGCCACTACTGCCTCAGGATGTGAAGCTTGTGGTCCGCCAACGGCGGTTGAATCCGGAAATCGTCGAGCTTCTTTCCGGACCCGAGTTGTGCGGTCAACCAGCGTGGCTGCTTGCCGCGGCCCGACCAGGTCTCCGCAGGTTCGGCGGGGTTTCGATATTTGGGAAACACCGGCGGGTAGGGGCGGCTCGCCTGGGTCATTCTCCTGATATTGGCCTGCAGGGTTCCAAGCTTGAGCCGCCTCAATCTCTGATCGAGGCGGGCTTTATCGGCCGATAATTTGCGCGCCAAAACCGAGGTGACCAGCTCGTGAAGGGACCAGAGTTCTTCTTCGGACATCGCTCCGAGATCATGACGTTCCATTTTTGCTAGCTCTCATGAATTGTCGTGGCGCCGGTCCGTCCATTGACGGTCTCGTTTGAGGGTAATTTTGGGCGCTTCCGGGTCGCTTCAATGGTCGAAGAAAGCCAAATCTGCGAGTCACGCCGCTGCCGCTCGGGGCCCCTGGCGCGGATCAGTTTTTTCAACCGGCGCGGAATTCAACTCAACCAGAGATTGAAGTTGGACAAAACCGATTCCACTGCGGGCGAGGCAAAAGAAAAAATGCCAGATAGCTAACTCGCGGACGAATTCGAGTTGGTCGACGCCCGGTTCGTGCCGGACCGGTTGGATTTTGCCGACCGCGTGGAAGGACAGCCAGCGGCTTCCTTGGCCGAAGCAACGATCACCCGTGGGGCATCGGCATAAGCGGGCTCGCCGCGCCCATTTACATACCACCGGCTTCTCAGGAAGAGACTTTCCACGAGAAAGGGAAAATTCGGAGGTGCGTGCCCGGCCGGCGGTTTGATTACACGGGCGGCAATTCCCGGAAACTTCAATCTGTAAATTTTTCCAACGCTTAACATAACTGGAACCCTGCCGGTTCCATCATTATCACCGGAAATACCGCAGGTAAATCCCATTATTTCCAATTAACTATAGCTTTCCACGGGTGTGGCAGCCGCCGCTGTGCAGCGGGGCGCGGTGACCGTCCCGGCCGGGTCAGCACGAATGGCGCCGTCCATCATAGCCCCGGTAGGTTCCGGAGGCCGCATCATACGTCCGGTAGTGGGAGCAGTCGTCGGAACGCGTGGCGCGCTTGCGCGGTTCGTGGTCGGCGCGTTTTGGCACGGCTGCGGCTTCAACCGGCTTATTCGCCGGTTTGCTGATCTCCGGTGCCGCGTCTTGCGGCGGCGCCACGGCTTCCAATTGCCCGGCGGCGGGCTTCTCTTCCGCCACAGCGGGTTTCTGTTCGGCGGCGGCAGGTTTCTCGTCCGCCATGGTGGGCTTCCCTGCCCCAGCCGGGGGGTTCTGCTCCGCGGCCTTGCCGCGCTCCCGGTCGATGAACTCCTTGCATTGAATCGGGAAAACGATCTCTCCGGACGCGGTCAGCCCGATTGGCATGCAGCCGCCGGGCGGCACGTCTGCCTTCACGGCCGGTTCCGCTGGCGCGGGATTCGGGTTCACCGTTCCAGTGGTCTGGGCGAGCGCCGCGCCGCCCATCACCGTGAGGAGGACACAGCAACGCGCGGCAACGCGGCGGGGAAGTGCGTTCGGGAGAGCCGGTATACGCTTCATGCGATCTCTTTATCTTTGGCAGGCAGTCATAATCAACTGCCTTCGTCATGGGTCCGATCGAGCGAGGCGCGGAGTTCAGTGGTAACCCGGTTGCAATATTCGTTCAGCCGCTGGATTCTCTCCCGTTGCGTCCGGAGATCGTCCGCGCGCGCCGCAGCCGCGGTTCGATCGGACCCTTCGAGGGGCGACAGTTCATCCACAGACATCGATTTGAGATCACTCATGTTACTAACTCTCATGATTGTCGCGGCGCTGGTTCTTTCATTGACGGTGGGGTTTGAGGGCTAATTTTGGGCGCTTCCGGGCCGCTTCAATGGTCGAAGGAGGCCAAAATTGAGAGGCTCGGCCGCGCACAGCCCGCACAAAATCGGTTTCAGCTTTTCCCCGCCCGCATCCGCCGCATCTTGGATACGGCAGCTCTGGTTCCGTAGCCGACGATCACTCCGGCAACGAACCCGATTGCAAGCAGAATAAGGACGGCCTTGGGATCCATGCGCGAAAGCCACCGCACGTTGCGCCGCACTCGCCAGTTTACGCCGGTGCGGGGCGAAAGATAGTGGATTGACGTCGGGGGCAGGGAAGCGGCTGGAGTCGTTTACATTTCAATGTCGGGTCGCAGCAGGCCGCGCACCCGCCATTTCATCTGTGGCTGGCTCTGCCTGATACAGAATCGGCCGTCGCTGACCGGCACGCGCAAAACCGAAGCGGGTTTGTTGCTGCAGCACTGCTGAAAGCTGTCGGGAAAGCCGGGTTGATAGACATAAAGCCGCGCATAGAATGGCTTTACCGAAATCACCAGGTCGATGAATTGAAGATCGCGCGGCAGCTTGCCGCCGAAATCGACCAGGCGATCGCCGGGCTGGCACGCCAGCGCTACGGCAAGCAGCAGCTTCTCCATCGACGCCTCCAGGACCCGACAAGCCTACAAGCGTTCCCTGCAGATAAGAAGACCGCGCGAGCGGCGGTCCCCGTTGTTGCGAAATCCCGATTTGCGGCGCGCCTTCAGCCGAACGTGACGCCAATCCGCTTTTCCTTGCGCCAGACGATGTAGCAGTGATAGCGCAAATTGGGCGTTGCAATAGAGAGCGTGACCTCGTGGGGAATACCAGCCATCGTTGCCACGTCAAGCGCGGCTCCAGCGTGTGACAGGTTGCGCACGATGCAATCGATCCCGGCGCCGTCAAACTCGATGGTTCCGGCCTTGAAGACCCGCTGTCGTGGTGTTGCACGTCGCTCGATCATTGGCCCGATTTAGGCTAAAAGTTTAACCGCCTGATCAACGACGGTGACGAAACCCGGCGGTATCGGGAAACTAAACATTTACCAGCACGCGGAGGCGTTCAGCGATCGTTGGTGAGGGCAGTTGCCCCAGCGGTGTGGAAAACCCTGCAACCCGCGCCTTCCGGCAGGCTTCGCCGTTAAGTTGCCCGAATCACAATCGCACTCTGCTGTTGTCGCAGCGGCGGTGCGACGACCTAGGCTCCATTGACTCCCGCCTCATTCCGGTAAGCGTAATGCGTTGCGGAATGGGGCGGCTTTTCAGCGGAGACCCGAAGCGTGCAGATTTCCTTGCCTGACACTGCCTCAGGCGACTGCACGATGCAGCCAGTCGGTGAACTGACTGACGTGCTTTCCTTCGGCGCGCGGCGTGCGGTGAACGAAATAGGGGACACCCTTCAGGGTCAAATTCGGCAACGGCGCGACCAGTTCCTGTTTTGCAAAGCTTGCGTCGAACAGATTTTTCGGAGCGATGATGGATCCCAGCCCGTCGCGAACCGCGTGCATGGCCACGAACAGATGGTCGAAGCGATGGCCTCCTTCCATGATCTGGTGGTCGACCCCGACAAAATCGAGCCACGCTTCCCATTGGCCGGGACGCGTCGCAGCCGTGATCATGCGATGACGCATGACGTCGGACGGCTGTCTGACCGGAAGCTGAGCCAACAGCGACGGCGACGAGATCACCGTCAGTTGCTCGTCAGACAGGAACTCGGTTGCATGCAGGCGTGTCGCGAGATGAGACGGATTGCCTCGCGTGATGACAATGTCGGTGGAAGACAGGTCCGGAGTCTGCCCGGTCTGTCTGGTCGCTGTCCAAACCATGATGTTGGGATTCTCGTTCTGAAATTCCAAAAGCCGCGGCAGCAACCAGTACATCGCCAAGGTCGCCGGCGCCTCGACCGAAACGACGAGCTGGTTTTTCTGCCGGCGCACATATTCGCAGGCGCCCTGGATTTCGTTGATCGACTGACCCAGCTTTTCAGCCAGCACCTGACCATAGGGCGTGAGGACGAGACGTCGGCCCTCGCGCATGAACATCTGCTGTCCCAGCCAGTTTTCGAGTGCATTGATCTGTTTGCTGATCGCCCCATGTGTCACGCCCAACTCAGCGGCGGCAGCGGTGAGGCTGGGAGCGCGCGCGGCAACCGCAAACGCCCTCAAAGCCACCAGCGGTAATTCACGCGCCTTCATCCTCATTCCCTGGGTGTTTTTTCCGATTCAGATGTTACTAAATTTCACACGTTTGTGCAATTTATTCGATTGAAACTCACCATGCTAAGTCCATACGGTGGGACATGCCGAGTTTCTACCCGCTCCGGGCCATCATCTTTGATCTCGACGGTACCCTCGTGGACAGCGCCGAAGACCTCCGCGCCGCGCTCAACCGGTTACTGGGCGGGCTCGGCCTCCGTCCGATCGCAGCAAACGAAATCAAGGGCATGATCGGCGACGGCGTGCTCAAACTGGTGGAGCGCGCGCTGGTCGCGGCGCACGGCGACCCGCAGCAGAAGGATGCTCTGCTGCCCCGGTTTCTCGAAATCTACCAGGCGAATTCGGCGAACCTGACCCGCTGCTATCCGGCCGTGCCGGAAACCCTCGATGTGCTGCATCGCAACGAGTTTCGCCTGGCCGTCGTGACCAACAAGCCGGTGTTTGCGGCGAACAAGATCCTCAAGGCGCTGTCCCTGGCCGAGTTCTTCCCGGTCGTCGTTGGCGGCGACAGCGCGCAACAGCGAAAACCTCACCCGGCGCCGCTTTTGGAGGCGGCCCGACGGCTGGGGGTCGACGTCAGCCAATCGCTGATGGTGGGCGACAACATCCATGACGTCGAAGCCGCGCACGCCGCCGGTATGCGCTGCGTCGCCGTGGGTTATGGCTACCATCATCGGCCGCCGTCCGAGTTCAATGCCGACCATCTCATCGACCGGTTCGCCGATCTATTGCCGCTTGTCATCAATTTGGCATCCCAGTGCCGTACCACTGGCTGCGAGGTGGAGCGTATTTCCTCGACCTGATCAATTGTTCCCACGACCGGAGCGTCACCTGTGCCTCAATCCATCGCGTCCTCGCGCCATACAGACCGGACCGTCGAAGTCAATGGACGGAGCTATGCCGCGCCAAAGCGCCCGACCGTGGTGATCATCGTCGATGGTTTCGATCCGGCCTATCTCGAGCACGGGATCGCCAATGGCACGCTGCCGACCATGAAATCGTTCAGGGAAAACGGCTTCGTGGGAATTGCGGATTGCTCGATACCAAGCACGACCAACACCAACAACACTTCGATCGTGACCGGTGTGCCGCCGGCGGTGCATGGCATCAACGGCAACTATTACCTCGATTCCGAAACCGGCGAGGAAATCATGATTACCGACGCCAAGCGGCTGCGGTGCGGCACCATCCTCGGTGCGCTGAGCCATGCCGGCGTGAAAACGGCGGTCGTCACCGCCAAGGACAAGCTGCTCAAGGTGCTGGCATTCGAAATGGATGGAATCAACTTCTCCTCGGAACATGCCGGCAACGCCAATCTCAGGGACAACGGCATCGACAACGTCGAGCAACTGGTTGGCCGGTCAACTCCTGACCAGTACTCCGCGGATCTGTCTCTGTTCGTCTTCGATGCCGGCGTGAAGCTTCTGTCCACCGTGCGTCCGGATCTGATGTACCTTTCGACCTCCGATTACGTGCAGCACAAGCATGCGCCCGGAGAGCCCGAGGCGGACGCCTATCACCATGCGGTGGACAAGACCGTGGCGGCGCTGATCGCGCTCGGCGCCACCGTGGCCATTACCGCCGACCATGGGATGAACGACAAATCCGCAAAAGACGGCACGCCCAATGTCATCTATCTGGAAGACGAACTGAATGCGCGCTTCGGCGAAGGATCGGTCCGGGTGATCTGTCCCATCGCCGATCCCTTCGTTCGGCATCACGGCGCCCTAGGTTCATTCGTCCGTGTGCATCTGCGCAAGCCCGGCGATGTTCCGGCCATGATGGCGTTTGCACGGACGCTGCCCGGCGTTGAACTCGTTCTCGACAAGGAAACGGTCTGCAGGCAATTCGAACTTCCCCTCGACCGGGAAGGGGATTTCGCGGTGTTCAGCGATCGGCAGACCGTGGTCGGCGCCCGGAAGGAGGATCACAATCTCAGTCAACTGGCGGGTCATCGTCTTCGCTCCCATGGCGGCCTCGGCGAGCAGAAAGTGCCGTTTCTGCTTTCTCGGCCGATCAACGCGGAGTACCAGAAGCGGGCCAAGGCCGGCCCGCTGCACAACTACGATATCTTCGATTACGCGCTGAACGGGGTAGTCTGAACGGTCGGCACGCGATCGCGGCTTTGCCGCCGCCTGACCTTCATCAACCAGAGAGTCACAGATCATAATGCGCACCGCCAAGGCCGCCGTCTACGAAGCACCGAACACGCCTTTCGTCATGAAGGAATTCCCGCTGCGCCCGGTTCACCGCGGCGAGGTGCTGGTGAAGGTGACGATGTCGACGATCTGCCGCTCCGACATCCATTCCTATGAGGGACGCCGGCCAAACCCTTGCCCGGGAATCCTCGGCCATGAGATCATCGGAATCATCGAGGAACTCGGCGCAGACATCAGGCAGGACATGCGCGGCGATCCGCTCAAAGTCGGCGACCGCATTACCTGGAGCGAGTATTTCTTCGACGGCGCCTGCTACTACCGTGAAGTTCTCGACATGCCGCAGAAGTGCCATGGCGTGCGTAAATATGGCCACGATCTCTCGGAAGAGGATCCGCATTTCCTGGGTGGCTTTGCGGAATATTGCTATATTCTTCCCGGCACGTGGATCCTGAAGCTTCCCGACGAACTGAGCGATGAGGAGGCGACGCCGCTCAATTGCGGCGTGGCCACCATGGCGTCGGTCACCGAAGCCGCCGAGATCGCTCTGGGCGATACTGTCGTCATCCAGGGCCTCGGCCTGCTCGGTCTGTACGGTGCCGCGATGGCAAAGGCGCGCGGCGCGCGCTGCGTGATCGGCCTCGACTCCGTGGAAAGCCGGCTTGTTACCGCCAGGAAATTCGGTGCGGACCATGTCATCAATGTCGGCCGTGTGCCTGAAAAGCAGGTCATCGCTGAAGTCCGGGAGATGTGCCGGCCCGACGGCGCCGACGCCGTGATCGAGGTCTGCGGCGTCCCCGAGGTCATCAATCAGGGGCTGCAGATGCTGCGCACGGGCGGCCGCTACGTGCTCGGTGGCCTGGTCAATCCCGGCGCCAATGTCACCATTGATGCCAACATGCTGGTGAAACGCTGGGTCACGATGCGCGGCATTCACAATTACCACCCGCGGCATCTGATCCAGGCGTTGGATTTTGTCATGTCGAACCGCAACCGCTTCCCGTTCAGGGAAATCGTCGATTCAAAGTTTGGCCTGCAGGATCTCGACGCGGCTTTCAAGAAGGCGTCGGAGCGAACCGTGCTCCGCGCCGCGATCGTCCCGGGCTACAAGGGTTGAAACATGCAATCTCCACCGCTTAATTTCACTCCGCACGGGCTGTTCATCGGCGGTCGATGGGTTTCGCCGGCCGAAGACAAGCACTTCGCGTCGATCAATCCGTCGAACATGGAGAAGCTTGGCGATATTCCGGCCGCGGGCGAAGCCGACGTCGACCTTGCGGTAAAGGCTGCGAAAGAGGGGTTCAAGGAATGGTCGAGAGTTTCGATCAAGGAACGCGCGCGATGCCTTGAGCTGCTGGCGGATCGCATTGAAGAAAACGCCGATGAACTGGCGCTGCTTGACGCCGTGGACGCGGGAAACGCCATCGTCGGCATGCGCGGCGACATGATCTGGACCGCGGATTGGTTCCGCTATTGCGCAGGGCTCGTCACCGAAATCAAGGGCGAGACCTCCTCGCAGGGCGCGCGCCATCTCAACCTCACGCGGCGCCAGCCGTTCGGCGTCGTGGCGAAGATCAATCCGTTCAATCATCCATTTCGGTTTTGCGCCGAGAAGGCTGCGGCGCCGCTTGCCGCCGGCAACAGCGTCGTGATCAAGGGTTCCGAACAGGCGCCGCTCTCGAGTCTGCGCCTCGGCGAACTCTGTGAAGGAATTTTCCCGCCCGGCGTTGTCAATATCATCACCGGTGACGGCAAGGTCGGATCCGCGCTGGTTCGCCACCCGGATGTGCGCCGCATCGGCTTTGTCGGCTCGGTGCCGACCGGCAGACTGATCGCGCAGGAGGCGGCCGCCGGCCTCAAGCGCGTGTCCCTGGAGCTCGGTGGAAAGAATCCGATCATCATCTTCCCGGACGCCGACCCCAAGAAGGCGGCATTGGCCGCCATCAAGGGAATGAACATGAATCGGCAGGGCCAATCCTGCAGCTCGACCTCGCGGGTGTTCGTTCACGCGTCGCTGCACAGGGAAGTCACTGAGGAGCTGGTCAAGCTCGCCGAGGCGCTTCCGATCGGCGCGCCGTGGCTCAAGCACAATGATGTCGGGCCGATTGTTTCCCAGCGTCAGTTCGACCGGGTGATGGGTTTCATCGCATCGGCGAAAGCCGAAGGCGCGCAATTGCTGACCGGCGGCGGCAAGCCTTCGGACGCCAGTCTCGCCGGCGGCCTGTTCATCGCTCCGACCGTATTTGATGGCGTGACGCCGGCGATGCGGATCGGACATGAAGAGATCTTTGGCCCGGTGATGTCGGTGATCACCTGGGACGGCTACGAGGACATGCTGGAGAAGGCCAACGGCGTCGAGTACGGCCTTACAGCCGCCATCGTCACCAACGACCTCGCGAAGGCCATGGAGACCGCGGAACGCATCGATGCCGGTTACGTCTGGATCAATTCCAGCGGCCGCTATATCGGCGCGCCTTACGGCGGCTGGAAGCAGAGCGGAATCGGCGAGGAAGAGTGTTTCGATGAGATCGTCAGTTATACGCAGGTGAAGAACATCAATATGAGGTGGTGAGCGGCGGTCGAGCCGTCGCCGAGCCAGGGAACGGACGCCAGCAGAAAAACGCGAAGGCCGATAAAACGGCGCAATGTGAACTGGTCTGATTGATAAAAACGAGACAACCAGCAAAACCCGTGGGAGGGATACGATGCGAAACACGAACAAGCTTGCTGCAATTTCCAAGATTCTGGTCGGTACCGCTCTTTTGCTCGGTGCGGTCAATCATTCCGCCACCGCCGGAGAGGCCGCCGATGGGCTTGCCGAGCCGGGCGTGCTCAAGGTCGGGATCATTCCCGCGGAGGATGGGCGGGCAGTCGTGCGCCAATCGAAGGAGGTCATGGACCAGATCAGCAAGGCGCTGAATATGAAGACGGAGATTTTCGTCGGGTCGGACTATAACGCGACCATCGAGGCGCTTCGCAGCAACAAGGTCGACGTGGCGTTGATGGGCGCGTTCGGCTACGTGCTGGCGACCACGCAGGCACCGGTCGAAGCTTTCGCGGTCACCGTCACCGCTGCAAGCAATTCGCCTGACTACCACTCGATCATTATCGCGCGAAAGGACGAAGCCGATCTCACTTCGCTGGAATCCCTCAGGGGCCACACGTTTGCGTTCGTCGATCCGAGTTCGACGTCAGGCTCCCTGATGCCGAAGGCGGCGATGATGGACGATCACATCGTTCCGGAAAGCGACTTGAAGAAGGTGATCTATTCCGGAGGCCATGACGCCAGCATCCTCGCTGTTGCGGAAGGCAAGGTCGATGCGGCATCAGTTGCCGATCGGATCTATGCAATTGCCTGCGCCAAGAAGGCAACTGACTGCGACAAGATCAAGATCATCTGGACGTCGCCGTCGATACCCAACGATCCGCTGTTTTACCGCTCGGCCATATCGGACGACATGAAAAAGAAGATTCGCGAAGCCTTCTATGGCATCAAGAACCTGACGTTTGGCGAGATGGGTACCGTGGCCCGCTTTGATCCGACGACGGACAAGAACTATGATGTCGTCAGAAACATCGCGAAGACGCTGAAGCTCGACCTGACAAAGATGAAATGATGCCCGGCTGTTGGCGCTCGATATGCCAAGTAACGCGGGGAACGAGGCTTTGCCCAGCTTGACGAAATCAGATGGCCGCCTGCCGAGACTGACGCTCGGCGGGAGAGCCAAGTTCGTCGCCTACTTGACTATCGGAGCCGTGTTTCTGGGCTGGAGCGCGAACGCGCTCGAGCTCAGCCCCGGAGAGCTCTTCCGTTCGTTGCCCGTCATCGGGCGCTATGTCGGGAGGATGATTCCGCCCGACTGGACCGCGCTGGACGGCCTGTGGGGACCAACCCTGGATACGATCTGCATCGCCCTGTGGGGCACCGTGATCGCATCGGCCATCGGCTTGCCGCTCGGCATCCTCGCCGCCAAGAACCTGACCAGTTCGCGGCTGTTGCAGCAGTCGTCTCTCACTGTTCTCAACGTCCTTCGCAGCATCTCCGAATTGATCTGGGCGATCTTCTTCGTGTCCGCGGTTGGGCTCGGGCCGTTTCCCGGCGCGCTTGCGCTGGGAGTCAATTTCGGCGGCATACTCGGCCGGCTCTACGCCGAGGCGATCGAGAATGTCGATCCGAAGCCGCTGGAGGCGCTGCGGGCTACCGGCGCTGGTCGTGTTCAGACCATCCTGTTTGCGGTGCTGCCGCAAATCCTGCCCCAGATCGTGTCCTATAATCTCTACTGGTTCGAAGTCGGCGTTCGCTCGGCGACCGTGCTCGGCATGATCGGCGCGGGCGGCATCGGATTCGAACTGGTCACGACGATCCGGCTCTACGATTTTCGCCAAACCTCGGCAATTTTGCTGGTCATTCTGGTGCTTGTCACGTTGATCGATCAGGCGTCGGCACTGCTGCGCAGCAGTATAGTGAAGTGAAGGCCAACATGAACATGAACGTCAGCACCCCCGATCAGATTGTCAGCGTCACGCCGGTGGAAAAAAAGCCGATCGTATCGCTGCTCAACGTCAGCAAGACCTATATCCGCGGAAAACTGGTCGCGCTGACCGATGTCAGCTTTGACGTTGGCCATGGCGAGTTCGTCGTCATTCTCGGCCCGAGCGGCGCCGGCAAGTCGACCATGCTGCGTTGTATCAACCGTCTCGCCGAGCCGACCAGCGGCCAGATCTTTCTCAGGGGCAACGAGATCACCGCGGCGCCCCGCAGCCTGCGCAAGGCACGCCGGGAAATCGGCATGGTGTTTCAGCAGTTCAACCTGGTGACACGCCTTTCGGTCATGATGAACGTGCTGTCGGGCCGGCTGTCCTATCGCTCGACCTGGCGCAGCCTGTTTTACAGTTTCACCCGCGAGGATCGCGCAATCGCGCTTGAGTGCCTCGAGATGGTCGCGCTCGGGCAGAAGGCCTTTCAGCGGGCTGACACCTTGAGCGGCGGCGAACAGCAGCGGGTGGCGATCGCGCGCGCGCTGGCGCAACGGCCGAAACTCATTCTTGCCGACGAACCGGTCGCAAGTCTCGATCCCAAGATCGCCCGCCAGGTGCTCGATTACCTCAAGGACGCTTCGCAACGACTCGGGATCAGCGTGATCTGTAACCTTCATCAGGTCGATTTTGCCCGCGAATATGCCGAACGCATCATCGGGCTGTCGCAGGGAAAACTGATATTCGACGGCCCGCCCAGCGCGCTGACCGACGATATCCTCAACCAGATTTACGGCCCGCGGATGGAGAGCGCGGTTGGCTAGTCCTTACGATATCGCGGTCGATCGGGGCCTTGCCCGCGAAGCCGCGTGGCGGCACCGGCGGATGGCGGTCCGGCTGCTGGTCATGGCGGGATGCGGCGTCGTACTTTGGCTGGCCGCCGCCCGGATCAATCTCAGCCTGTCCAATATCATCACCGGCATTCCGAACATGGCCGACTTTTTCGGCCGCATGGTGCCGCCCGATTTCTCCATTCTGAGGTCGCTGATCGCGCCGACAATCGAAACGGTCCAGATCGCAGCCTGGGGGACGGTGATCGCCGTCGTGGCATCGGCGCCGCTGGCCTTGCTGGCGGCTCGCAATACCGCGCCTCATCCATCGATCTACTTTGTGACGCGGCTGTTTCTCAATCTTTTGCGAAGCATCAACGAACTGATCTATGCGCTGCTCCTGGTCAGTGCGGTCGGCCTCGGACCGTTCCCCGGCGTTCTTGCCATCGCGCTGCACGCAACCGGAATGCTGGCGAAGTTCGTCGCGGAAGAGATCGAGCATGTCAATCGCGGCCCGGTGGAGGCGCTTCAGGCTGCAGGCGCCGGACGAATGCAGATCATCCTGTTCGGGATCATGCCCCAGGTGCTTCCCGCGGTGGTGGGCTACATTCTCTATCGCTTTGACGTCAGCATCCGCTCGGCCACGGTGCTCGGCCTGGTCGGCGCCGGCGGATTGGGGTTTTCGCTGATTACCAGCATGAAGATGTTCAAGTATCACGAAACCGCCGCGTGTATCCTGATGATCATCCTGCTGATCTGGGCAGCCGACGCGATCAGCAGCCATCTGCAGAAAAAAATTCTCTGATTTTCCGACGGGTCAAGCGAAGCAATGGGTACGACCGTACTTCTGAACCTCATAGGCGGAATCGCGCTGCTGCTGTGGGGGCTGCACATGGTGCAGTCCGGCATTTTGCGGGCGTTCGGCGCCGACCTGCGCCGTGTGGTCGGCATTGCCCTTCGCAACCGGTTCACCGCATTGCTGGCAGGTGTCGGAGCCACCGCGCTGCTGCAAAGCAGTACCGCCACCGCCCTGATGACAACGACCTTTCTCGGCGATGGGCTGGTCGGGCTGGTTCCCGCACTGGCGATCATGCTGGGCGCCAATATCGGCACCACGCTGATTGTTCAGGTTTTCAGCTTCGACGTTTCCATGCTCGCCCCGGTTCTGCTCGGGATCGGCGTCATCGTCTTCAAGAACAGCGTGCGCACCAAGATTCGCGACCTCGGCCGGGTTGCGATCGGTCTTGGACTGATGTTGCTGTCGCTGCATATCCTGCTCGACACATTGGCGCCGGCGGAATCCGCGCCCAACGTGCGGGCCTTGCTCGCCGCCATGACCGGCATGCCGATCCTGAACCTGATCTTCGGTGCTGTCGCCGCCTGGGCGGCGCATTCGAGTGTGGCCGTGGTGCTGCTCGTGATCTCGCTGGCCTATTCGAATTTTATTACTCCGGTCGCCGCCTTCGCCCTGGTGCTGGGGGCGAACCTCGGAAGCGCCATCAATCCGCTGCTGGAGGGCGGTGGTCTCGGCAATCCCATCGCCCGCCGTCTGCCGCTCGGCAACCTGATCAATCGCGCCTTCGGATGCGCCCTTGTCCTGCCCTTCCTGCAGCCGGCGGTCGAGTTTCTCGGTGGCTTCGATACCAATCCGGTCCGGCTGGTTGCCGATTTTCATACGCTGTTCAACCTGGCACTGGCCGCCATCTTCATCATCCCGCTGCCTGCCTTCGCCAAGCTGTTGCGATGGCTAATACCGCCGCCGGCCGCTCCCTCCGATCCGTCGGCACCGATCTACCTCGATGTCGCAGCGATCGGAACACCGTCGCTGGCGCTCACGAGTGCGGCCAGGGAAACCCTGCACATGGGCGATCTCGTCGAGACCATGCTGCGCGACACCATGGTCGCCCTGATGACCGACGATCGCAAGCTGGTTTCGGCGGTCGAGCGCATGGATAATGCGGTCGACAAGCTCCATGAAGCGATCAAGCTGTATGTGACGAGAATTACCAGGGAAAGCCTCGACGACCGCGAAGGAACCAGGGCGATGGAGGTGATCGCATTCGCCATCAATCTGGAGCATATCGGCGATATCATCGACAAGAACCTGATGGAACTTGCCGCCAAGAAGATCAAGAACCGCCTTCATTTCTCGAACGAAGGCGCGGCGGAATTGCAGGCCTTCCACCGTCGGGTGATCGAGAACCTGAAACTGGCGCTCAGCGTCTTTATTTCCGGCGACGTCAAGATTGCGCGGCAGTTGATCGAGGAGAAGGTCGCGATCAGGCAGGCCGAGCGGGTTGCAGCCGAAAACCACCTGGTGCGGCTACGCGAGGGACGACTGGCCAGCATCGAGACCAGCTCGCTGCATCTCGACATCCTGCGCGACCTGAAGCGAATTCACTCGCATATCTGCTCGGTGGCCTACCCGGTATTGGAGGCGGCCGGCGAACTGCAGCCGAGCCGGCTGAAGGCGCTCGAGGTCGACGCCGCGCTCGGCTCCAGCGAAGTGTTGATGCGCTAGGGTTGCGACCACAGCAAGCCGCCGATCGGTCACCCCAGGCGAGACCTTTTGTCGGGTTGCGCTGCCCCTCCACTTGCTGAAGAGTGGGTTCGGGCCCCGGAGACGATAAATGCGCGCTATCAGCATCGTGACATCTGCAGTGGTCCTGAGCTGCGCGCCCGGGATGGCGCAAACCTCGCCGAAATTTGTCCCGTCGAGCGTCTATCGCGCATTTACCTGCGATCAGTTGGCGCAAGAGGGCCGCGCGGTCTCGAAGAGGGGATTTGCGGCGTCAGGCTTGCGTGCGGGTCAGGGCGGAAGCGATGCCACCACGACGGCGTCAGCAATCGTGATCGTCTGGCCGGAGAAGGCTCACGGCGTCGACAAGCAGCAATCGGACAATCTCGCGCTGGCGGATGGCCAGATGAACGCGATCGAACAGGCCAGCGTCGAAGGCCAGTGCAGTATCCGATTTCAACGACCGCCGGCAAGCTAGCCGCAATTTCCGCCTGAATGGCTTCATCCTTCGAGACGCATCGCTTCGCGATGCTCCTCAGGACGAGGTATCAGACCCTCATGGTGAGGAGCGCACCTTCGCGCGTCTCGAACCATGAGGCCTCCGAAGAAGCAACAATGATTCGAGCGAACCGAAAAACGCTTTAGCCGCCGGACGTCGCCGGCGCCGTTGCTGTCGCGCACGAATTCGGGAGCTCAGAATGTGAACAGCACGGAGGCGTACCAGGAATACTGGTCGGTCGCGGCGGTGTTTTCAATTCCACGCCTGACATAGCCGAGCAGGTGGGTGTGAACGTCGAGATCAAAGCGCCAACCGACGCCGACGCTCGATGTCGCCGGCGTGCCGTGCGCATCCGCGGTCTGGTGAAAGATTTCCGTCCCGATCTGAAGCCTGGGCAGAAGCTGGTAGGTCAGCACGGCGCCCGCCTGGCAGAAGTCGGCGGCGCGCCATTCGCTGACGGTGCATCCACCCCCGCCGAACGCCGACCATCCGCCGCTCCAGTCCTTCTGAACCCACACCGGCAGGAGCAATGACGCGCGATTATCACCGATGCCGTTCGAGCCGCTGGGCAGGAAAATGCGCGGGAATACGCTGACATCGAGCCCAAATCCATCCTGGTGCAGAAACCGGTACTTGGCGGCAAGTTCGACGTTGCTCAAGCCGAAATTGGTGCCACCGCCGGCAGCGGGCTCAAAGCCAACCGGCACGGTTGCGGTCAATTGAAGGTCGGGTGCCGCGCCGTAGTTGAAGTTGATTCCGCTCTGGCCCCCGGTGCCATCGCGCGCCGTCGTGCCGCTGCTGAAGGTGTAGATTTCAAAATGCTGGTATTCGGTTGGTTCAGGGTCATCGGACACGTAAGGCGGCCCGGCACAGGCGGGGCGCACCAGCCCGGCCATGGCAATCAGGATGATAGCCCACGGACGTAACATCGGAATTCAGTAGCACAGCTTTCGGCCGTGGCGAGCGCTCCCGCTATTCCTCGCTGCATCGATGCACGATCGAGGAGCCGCTCGGAACGCGGCATGCTCGGTGGATTTGACGCCAAACTCGACGGCTCCATCGTCATCGGGATTCCACGAAAATCAAGACCGCCTTCGTTCGTTGACCTACGCGTTACCTGCTCACGGCTACGTCGTTCTTCTTTGCGCGTTGGGGAGAGTGTGGGCAATTACGACATTAGCTGATGATCTCTGGAGGCGCGGGGGCGCGAGATGTCTTTGCTAACTAAAAGTGCGATGGTCTCGATGTTGTTGCTGTTCGCAGGACATGCCGAGGCGCAACAGCAGCCGCCGATTCCTTATTGGCAGATGCTCACCAGCAACCAGCCGGCACAACCGCTCTCGGTGGTGCTGCCGACAGGAATGAAATTGACGGCCCTCGGTGTCTTTGACATCGGTGAGTCTTACTTCACCTCGGTTTCGAACGGGACCAACACTGGATCGTCCGGCTCCGTACTCAGAGGAGAGAGCGGCGCGCTTACGGTGTCGAAGATCGGTTTGAAGGGAGAGCAACCGCTCGATTCACTTGGACTCGACTCACTTGGACTCGGCGCGAAATTCATTTTTGACATCGAAGCCGGTGTCGACTTGACCAGGTTCACGGGAAACGATCCCAATCATTTCTTTTCGAGAAACGCATGGTTTGGCGTCGCCGGCAACCTGGGTACGTTGACGTTTGGACGTCAGTGGAATTTTAACGACGACTATCTGATCGGGTCGGTCTTCACCGGCGGATATCCGTTGTCGATCTTTCGCCTCACGGAATTTGGTGAGTTGAGCGATCTTCACGACAACGTCGTCAAGTATGTGACGCCCGCCTTTCATGGCATTCAGGCCGGGGTTTACTACCAATTTGACGGTGACACGGGCGTGACGAGCCTGAAGAACAAGGCGCTCGAGTTCATGGTCAGCTACAAGCTTGATCCGGTCACCATTGGCGCGGTCTACGATCAGCAGACCGATCCGTTCGGCAACGTGATTTCCCAGATGGAGAGCTTCGGAGCGAGCTACAGGGTTGGCAAACTCAAGTTCCGCGGGGGCTTTGCGGTCAATCATCTCACGCCCGGCAATATGCCATATCCCGGCGGCGCAGGGCCGATCTCCGTTTTGACGCCCGAGACGGCTGCGGCCTATTTGGCAGGTATCGATTGGAACATTGCCCCCAAGTGGGTGATATCCGGCGACTTCGTCTACCGAGACAACCTGACGCTGGCCAATAACACCCAGATATACAGGCTGCTGTTGGACTACACGCTCAATGCCTATGTCGATATTTATGCGCAGGTCGCCTTTATGACGAACGCGGCCGGTGCGGCCGAGAGCTTCTATAGTTGGGGAGCCGCAACCTATCTCGGTTCTGGCTACGCCGATCAATCGCAATTCGCGGCGCAGACCGGCTTGCGGTTCAAGTTCTGAGCGGGGAAGGTCGGGATCTGTCTGAACATCAGCACGGCGGTGATCGACTCGATTGTCGCGAAGTACCGCCTGCCACCTCGTTCAGTTGCCGCTCGTTCAACTCGATCGACCTGGTTTGCGCGGCCAGCTTCCTGGTGGATCTTGTTTTCGTCGTGCTTGCTCATGGTCTTGTTCCATGGCTGGCTTGGTACGGTTCCCGACGTAAATTGCTTACCCATGCGTTAACGCTAATCGCTCAATTTTCTGTAATGTCAAACTTTGGTCGCAGCGCAGCGAAAGAATGCCTCTGAACCACAGAGGTGCGCGCATGTTTCAGCTGCTCACGGTCATCGTTGTGATCTTCTTGCTTGGATTTTTTGCAGGCTACGGAACCCGGGCCCTGAATTCGCTGCGAAGACGGTTGCACAGTCAAATGCACAGTCTGCGTTAGACCGATGCGCAGCGCAGCCCTCAAGATCACGTATATTCTCGCGACCGTTTCAGCGACGATCGCGTGGATATGGATGCTCGGCGATTTTGCCGTTTGGACGCTTGGCCTTTAATCTTCGCGGATCGCAGGCGGCGGCCCAGCGCAAGCACCCCTCGGTAGCAGCCGCCATCGCCCAGCGATATTCACCAGCTAGACCGGCCTGCGAAAGGCGGGCGCCAAATAGGCAGGCTGCCGTATGGTGTGTAACTGAACTCAGATCCCGGATCGCGTCGGCGGATCTTGATGCCGCCTTGGGGTTCGCCGCTCAACAGGACCACGAAATCTGTTCCTTTTCCCGTCTCTGAACTCAATCCCTCGTCAGTGACGATGAGCGAAGATCGTGGCGCGATCGTCCCTAGATGGTCCAATGCTTCCTGCGGTATGACAATCCGGTCGAGCGCATTTTTTGCACCGGCTGGGTCCGTCAGTTGCTCGACACCGCGACCTTGGCTTCCGCGTGCCCTGCTTTTCGGCTCGACGGCGCCGCCGTGCGGAGGTTTGCTCTCCAGGGAGACGACGTTCCATCGCATGTCCGTCTCGCCGTTCGTCCGTTCCACGGCAGTGAAGATATGCGTGCCGATCGGGCGATCAGCATCACGGATGGTAACCGGGCTTTCAAAAATCGGCTCAAAAGCCTGTCGGACATAGAGCCGCTGGGTCTTGCGGCTGATCAAGACCGATACCGGTTCGAGCGCTCGCGCCATCTGGCGCACCGCCTCGGATGCCGCGGCTTGCGCGGATTCTGCCACAATAGCTGCTTCACGCGCCGTCGCGAGGGCGTCGAGCTTCGGCTGCAGTTTCGCCTTTGCGGCGGTCCATTGCTCCTGGAATTCCGAGAGCCTGGCGACCGCTTGCGCCTTGGCACTCTCAGCCCGCTGTTTTGCATCCGCCGAACTGGCGGAGCCGAGCGCAGCCTCGGCCGCGGCCAGTTGCTCCTTGGCTCTCAACGCCAGATTTTCCGCCACGCGCACCGGCGCCGTTGCCAGCGCAGCCTCCCGAAAAGCCGCCCCGGCGGCAAGCCTCGCTTGATCGGCCTTCCTGGTCGCCTCATCTGCCGCGGCGGTCCGGGCAGCGGCCAGGGCGCCGTCATCCGGCTTCGACGGAAGAAGTGCGGGATGGGCAATCTCGATGGGCTCCACGTCGGTTGGTGCGACGATCACCCGCAAGCCCAGCGGGGTCTCATCGAACAATTCTGCGGCAAAGTCGTACGGCATCCGAATACAGCCATGGGACGCTGGATATCCTGGTAGAGGGCCGCCATGGAGTGCGATGCCCGACCAGGTAATGCGTTGCATGTTGGGCATGTAGGCATCATCATAGAGGTTCGAATAGTGTTCCGCCTGTTTTTGGATGATGCTGAAGATCCCGGCGGGAGTCTCGCGTCCCTTCTGGCCGGTCGACACCGGCGCCCGGAAGGTCCAGCCCTTGGCGTCATAAACGGTGACCATTTGGCTGTGGAGCGAAACGATCGCCATGATGGGCTCGCCAGCGATGCGCGTCGCGACGGTTTCGACCTCGCGTGCGCTTTGACGGCCCGCGGCTCCTGCAGGATCCACGGCCGTTATCAGCGTGGCCAAACCCGCAAGGGCAAGGTACGCGGGCGCCAGCCGTGCTCGCTTGACCTTTGGGTTCATAAGACGAGAACTCATGTGAGTTCCACCTGGATGCCCTGCTAGTTCTTGGAAACGAGTTCCCTGTGGGGATTGCGAAAGTAAGGTAAACCCGTGCACGGTCAAGCGGTGTTCGTCTTTTCGCCCTGAAGGTACCTGCTCATCATGGTTCGAACGTTGGCTGCTATTCTGGTCCCGAGCCTGGTCATTTCGTCGCCAGCCTTGTCTCAGTCCTTTGAGCAATTTGAACGCGCCAGCCAATTTGAAAGAGCCATGGCGGCTGTCGATCAGATCAGAGGTCGAAAGAAATTGCAGTGCCTGATAAGCGTTGGAAACCGTTCGTTGTGCGAATGCCTTTCGACGAAGCTCCCGTTCACCCTGCACATTAGCAATTACGTCTCGATAGCCAATCAAGACAAGGGGACAGCCGACTATGGACGCCTATCGGCTGCTGACATGCGGACGGTGGACCAATGCGTCGCTGACAATCGCTGAACAGAAGCGGGCGCGACGATCGACCAGATCACGAATATGCGGGCCACAGAAGATGAGTTGCGTCCGATCCAAATTTGGGGGCCAGACGTGCGCGCGCCCGCTTTTCGTTCCGAAGCGCATCGCCAGTCGGCCGTGATCGCGGCCAGCACTCATGCGCGGAAGGATCAAGCGTTCATCGACGCGGTCTCGGAATGGGGCGATGAATGAGGC
>Ga0208356_1000126_pt1 | contig 25267 bp, 26 predicted proteins | sample NGESurshal072012_4_FD_184467 | JGI IMG/M metagenome (GOLD analysis project Ga0208356, IMG submission 184467) | Arctic peat soil microbial communities from Barrow, Alaska - NGEE Surface sample 53-1 shallow-072012 (SPAdes) | ecosystem: Environmental > Terrestrial > Soil > Wetlands > Peat ... | reverse complement strand
ATGATCGAGCAACATCGTCGTCTCCAGGTTGAGTGGTTTCAGCAAACCTCAGTCTGGCTCCAGACTTGGTCGCTATCCACTCCCCATGGAATCTTCGCTGGCGCTCGCAATGACGGTGGAATTCGTAGCCCCGATGGAACATGTAGTGCCACCCAACCAAATCTTAACGAATCGTTGATAGGCGGAGGATCGCCGCACTCATGCGGCATGGTCCTTGGGATTCCGCCGTGGCCGTGATGGACGCACAATCCGCAGCAGCCTTGCCCAAGGGCCTGAGCGCCCGGCTGCGATCGATGCTTGGTGGCGTCCTCGGCGGCTCCAGCGAAGCCTCGGTGACGACCCGGCTTGCCGGCACCATCTTTATCATCCGCGTCGTCAGCGCGGCGCTGGCCTATCTGTCGCAGATCCTGCTGGCGCGCTGGATGGGCGGTTCGGATTACGGCGTCTATGTCTATGTCTGGACCTGGGTGCTGCTGCTCGGCAGCATGATGGATTTCGGCATCTCGGCGTCGGCGCAGAAAATCATTCCGGAATACCGCACCAGCGGCGAGCAGGCGCTGCTGCGCGGCTTTCTGTCCGGCAGCCGCTGGATGACATTGGGCGTGTCTGCCGTGGTCTCGATGCTGCTGGCGGCACTTGTGAAGGCGCTGTCGCCCTGGATCGAGACGGCCGCGGTGGTTCCGCTTTACATCGGCTGCCTGACGCTGCCGGCCTTCGTGGTCGCCAACACCCAGGACGGCATCGCCCGCTCGCATGACTGGATGCGGCTCGGCCTGATGCCGCAATTCATTATCCGTCAGGCGCTGATCATCGGATTTACCGCCGGCGCGTTCGCGCTCGGCTTCCACCTCGGCGCGACCATCGCGATGCTGGCCAGCGCGGCGGCGGTGTGGATCGCGATGATCGGCCAGATGGTGCTGCTCAATCGCCGGCTCGGAGGCCATATCGAGCCGGGAGCGAAGGCCTATGATTTCCGCGGATGGCTCGCGATCTCGCTGCCGATCCTGCTGGTCGAGAGCTTCTATCTGCTCCTGTCCTATACCGACGTGCTGGTGCTGCAGCAGTTTCGCAGCTCGGAAGAGGTCGGGGTGTATTTCGCCGTGGTGAAGACGCTGGCGCTGGTCTCCTTCATTCACTACGCGATGTCGGCGACGACCGCACACCGCTTCGCCGAATATCACGCGCTCGGCGACCGGGCACGGCTCTCGGCCTATGTCGCGCATGCGATCAAATGGACGTTCTGGCCGTCGCTTGCCGCGACCGTGCTGCTGCTCGCGCTGGGCGAGCCGCTGTTGTGGCTGTTCGGCCCGCAATTCGTCTCCGGTTACGACATCATGTTCGTCGCCGCCATCGGGCTCGTGGTCCGCTCCGCCATCGGCCCGGTCGAGCGCCTGCTCAACATGCTCGGCCACCAGCACATCTGCGCGCTGGCTTATGCGCTCGCCTTTGTCATGAACGTCATTCTTTGCGTGGTGCTGGTGCCGCGGTTCGGCGGCCACGGCGCGGCGGCGGCAACCTCGATCTCGCTCAGCTTCGAGACCGTACTGCTGTTCTGGATCGTGCGGCAACGGCTCGGCCTGCACGTGCTGGCGTTCGGGAAGAGCGTGTCCTAGGCCTTTTCCAGCACCGTGGCTTCATCCTTCGAGACGGCGCTTCGCGCCTCCTCAGGATAAGGTCTCACCCCTCATGGTGAGGAGCCGCGCCTGCGCGGCGTCTCGAACCACCAGGCCCGTGATGCCCGCTTTCGCAGGGCATGACGGCGCCGTTATTCCGCGGTCCAGCCGCCGTCGATCGAGAGATTGGCGCCGGTGATCTGCGCGGCATCGTCGCCGCACAAGAACAGGGCTAGCGCCGCGACCTGCCCGGAGGTGACGAACTGCTTGGTCGGCTGCGCTTCCAGGAGCACGTCATGGATGACCTGCTCCTTGGTCAGGTTGCGCGCCTTCATGGTGTCGGGAATCTGCTTTTCGACCAGCGGCGTCCAGACATAACCGGGGCTGATGCAGTTGCAGGTGATCTTGAAGGTGGCAAGCTCCAGCGCCACGGTCTTGGTGAGGCCGGCGATGCCGTGCTTGGCCGATACATAGGCCGACTTGAACGGCGAGGCCACCAGCGAGTGGGCGGACGCCGTGTTGATGATGCGGCCCCAGCCGCGCTTCTTCATGCCGGGCACCGCGGCGCGGATGCCGTAAAACGCCGACGACAGGTTGATCGCGATGATCGCCTCCCACTTCTCGGGCGGAAACTCCTCGACCGGCGAGACGAACTGGATGCCGGCATTGTTGACGAGCACATCGACCGAGCCGAAGGTCTTTTCACCCAGCGCGACCATGTCGGCGATCTCGGCGGCCCTGGTCATGTCGGCGGGCGAATGCACCGCCCTGACCTTGAAGTCGCGCTCGATGCCGGCGCGTTCCTTCTCGATATCGGCCGGTGCGCCCATGCCGTTGAGAACGATATTGGCGCCGGCGCCGGCGAACGCGCGCGCATAAGCGAGCCCGATGCCGCTGGTCGAACCGGTCACAACGGCGGTCTTGCCTGTCAACGTACCCATTGCCTTCACTCCTGTTGGCTGCCCAGGGTTTCGCTGCCGTCCCCCGTGAGATCGTAGGTCACCATGGTTTCGCCGGATTGCGGCCGCTCCAGCCATTCCTTGCGGCGCATCGACAGATGGACGTCACGGACGCCCGCGCTCCAGTGTTCGATCATGCCGACATGCGAAAAGTCGTAATCCTTGGAAGACGATTCGTAGTTCTTGCTGCGGTAGATCAGGTGCACCACGGTGACGGTGTTTTCCCGCACCGCCGCCCGCAAGGCTTCCACCGACGGATCGTTCTTGAGCTCGCCGGGCAATTTGGCGATCAACTCGCACAGCGCCCTGCGGGTGTTGTGCAGCTGCTTGTTCTTGTCAGTGTTCATCCGGGTGCGGCTGGAAAAGCGAATGTCCTTTTCACGCTCGGCCGCCTCGAGCAGCGTTTCCGGCAGCGGCCCGCGGGCACTGAACAGGTCGACCTGGAAAATCAGGAGGTCGCGCGTGGTTTCTTCGTCGAGCACATAGTCGAGCGGCGTGTTGGAGGCGATGCCGCCGTCCCAGAAGTGCTCGCCCTCGATCTCGATCGAGGGAAAGCCCGGCGGCAGCGCGCCGGACGCCATGATATGCTCGGGCCCGATCTTCTTGCCGAGTTTGCTGAACTCGACATTGTCGAAATATCTGAAATTGCCCGTGGTCACGCTCACCGCGCCGACGCTGAGGCGGGTCTGCAAATCGTTGATCCGGTCGAAATCCACCAGGCGCTCCAGCGTGGCGCGAAGCGGCGCGGTGTCATAATAGCTCTGCGACTGCGGACTACCCGGCGGCCACAGCAGCGCCGGCGGAAACCGCGGGGTAAAGAAGCCGGGCACGCCGAAGGTCGCGACCAGGGCGGCGCTCGCCTCACTGAAAACGGTGCGCCCATGCTCGCCCCTCAGCAGCGGACTCCAGGGCACGGGTGACGAGACCAGTTCCCAGAATTCCTTCAGCCGCGCGACGCGCTGTTCCGGCGGATTGCCGGCGATGATCGCGGCATTGATGGCGCCGATCGAAATGCCGGCGATCCACTCCGGCTCAAAGCCCTGATGGCACAGCGCCTGAAAGGCGCCGGCCTGATAGGAGCCGAGCGCGCCGCCGCCTTGCAGGACCAGCACCCGTTCGGCCTTCGCAGGCGTCGTTGCTGGCGCGGAAGCGGCAATATCCATCATGACCTTCGAGCTGACAGCAAAAAACGCTGCACCGTGGCGACACTTGGCGGTGGCGTCAATCGGCGAAGCGATTCGGGTGGATCACGCTGAAGTCATCGCACCTCGGTTGACGCCAAAATGAGCGTCCAGAATACCTTGTATTTGGTATTCGGAGCATAGCTCGCCGCGATGCCCATTTTTGTGACACCGTTTTTCAACATGTTTTCCCGGTGTGGCGGCGAGTCGCGCCAGCCGGAAAAGGCTTCGGCCAAGGTGTGATAACCGGCTGACACGTTTTCGACCGCGAGGCTCGCCGGGTATCCGGCCTCGCTCAGCCGCTTCGGTAACGGCGCTCTGACATCGTGATCGAGCTTGTTCCTGCTTGCCATCGCCTGCGACTGCGATTCCGCGAGCTTCATCAGTTCCGGGTCGATCGCCACGCTGCCAAGGCCGTTATTCTGCCGGTATTGCGAAATCATCGAGGCGGCGGCCTGCTGATCGAGCCGCGCGCCCGGCGCGGCCATGTTGACATACATGGCCGGCTGCTCGGTAAGGGTGTTATCCGCGGCGCAGCCGCCCAGCAATAATGTTGCGAGCATCGCCGCCGCCGCGCGCATGAATCAGCCCCCATATTGACGGGCTGTTGTTGCATACCAACCGTGGCTGAAAGGTGAACGCGGAAGGTATTGGTGCAAATTAAGACTGGGTCGAAATCTCACGGCGCATCGACGGGCCTCGTGGTTCGAGACGCGCGACGTTGCCGCGCTCCTCACCATGAGGTCCAACAAGACCTCATGGTGGGGAGCGCGCTCTTGCGCGCGTCTCGAAGGATGCAAGCCTCGTTGCTGGAAAATCCTCAATCCGGCGCGGCGAAGATCCGGTAGCGACGCGGCTGCAGGCCGACGATATCGCCCGGTTGCAACGTTCGGTCGCGCGGCGCGTCGATCTCGATCACCGTCTTGCCTTCGCCGCCGCAGAGCGCGACTTCGGCCCGCTGGATCGGACCGAAGCTCCGGACGTGGCGGACCGCACCTTCGAGCGCGCCGCTTCCAGAGGGGCCGATCTGCATGTCATGACGCCGGACGAACAGTTTCGAGGCACCACGGAGCGCAGGGTCCGCGGCGATGTTCAACGGCTTGCCGTCAAGTTGTACCGCGCCATCGCGGACTTCCACCGGCAGCATGATCGATTCGCCGATGAAACCATGTACGAATGCCGTTGCCGGATGGTCGTAGACCTCGCCTGGCGTGCCGACCTGTTCGATCCGGCCCTTGTCCATCACCACCACGCGGTTGGCGACCTCGAGCGCTTCTTCCTGATCGTGGGTGACGAAGATCGAGGTGACGTTTATCTCGGAATGCAGCGAGCGCAACCATTGCCGCAATTCCTTGCGCACCTTGGCATCGAGCGCACCGAACGGCTCATCGAGCAGCAGAATGCGCGGTTCGATCGCCAGCGCGCGAGCGAGCGCGATGCGCTGGCGCTGTCCTCCGGACAATTGGCTCGGGTAGCGGTTGGCAAGCCAGTTGAGTTGCACCAGATCCAGCAACGACTTGACCCGGGCGCGAATGGCCGCCTCGTCCTTGCGGATGGCGCGCGGCTGCACCCGCAGGCCGAAGGCGACGTTTTCGAACACCGTCATGTGGCGGAACAGCGCATAGTGCTGGAACACGAAGCCGACCTGGCGATCGCCGGCGCTGTGGGCAAGCGCGTTCTCGCCGTCGAACGACACCTCACCGACATCCGGCCAATCGAGCCCTGCGATGATCCGCAGCAGCGTGGTCTTGCCCGAACCGGACGGCCCCAGCAGCGCCAGCAACTCACCGTCGGCGACGTTGAGGTCGACGCCATCGAGTGCGGCAAACGTGCCAAATTTCTTCGCGATATTTTTCAGTTCAATGCTCACCGGATGTCTGCCCTTCGTCGAGGCGCCGTTCGAGGATGGTTTTCACCACCAGCGTGATCAGCGCCAGCATCGCCAGCAGGGAAGCGATCGCGAACGACGCTGCGAACTGGTATTCGTTGTAGAGAATTTCCACCAGCAGCGGCAGGGTGTTGGTCTCGCCGCGAATGTGCCCGGAGACCACCGACACCGCACCGAATTCCCCCATCGCCCGCGCATTGCACAACAGCACGCCATACAGCAGGCCCCATTTGATGTTGGGCAAGGTGACGCGGAAGAAAGTCTGCAGGCCGGACGCGCCGAGCGAGATCGCGGCTTCCTCTTCCTGCGTGCCCTGCTCCTGCATCAGCGGTATCAGCGCGCGTGCGACAAATGGAAAGGTCACGAAAATCGTGGCCAGGGTGATGCCGGGCAGAGCGAACAGGACATGGATGTCATGGCGCTGCAGCCATGGGCCGAAATAGCCCTGCGCGCCGAACAGCAGTACGAAGACAAGGCCGGAGATCACCGGGCTCACCGAAAACGGCAGGTCGATCAGCGTTACCAGCAGCGTCTTGCCGGCAAAGTCGAATTTGGCGATCGCCCAAGCCGCGAACACCCCGAACACGAGGTTGAAGCCGACTGAAATGGCTGCGACCGACAGGGTCAGCCTGATCGCCGACAGCGCTTCCGGATCGGACAGCGCGACAACATAGGCCATCGCCCCTTTGGAAAATGCCTGTGCGAACACCACGATCAGCGGCAGCACGACAAAGACTGACAGAAACACGACGGCAATTGCGATAATGACCCGGCGGGCGGCTCCGGGCTCGGTGCGCGGATCGACCCGCGGCGCACGGAGCGAAGTTTGTCGTGCTTTCATGAGCCTCGCGGCCGGCGCAACAGAGGTGGCGCCCGCGTCAGTCCCGAATACCGCAGCGGGATCGCCAAAGGCGATCCTACCTCTGCCGATGGGCGAGGTGAATTGAACGTTTTGCCGCGGCTGGTCCAAAATCATGGGATCATTTCAGTGCGTGGGAGCACGGGTTTGCGCCCAGCGCTGCAGACGGTTGACGATGAAAATGATCAGAAACGACGCCACCAGCATGACCACGGCGATCGCGGTGGCATCGGCATAGCGGAATTCCGACAGTCGGATCACGATCAAAAGCGGGGCGATCTCCGACACATTGGGTAGGTTGCCCGCAATGAAGATCACCGAACCGTACTCGCCGACGGCGCGGGCGAAGGCCAGCGCAAAGCCGGTCAGCAATGCCGGGATCAGGCTCGGCAGGATGACCTTGACGACGATGTGCCAGCGATTGGCGCCAAGGCTGGCGGCAGCCTCCTCGATCTCGACGTCAAGGTCGATCAGCACCGGCTGAACCGTCCGCACCACGAAGGGAATGCCGATGAAGATCATCGCGACGAAAATGCCGACCGGCGTAAGGGCCACCTTGACGCCGAGCGCCGCCAGCGGCGCGCCAAGCCAGCCCTGTTGTGCAAATAGCGCGCTCAGCGCAACGCCGGCCACCGCGGTAGGCAACGCAAATGGAATATCGACGACGGCGTCGAACAGCCGACGGCCAGGGAAGCGGTAGCGTACCAATGCCCAGACAATGATCGTTCCCATCACCAGATTGACGATCGCGGCGGCAAACGACAGGCTGAACGAAATCCTCAGCGCATTGAGGGTACGACGGCTGGTGACGATGGCCCAGAACTGATCGAAGCTCAGCTCGAACGTTTTCAGGAACAGGCCGGCCAGCGGGATCAGGATGATGACGGACAGCCACGTCAGCGTCAGTCCCATCGTGAGACCAAACCCCGGCAACGTGCTGCGTTGTCCCGCCGCCGAATTCACAATGTCTCCCGCGCTCGCCTCACGGCTCAGTTCTTGTAGATCTGGTCGAACACGCCGCCTTCGCCGAAGTGTTCCTTCTGCGCCTTGGCCCAGCCGCCAAAGACCTCGTCGATCGTGAATAGGTCGACCTTGGCGAACGAATTCTCATATTCCCTGGCGATCTCGGGATCGCGCGGTCGATAGGAATTCCGCGCGGCAATTTCCTGGCCCACTTTGGAGTACCAATATCGCAAATAGGCTTCGGCGACCGCGCGGGTGCCTTTGCGGTCGGCGACGGCATCGACGACCGCCAGCGGCGGCTCCGCCAGGATCGACAACGATGGCGACACGATCTCGAACCTGTCCTTGCCGAATTCGCGCTGGGCGAGAAACGCCTCGTTCTCCCACGCCAGCAGCACGTCGCCGACACCGCGCTCGACAAAGCTGACGGTCGCGCCGCGCGCCCCGGTGTCGAGCACCGGTACGTTGCCGTAGAGCTCGGTCACGAATTGTCGCGCCCGCTCGGCAGAGCCGTATTTCTTCAACGCGTAGCCCCATGCGGCGAGATAATTCCAGCGCGCCCCGCCCGAAGTTTTCGGATTCGGCGTGACGACGCTGACGCCGGGCTTGACCAGATCGTCCCAATCCCTGATGCCCCTGGGATTGCCCTTGCGCACCAGGAACACGATGGTCGAGGTATAGGGCGAGGCATTCAGCGGCAGCCGCTTCTGCCAATCGACGGCGATCAAACCCCTGGCTGCGATGGCGTCGATATCATAGGCAAGCGCCAGCGTAACGACGTCGGCCTGCAGGCCATCGATCACCGCGCGCGCCTGCGAACCGGAGCCGCCATGCGACTGCTTGATCTCGACGCTCTTGCCGGTTTCCTTCTGATAGGCGATCGAAAACGCCTTGTTGAAATCCACATAGAGCTCGCGGGTGGGGTCGTAGGAGACGTTGAGCAGCGTCAGATCGGCGGCGAGCGCCGAGCTTGCCCAGAGCAACGCCACGGCGATCGACAACAAGCGGCGGACCATCTCGATCTCCATTCAGCCCGACGGCGGGATCGCCGTCACAGCTTGGGGAAAGTCGGGGCGAAGCCGCTTCAAGTCAACGAAAGCGGATTTCGTTGTTTGACGCGCGGCAGCGTCATTATCCTAGGAAGTCTTGACGGTGTGGATGCCGCATTCTGTCTTGGCTCTGCCGCGCCAGCGGCCGGCGCGGGCGTCTTCGTCCGCCGAGGTGCGGCTGGTGCAGGGCATGCAGCCGACCGATCGATAGCCGAGCGCGGCGAGCGGATGCGGCGGCAGTTCGGCCTCGGCATAGATCGCCGCGATCTGCTCGCGCGAGACGCCCGCAAACGGATTGAATTTCAGCCTCGCACCGTCGTCCTCGACGACCGGGATATCGGCGCGGGTCCCGCCCTGAAAACGCTTGCGCCCGTTGATCCAGCCACTGAACGGCGCCAGCGCCCGCGCCAGCGGTTCCACTTTCCGGATCCGGCAGCAGGCATCGGGATCGGAGAACCACAGTTCGCGATCGCGGTCCTCACGCGACAGCGTTTCGTCGCTCGGCTTGATTGAACGGACATCGCGCAGCCCAAGCCGCGCGATCAGCGTGTCGCGATAGGCGAGCGTCTCTTCAAACAGCCATCCGGTATCGAGGAAGATCACCGGGATCGCCGGGTCCACTTCGGCCATCACCTTGAGCAACGCAGCCGATTCGGTGCCGAACGATGACACCAGAGCGAGGCGCTTGCGGCCGACCGCCTGCAACGCGGCCGCGATGACCCGCGCCGGCGTGGCGCCGCGCAGCGCGCGATCGAGCGTCTCGGCCGCCGGGACCACCGGCGCATGCCGGCTTCGCTCCGGCGGCAGCACATGACCCAGACCGTTCACTGGCCGGCACTTTCCGAATGGCGCATCTGCATGCGCTGATGCAGCGCGGTGACGCGGCCATCGCCGGTCGGCTGGTAGAACACCGAGTAACGCTTGGCCGTCGCCGCGAACGCCACCGCGTCGCTTTCCTTCTTCACCTCGAAGCTGTCGAACCCGGCCCGCAGCATGAACACGAACTGGTCGCGCAGCACCTGGCCAGTGGCGCGCAGTTCGCCGCGGTAGAAGTAGCGCTCGCGCAGCAGCCGTGCCTGGCTGTAGGCGCGACCGTCGCGAAAGCTTGGAAATACCAGCGCAACGACGGCAAGCCGCTCGAGCCAGGGCACGAGATCGTCGACGTCGCGGCTGTTGGGCCAGATCACGCCGGTGCGGCCGACCCGGCGGCAAAACCCTTCGGGGTCTTCGAGAAATCGTGCCGCCGAAATCAGGATGGCGCCGCCGCCGGGCAGCGGCGCATCGTCCGCTATATGGACGAACGCATCATTGGTGATTTTTCCGTGTCTAACGAGTGGCATAAACCCGCTCCTTGAAAGGTTCGACGCCGAGCCGCGTGACCGTGTCGATGAACAGTTCATCGGGACGGGCGCGGAGCGCGAGATAGGCCTCGACAATATCCTCGACCACGTCTGCAACCTCGCCATACGGCACCGCAGGTCCAATCAAGGTGCCGACGGCCGCCTGCTCGTCGGCGCGGCCGCCGATCGTGATCTGATAGAATTCCTCGCCGTTCTTCTCGACGCCGAGAATGCCGATGTGACCGACATGATGATGGCCGCAGGCATTGATGCAGCCGGAAATATTGATGTGCAGCCGCCCGATCAGATTGGCGGTGTCGTGATTGGCAAAGCGGCGGGTCAGCTCCTGCGCGATCGGGATCGAGCGCGCGTTCGCCAGCGAACAATAGTCGAGCCCCGGGCAGGCGATGATATCGGAGACCAGATTGACGTTCGGCGTCGCGACGCCGATCTTGTCCAGCGCGCGCCACAGCGCCGGCAGGTCGCGCCGCGCGACATGGGGCAGCGCCAGATTCTGCTCGTGACCGACGCGAATTTCACCGAAGGAATATTTGTCGGCGAGGTCGGCGATCGCGTCCATCTGGTCGGCGGTGGCATCGCCGGGCGGTCCGCCCACCGGTTTCAGCGACAGCGTCACGATCGCATAGCCCGAGACCTTGTGGGGAGACACCGAATTCTTCCGCCACGCCTCGAACTGTGGATCGTGCGCCGCCTTTTTCAGCTGCTCCGGCAAGTGCGGCAGTTTTTCGTAAGCGGGATAGGAAAAGCGCGACCGGATTTCCTCTACCACCGCGTCATCCAGCGTCAGCGCGCTATCGCGCATCTGTCGCCATTCGTTCTCGACCTCCTCCGCGAATTTCTCGATCCCGAGCTCGTGCACCAGGATCTTCATGCGGGCCTTGTAGATGTTGTCGCGGCGGCCATACTGGTTGTAGACGCGCAGGATCGCCTCCACATAGCTCAGGAGATCGCGGCCCGCGACGAAGGGCCTGATGGTCTTAGCGATAAACGGCGTGCGGCCGAGCCCGCCGCCGACCAGCACCTCGAAGCCGGTTTCGCCTTCCGCATTCCTGTGCAGCCGCAGGCCGATGTCGTGGATCTTGATCGCGGCGCGGTCGTGCGCCGAGGCGGTGATCGCGAATTTGAACTTGCGCGGCAAAAAGGAAAATTCCGGATGCAGCGTGGTGTACTGCCGTAAAATCTCCGACCAGATCCGCGGATCCTCGATCTCGCCGGGCGCCACGCCCGCCCATTGATCCGAGGTGACGTTGCGGGTGTTGTTGCCCGAGGTCTGCATCGAGTGGATGCCGACTTCGGCGAGATCGGCCAGCGCATCCGGCAATTCGGCGAGCTTGATCCAGTTGAACTGGATGTTCTGCCGGGTGGTGAAATGTCCGTAACCGCGATCGTAGCGCCGCGCGACATGCGCGAGCCGCCTGAGCTGCCTCGATGACAACGTGCCATAGGGGATGGCGACCCGGAACATATAGGCGTGCAACTGCAGATAGACGCCGTTCTGCAGCCGCAGCATCTTGAATTCGTCTTCGGAGAGTTCGCCCGAGAGCCGGCGTTTCACCTGATCGCGGAATTCCGAAACACGCTCGTTGAGCAGCGTGCGATCGAGTTCGTCATATGCGTACATGGCAGACAGCCTTATGCCGGAACCGAAACATCGATGGTGAGGCCTTTCGACCGGATCCGTTCGCGCAGGTTGCCGGGCCTGATGGCGCCGGTGTCCCTGACTTCGACCGGCGCGATATAGGCGCCGACCGCGCCGACATCATCGGCGACCGCTTCGGCAAGCAGCGCCCGCGCCTCCTCCGTAGTGCGGACGATCGCGGCATCCGCCAGACCTGCCGACCAGCCACCGGCAGCGGTGCGGTAGATCACGACACCGTCCCAGGTGCGGTTGGCGGTCACCACCGAGGGACCGGCAATCCTGATTTTTTTCTGTTCGAGCGGAGATGTCATTCGGCAGCTTCCAGCAGATCTGAGATCGCTTGCGTGAGATTTGAATGGCGCCATGGCGCGGAGTGCGCCACCACGTCGCCGATGATGAGAATCGCCGGCCCCCCGTCGATCCGCTGCACCAGATCAGGCAGCTGCTCAAGGGTTCCGACCGCCGCCTGCGCGTCGGGCCGCGTCACCCGCGCGAACACGCCGACCGGGGTCTGCGGCGAGCGTCCCGCGGCGAGCAGGCCGGCACGGACCGATGCCGCGGCAGTCATCCCCATATAGACGACCACGGTCATCCTGGTATCCGTCAGGGTCGACCAGTCGACGGTTTCCGCGTCTTTCGCCTTGTGCGCGGTCAGGAAGGTGATGCGCAGCGCCTCGCGGCGGTAGGTCAGCGGCACTTCGAATTGGGCGGCGGCGCCGAGCCCCGCGGTAATGCCGGGCACGACCGTATAGACGACATCGGCCCGGCGCAGCGCCTCGACTTCCTCGCCGCCGCGGCCGAACACGAAGGCGTCGCCGCCCTTGAGGCGCACCGCGCGTTGTCCGGCCTTCGCCGCCTCGATCAGCAATGCGTTGATCGCGTCCTGGCCGATGCCGGGCTTGCCGACACGGCGGCCGACAGGAATACGTGAGGCATCGCGGCGGGCGCGCTCGAGAATCTCGGGCGAGACGAGCTCATCGTAGAAAATCACGTCGGCATCCTGCAGCGCGCGCAGCGCCTTGACCGTCAGCAGATCCGGATCGCCCGGTCCTGCACCGACCAGCGTCACCCGGCCCTCGGCGGCGCCCCGGTCATTCGCGCCGGCAAACGCAGCGGGATCGGCAATCTCCCGCAGCGCCTTCTCGGCTTCCTCCCCGCGCCCGGCCATTACCAGTGCGCCGATCGGTCCGTCGACGATGCGCTCCCAGAAACGGCGGCGCAGGGCGAATTCCGGAATGCGCGCGTGAATCGATTTGCGCAAGCCGCCAATGAAACTTGCGAGCTCACCGATTCGGGCCGGCAGCATCGCTTCAATGCGCTCGCGCACGCGGCGCGCCACCACCGGCGATGCGCCGCCGGTGCCGACCGCCACCACCACGTCGCCGCGATCCACGATCGCGGGAAAAATGAAGGTCGAATGCGAGAGATCGTCCATCACGTTCACGGGCAGGCCGACCGTTCTCGCCCGTACCGACATCGCAATGCCGACGTCGCCGGCACCCGCACACAGGATCGCAATCACCCCGCCGAGATCGGCCAGCAGCGGATCGCCTCCAGCGAGCTCAATTCGCGCCGCGTCGGATGCCTGCAGGCCGCCGAGATCATGATTGCCGTCGGTCGCGTACCAGCGCACCCGCGCACCGGCGGCCGCCAGCAGGCGCAGCTTCGCCCGCACCAGCTCGCCGGCTCCGACCACGAGCACGACGCCAGCTTGCAGATCGAGAAACACCGGCAGAAATCGCATGCGCTAATCTCTCTGCCCCAACACTGGGGTTGACTGGAATTATTTTCTATATATGTCTCGTTCAATGCCCGTAAAGGGAAAATTATTCCTTCCATATTGCAGCGCAACTATAGAATTTTCGTCTGCAGAGACCAAGGGTCGAAGATGCATCTTCTCGACAATGATCGCGCAGGATCTGCGATCGAGCCAATCCCCGCCAACGGACGCATGCTTGCACCTGACCTCGCTGATCCGACGATGGATCATCTGGACGCGCTCGAGGCCCAGAGCATCTACATTTTCAGGGAAGCCTTTGCGCGGCTGAAGAAGCTGGCGCTGCTGTGGTCGCTGGGCAAGGATTCCAACGTCATGATCTGGCTGGCACGCAAGGCCTTCTTCGGCCGGGTGCCGTTTCCGGCCTTGCATGTCGATACCGGCAAGAAATTTCCGGAGATGTATGCGTTTCGCGATCGCTACGGCAAGGAATGGGATCTCGATCTCCGGATCGAACCCTGCCCGCCGATCGAGACCATCGATCCGACGCTGCCGCCGGCGGCGCGATCCGCGGCACGCAAGACCGAGGGACTGAAGCTCGCACTTGCCAAATACGGCTTCGACGGATTGATCGCCGGCATCCGCCGCGACGAGGAGGCGACGCGCGCCAAGGAACGGGTGTTCTCGCCGCGCGGCACCGAAGGCGGATGGGACGTGCGCGATCAGCCGCCGGAATTCTGGGACCAGTTCAACGCCTCGCCGCCGCCGGGCGCGCATTTGCGCATCCACCCGATCCTGCACTGGACCGAGGCCGACATCTGGGCCTACACCAAGCGTGAAAACATCCCGATCATCCCGCTTTACCTCGCCCGAGACGGCAAGCGCTACCGCTCGCTCGGCGACGCCGACATCACCTTTCCGGTGGCATCGACCGCATCGAACATCGACGAAATCCTGGCCGAGCTCGACCGCACCAAGGTGCCGGAACGCGCCGGCCGCGCGCTCGATCACGAAACCGAAGACGCTTTCGAGCGGCTGCGGGTCGCGGGTTATCTCTGAACGAGACCAAAGCCGGGTGTTGCGATGAACATGATCCTTCCCATAACGATATCGGCGACGCCGAACGGCACCACCCGTCCGCAGGTTCGCATTGTCATCGTCGGCCATGTCGATCACGGCAAGTCGACGCTGGTCGGACGCCTTTTGCACGAGACCGGCAGCCTGCCCGAGGGCAAGCTCGAAATGCTCAAGGCGGTCAGCGCCCGGCGCGGCATGCCGTTCGAATGGTCGTTCCTGCTCGATGCGCTGCAGACCGAGCGCGACCAGGGTATCACCATCGACACTACGCAGATCAGGTTTCGCACCCGCTCCCGCGACGTGGTGCTGATCGACGCGCCCGGCCACGCCGAATTCCTGCGCAACATGATCACCGGCGCGGCGCAGGCGGATGCTGCGCTGCTGATCATCGACGCGCTGGAAGGCGTCCGCGACCAGACCCGGCGCCACGGCTATCTGCTGCATCTTCTCGGCATCCGGCAGGTCGCCGTCGTCGTCAACAAGATGGATCGGGTCGACTTCAGCGCGGCACGATTTCAGGAGATCCGTGCCGAGATATCGGCCCATCTTGCCGGCCTTGGCGTGACCCCGTCGGCGGTAATTCCGATTTCGGCGCGCGACGGCGACGGGGTCGCCATGCAGACGCCGCGGCTCGGCTGGTACAACGGACCGAGCGTGGTCGAGGCGCTTGATGCGCTGGAGCCGGCCCGGCCGCTGGAACAACTGGCGTTGCGGTTGCCGGTGCAGGCGATTTACAAGTTCGACGACCGGCGCATCGTCGCCGGCCGCATCGAATCCGGCAGCCTGCGTGCCGGCGATGAAATCGTCATCATGCCCGCGGGCAAGATCGCCAAAATCCGTACCGTGGAGAGCTGGCCGCTGTCCCCGCTTGGCGGCCCTCAGACCGCCGGCCGCTCGGTCGGCATCACGCTTGATCGCGAACTGTTTGTCGAACGCGGCGACGTCATCGCCCATGTTTGGGATAGCCCGCGCGATACCCGCCGGATTCATGCCCGCATCTTCTGGCTGCACGACAAGCCGCTGTCGAAGGGCGACCAGATCCTGGTCCGGCTCGGCAGCCGGGAAACCCGCGCGGCCGTGGTCGCGATCGAGAAAGCGATCGATCCCGGTGAGCTGTCCAACACCGAGGCCCGTTCGATCGCGCGCAATCATGTCGGCGAAATCGATCTATCGCTGTTGCAACCGATCGCCGCCGATCCCCATGCCGCCAATCCGCGTACCGGACGGCTTGTCATCGAGGTCAACGGCCGCATTGCCGGCGGCGGGCTCGTGCTGTCGGTCGATGCCGGGCAACGCGGCGTCCCCATCGATATCGTACCGGTGGAATCCGCCTTGCGCCCCGATGAGCGTTCCGCGCGTTATCGTCACAATGGCGCGGTGATCTGGCTCACCGGGCTGCCGGGCTCCGGCAAATCGACGCTCGCTCGCGCGCTGGAACGCCGGCTGTTCGGCATTGGCGGCTCGCCGATCCTGCTCGATGGCGATACGTTGCGGGCCGGCCTCAATGGCGATCTCGGCTTCTCGGCACCGGACCGCAGCGAAAACATTCGCCGCCTCGCCGAAGTCGCCACCCATCTCGCCCGCAACGGGCATATCGCCATCGTCGCCGCCGTCTCGCCCGGCGCGGACGATCGCGCCGCGGCGCGCCGTATCGCCGACACCGCGTTCCGCGAGATCCATGTCGCGACACCGATTGCGGTCTGCGAGAGCCGCGATCCCAAGGGCCATTATGCCAAAGCGCGCGCCGGCGCCCTGCACGCCTTCACCGGGATCGGCAGCGATTACCAACCGCCGATCGCGCCCGAGTTGACGATCGACACCTCGAAAATCCCGGTTCCCGAGGCCACCGACGAGATCGAGCGGATGCTGGTGCAATCCGGCGTTCTGTTCGAGGAGCTGGTCGATCTGGCCGCCAACATCTAGCCCCGCCATCGGCCATTGTTTGCGCAATCCGGGCCTGCGAAAGGCCTTCTCATGGCCCACGCTTTGGCGCTAAAAGGGCCACAACGCCGCCTCTGCGGCGCTCTTTGTTTTTGCCCCAAAGCAGCCGGCAGGCGCCGCTTTTCGCGAAAGTTTGATGATGAATCGTATTGATGCCCACGGATTGAAGATCGCGCCCGTTCTGTTTGATTTCATTGCCAAGGAAGCCAGCCCCGGGACCGGGATTGCCCCCGACGCGTTCTGGGCCGGCCTTGCCGCCATCCTCCGCGACCTCGGTCCGAAGAACCGCGAACTGCTCGCGGTGCGCGACAGCCTGCAGGCGAAAATCGACGGCTGGCACCGGGCCAACAAGGGCAAGTCGATCGACCTCAACGCCTACACCGCCTTTCTCAGGGAGATCGGCTATCTGCTGCCGGAACCGAACACGCAGAAGGTCGAGACCTCTGACGTCGATGAGGAAATCGGCAAGATCTGCGGGCCGCAGCTCGTCGTGCCGCTCACCAACGCCCGCTATGCGCTCAATGCGGCGAACGCGCGCTGGGGCAGCCTTTACGATGCGTTTTATGGCACCGACGCCATCCCGCACGAGGCCGGCGAAGACGGCAAGGGCTACAACAAGGCGCGCGGCGCCAAGGTGATCGCGAAGGCAAAAGCCTTTCTGGACTCCGCGGTGCCGCTCGCGGCCGGAAGCCACACCGATGTGAGTTCCTACAGCGTCATCGCCGGCCAGCTTGCGGTCAAACTCACGAGCGGCAATGCCACGGCGCTGAAATCCAATGCGCAGTTCGCCGGCTATCGGGGCGATGCCGCCGCGCCTTCGGCGATCCTGCTGGTCAACAACGGCATGCATATCGAGATCAGGATCGATCGCGGCCACATGATCGGCAAGGATGATCCGGCCGGGGTGGCCGACATGATCCTGGAATCGGCGGTCAGCACCATTCTCGACATGGAGGACAGCGTCGCGGCGGTCGATGCCGAAGACAAGGTGCTGGTCTATCGCAACACGCTGGGCCTGATGAACGGCACGCTGTCCGCCGACTTTGAGAAGGGCGGCAAGGCGCTCAAGCGCGCCCTCAACCCCGATCGCGTCTACCGGACGCCGGACGGCAAGCAACTCAAACTGCATGGCCGCAGCCTGCTGTTGATGCGCAATGTCGGCCATCACATGTTCACCGACGCGGTACTCGACAGCAAGGGCGACGAGATTCCGGAAGGGATTCTCGACGCCGCCGTTACCGGCCTGCTCGCGATCCATGATCTCAGGGGCAACGGCAAAACGCGCAACAGCCGCACCGGCTCGGTCTATATCGTCAAACCGAAGATGCACGGCCCCGACGAGGTCGCCCTGACTTGCGAGCTGTTCGGCCGAGTCGAACAGATGCTGTCGCTGCCGGCCAATTCCATGAAGGTCGGCATCATGGACGAGGAGCGCCGCACCACCGTCAACCTCAAGGCCTGCATCCAGAACGCGCTGCAGCGCATCGTCTTCATTAATACCGGCTTCCTCGACCGCACCGGCGACGAGATCCATACCTCGATGGAAGCGGGCCCGATGATCCGCAAGAACGACATGAAGGCGCAGCCCTGGATCAAGGCTTATGAAGACTGGAACGTCGATATCGGCCTGATTGACGGCCTGCCCGGCCATGCCCAGATCGGCAAGGGCATGTGGGCCGCCCCGGACAAGATGGCGGACATGCTGGCGCAGAAGATCGCGCATCCGCAGGCCGGCGCCACCACCGCGTGGGTGCCCTCGCCGACGGCTGCGACCCTGCACGCGCTGCACTATCACCAGGTCAACGTGCTGGCGCGGCAGCAGGAACTGGCCAAGGCCGGCCCGCGCGCCAGGCTGTCGGATATTCTCACCATCCCGGTGTCGCAGTCGAACTGGGCGCCCGACGATGTGAAGCAGGAAATCGACAATAATTGCCAGGGCATTCTGGGCTATGTCGTGCGCTGGATCGATCAGGGGGTCGGCTGCTCCAAGGTGCCCGATATTCACGACGTCGGCCTGATGGAAGACCGCGCCACGCTGCGCATCTCAAGCCAGCATCTTGCGAACTGGCTGCACCAGGGCGCTATTACCCGGGATCAGGTGATGGAGTCGCTGAAGCGGATGGCGGTCGTGGTGGACGGGCAAAACAAGGGCGATCCGCTCTATCGGCCGATGGCGCCAGCGTACAACGGCGTGGCATTCAAGGCCGCCTGCGACCTCGTTTTCAAGGGACGCGAACAGCCCAATGGCTATACCGAATTCATCCTGACGGCGCGACGCCGCGAGGCCAAGGCGGCGGGCTGACCGCCGGGCTCCTTGCTGCGGCGAGTGGTCGCCGGGTGCAACGGAACGTTCGAATAGTCCGTCCGTTGAACGTCATCTGAACCGAATTAGGAGATGGCGATGGATTGGAACCGGATTGAAGGAAACTGGAAGCAATTCAAGGGCGCCGCGAAAGAAAAGTGGGGCAAGCTCACCGACGACGATCTCAATGTGATCGAAGGTCGTCGCGAACAGCTCGAAGGCAAGTTGCAGCAGCGCTATGGTTTCGCCAAGGACCAGATCCACAAGGACGTGGATGATTGGTTCAAGACGCTGAAATAGGTTTTGTTGTCGCGGAAAGCCCCGGCGAGGCCGGGGCTTTTTTGTTCATTCGGGATGGTTCGATTTTTCGTCATTACGAGCGCAGCAATCCAATCTTTCCCCTCCGCGGAGGATGGATTGCTTCGCTGCGCTCGCAATGACGGCGAAGAGGAACGCCACGCTAGCTAGAACACCGCGATGTATTTCAGGAGCGAGATCACGCCGAGAATGATCACGACGACGCGCACGATCTGCTTGGCGCGGCCATCCAGCGGCAACATGTTGATCAGATAGAGAATGAGGATAATGACGAGAAACGTGATCAGTACGCTGATAATCATCGCTGCCCCCTGCGAACGTCATTGAGCGTTGTTGCGGAAGGATAACGCGGAGAGCGCCGAACCGGTTCCCGTCGCGGAACCCGTTATCGTTTGCAAAGCGGAGCAAGCAGCAGGACATGCCCTCAGTCCGCCGCCACCACCGGCACGCGCCGATAGCGCGCGCTGATCCGGGACGAGACCGGCGAGAAGTTCAATGCCGCGCCGCGCCTGTCGGCGCGGCGGCCCGCGACCATCAGCCCGTTGGCGCCGGCGACGATGTCACCCTTGCGCAGCGTCGGGTCGTTCTCGATCTTGATCGGCGCAAGCCCGATCTTGTCCTTGCCGTTGCAGGTGCATCCCGTCACCAGCTCGCTGCGGTACCGGAAAGCGTTCGGCAATTCGGAATAGGACTTTCCGGTCTCGGTCGCCGCATTGTCGATATTGCTGCCATAGACGACCTTGGTTTCGCTGGCCGGGCAGAAACTGTTGCACGCCGCCGCCCGGCTTTGACCGTCGGACGCCGAAATCGGAAAATAGCGTCCATCGCAGGTGCGCACGCAATAGGCTTGGCCGCCGGTGGTGCGCGGGCGCGACTCGGCTAGCGGAGCGCCGACCTCGCCTTCGTTTGCAAAGGGCAGCGGCATCGAGGGAGGAGCCGGCCGGTGCGCGCCGAACGCGCCGAACAAGGCGGAGAGGAAGTCTTCGGCGTGGGCCGGTGGCGCCAGCGCCGACGCGCTCAACAGTGCGACCGCACCGAACGCCAGCCATTGCCTTCCTGGTTGCCAGTTCATGATCGCCTCCGGACGCGGATGCCAACCATCAGTACAGCGATGAGTTCGAAAGGTTCATCGCCTGACGTCCGGTCGACGGCCTTGCAGCCGGCGCCCGTGCGGTCACCGGGCGAACGGCGCCCATGGCCCTTGCTTCGATGTGCGGCCCGTTCTTTGGCAGCACCACCACCTTGGTGCCGACATTGACGCGGCTGAACAGGTCGGCGACGTCTTCATTGGTGAGACGGATGCAGCCGCTGGAGACAAACTTGCCGATGGTCGAGGGATCGTTGGTGCCGTGGATGCGATATTCGCTGGAGCCGAGATACAGCGCGCGCGCGCCCAGCGGATTGCCCGGTCCTCCCGCCATGAAACGCGGCAGATAAGGCTGGCGCGCGATCATCTGCGCCGGCGGATGCCAATCCGGCCATTCCGCCTTGCGGCTGATGCTCTGCACGCCGGACCAGGTAAAGCCCTGGCGACCGACGCCGACGCCGTAGCGAATGCCGCGGCCCCGGCCGAGCACATAGTAAAGCGCGGTATTTCCGGTATCGATGATAACGGTCCCTGCTGCCTCGCGGGTGTCGAGGCTGACGATGGCGCGCCGCAACCGCTCAGGCAGGACGCTTTCGCTGCCATTGCCTTCGTCCATCAGCGCCGGATCGGTCGGCGCGCTCATGACGTCGTCCGACGGAAAGCCGCTCTGCGGCGCGGCTGCGTAGCCGAGTGCCTGGGCGTTCGCCGCGCCCGGAAGCACCGCGGGTGCCAACAGCAACCCTGCGAAAATCAGCGCGCTGGTCGCGCGCCGCGATTGAGTGCGAACGGCTGCAAAATTCTGTGTCATGACCTGCCCCATACCGATGCGCATCGCGTGATGCTCTGCACAACGAACGCGAGCGGGGCATCGCGGTTCCGTCAGCCCGGATTTAAACCGCCGCTGTCAACTGGGCCTGCCTTCACGTAAGCGCGATGGAACCTTTTGCCGGAGCCCCGGGTTATCGCGGTCAGAACCGGCCTCGCGGCGAACCGGGGTCGGAGTGCATTTGCAGCAGCGCGGGGGAGAGCGAGTTGCGTGTCCTTCCCGATGAGCGTGCGCCTTCGCATGAAACCGTCGGCACGCCGCTGCCTGACAGCCGGAGCGAACTGCCGCCGGTGATCCGCCGGGCGGAGGCCGTCGCCTTTGCCCTGGTCGCACTCCTGGTTATTTGCGTGGTCGCGGTTCTCTACGCCGCGAAGGGATTTTTTCTCCCGGTGATATCGGCGTTCGTGGTTGGCACCATGCTGTCGCCAGCCGCGGGTTTCCTCGAGCGCCATCGCATTCCCCGCGCGGTGTCGGCGGTCCTGATCGTGGCCGCGGTCGGCGCCGCGGTCGCTTTCATGGTCGGGTTGATTTCTTCGCCTCTGATGGAATGGAGTACGCGGCTGCCGGAGTTGGGATCGCGGCTTCGGGACAAGTTGCATGTGTTCGATCGGCCACTCGCGCTTTGGCATGAGCTGCAAAGCATGGTCGGCGTATCCGACGCGGCCTCGGCGACGACACTGCAGCTGCCGAAATTCGACTGGGTCGAACCGACCATCGGCTTCCTGTCACCGACCTTCACCGAATTCCTGTTGTTCTTCGCGACGCTGGTGCTGTTCATCGCGAGCTGGCGCGATTTGCGACGCGCGCTGATCATGACATTTGCCGATCACGCCTCGCGGCTGCGGACGTTGCGGATTCTCAACGAAATCGAAGACCATCTCGGCGGCTATTTGCTCACCGTGACCATGATCAATCTGGGCGTCGGCGCCGCGACCGGCATTATTTGCGCGGTGACCGGCATGCCCAATCCGGCCGGGCTCGGCGCGCTCGCCGCAACCCTGAACTTCTTTCCCATTATCGGCCCGGTCGCGATGTTCGTGATTCTGGCGGTGGTCGGGGTGATTGCGTTCCCCACGCTTGGCGCGGGACTGATCGCGGCGGCGCTGTTTGTCGGGGTGACCTTCCTCGAAGGTCATTTTGTCACGCCCACCATCATCGGCCGCCGGCTCGAATTGAACGCACTGGCGGTTTTCGTTGCGCTGGCGTTCTGGACCTGGCTGTGGGGGCCGATGGGCGGCTTCCTGTCGTCGCCGCTCTTGATCGTGGCGCTGGTGCTCAAAGAGCACCTGATGCCGGTGGATGTGCCGCAACTTCCGCCGGATTGATCGGGGTTTTGCCGCAGGGAACTTCGGGGAACCCGGCGCGTTGGCCCTCATCTGATCTCAGTTTCCGGGAGCTTTGGATGTCGAGTACGGATGGCGAAATCGGAATGAGAAATCTGACGGATAGAGCGACCTATGAACGCCTGGAAAAGGATGTAGCAGCCGTGAAAGACGATATCGCAGCCCTGACCGACCAGATCACCGACGTACTCAACGGCTTCGCCGGCACCGCGAAAAAGCAGGCCCGCCGCGGCTACAAGCAGGCGCGCGCCAATGTCGATGCAACGGTGGACGATCTTTCCGATCGCGGCAGCGCCATGATGGATGCCGCCCAGGACGCGGCCCATTCGCTGGAAGAGTCATTGGAGGACGTCATTCAGCAGCGTCCGCTGGCGACCGTCGGTCTCGCGCTCGGGCTGGGCTTCCTGATCGGCGTGACCTGGCGCCGCTAGGTCGCGCCATGACCCTCACGACCAGGCCAATCCTTTGATTTGAACGGCGGGAGAATGCGCCGTCCGTTTGGTCGGCTGCGTTATTTTATCTTGAATCGGGGTTTTCAGATGTTTCAGCGCATGATCGACGATTTCAAGGAAAGGACCGGTACGGCCGTGCGGCTGACATCGCTCGCGGGCGTGGCCGCGCTCGCGCTGTTGGTCACGGCGTCGTTTCTGTGCGCGGCCGGCTTTATCTACGTGCAGCAGAACTACGGCCTGCTCCAGGCCTGCCTGACCGGGGCCGCGGTGTTCTTTGTCGTGACGCTGATCGCAGCCGGTTGCTACATGGTGCGGAAAAACAAGGCCAAGGCCCGCGCCGCCGAGGCCGCGAGATCCGCGGCTCACTCCCCGCTCGCCGATCCCGCGCTGATTGCGGCAGGCCTCCAGCTGATCCGCGCCATCGGCATCAAGAGGCTGATTCCGCTACTGGCGGTCGGCGGCCTCGCTTTGGGAATACTGGTAAGCCGCAACGCGCCCAGCGATGACCCCCCGGAAGCTTGAGTTTCAGTCCCCGAGCCCTCAGGTCACGCAGCGGCCGGGCTCAAGCTGCTTGGCCACTTCGGTCAATACGCTGACCACGGGCTCGCATGCCACGGCTGTCGTTCCGCCGCCGGACTTGACCATCGAAGGCGTGGATGCGCCGCTGCGGGCGATCTCGGCCGCGGGGATGCGGACCAGGACCGAGGTGTCGGAAAGACCATTGAGCTGGAGCGAAATCGTCTGGGTCGACGCCGCCGGTGCGGCGAGGCGCGCGCCGCGATCGGCCTTGGCGGCGCGGTTGATGGTGCTCACGGTGGGATCCGTGCTGACCTGCTGACGACCGGTCAGATCCTGGCCCGATGCAAACTGAACCGCGCCGAGCGTCAGCGAAATCGCGACCGCTCCGAAGATTCCCTTGCCAATCTGTAACATCTGCCTTGTCCCCTCGCCCGATGGCGATCCTGGACACAACGCGAACGAAACCTCCCGGGTTCTCGGAGGCGGAGATCACTTAACCGTGTGCGAAAAATATTTGCTGGCGGCTGGAACGAGGCCGGGGGCCTGGGAGTCATCCCGGCAGCCGGTTATCCCCCTGCCCCATTGACCGGTGACGTAGGGCGCGACTGCGGTGATGCCAGTCGCGCCCTATCTTTATGCCGGTAAATTTTGGATAATTCGCATAGCCGCCCCACCAGCCGCCCCACCTTGGACAGGAGCCTTGGCGGACGCAAAGCTTAGTTTCCGCCAACCGGCCGTCGCGCGGGCATCTTCTAGGCGGCATTCCCCATCGACCGGAATGCACGTCTCTTTGTCCCTGGCCCCGGTGGCGCGACCCCTCGCACCGAGTTTAGCATTACAGTTGTCTTTTTGCTTTGAGTTGAGTGCGTTGAGCGGCGGCCTATTCGGCAATCTAAGCCACGCCAAGATCGTCAACCGCTCCGGAACGGAGCTGTGGGAGATCGCAAGATAGGTCCGTTTCGGTCCTTTCACAGCTTCGCCGCGCGACTCTTTTCCCTATTGATAATTTTATTTCGTTCGCGATATGGTTGTGAAGGTTTCGTCCAGCCGGTTTCGCGACACAAAAGTGTTACCCGAGAATCACGGTCCGGCCGGAATCGGCAACCATATTGGTTGAACTGCGTTGGTCCGAGCAAAGACGCAGTCTAGTGTAAATATCGATTAACGGTTCCGGCGCAGAGTTCCCACGCGCCACAGGGGTTAGAAATGACCGCACTTCTCCAACTGGTCTCCGGATGGGTCCAATATAGTTGGAGTGGTGGCAACGGCGGAAACTCCGACACCACTCCCCCGAAGGTCGGCGTTTACAAGGCCGACTACTCACGCCTCACTGACGAGCAGCTCGCCGAAGAGGATTTTGAGTGCGTGGAGCTGTTTAACCACAGTCGTCCCGTTTCGCGTTAAACGCGAGTATGGTAGTGCCCCTATATGGGGCTCACGCTATATCCAGCAGACACAGCACCCGAGGTCTACGATGTCGTGTGGTGCAAGTGGCCCCGACGCGAAGATAAGCTCGCGCCGGGTAGCTGGGTTCGGTGTGTGCTCGTGGTCGATGTCCGGCGGATGGTGGACGACCGGACCGACCAAGAATACGCGGTAATCACCGCCCAATATGGGACCGGGAAAGAAAATCTCGAGTTTCACGAACTAGCGAACAATCTTGTCATTGAGCGTCATGAGTTCCGTTCGCTCGGCTTACACAAGCCGACGGTGTTCCAGATGGATCTTAGGAATCGCAAACGTTTGCCTTGGTGCGTCGAATACTTCGTGCCGAAAGAGTACATCCTATCAGAAAACATTATTGCGGGCCGATTGACTGCTGATCAGCGGAAACGGTTTCACGGCTGCTTTGACGCTCGAGGATTGAAGTTTCCGTTACCTTAGCTGCTCGTTGCCAATACCCATTCCATTGACGTGGTCTGCCTCATGAATGGCGGTGCTCCGACGCTCTTCAATTGTCAACGTCGAAGTCACACCAGGTTCGCGAGTACCCGCTCAACTCGACCCATATCGTTGTGCTGAGCCGATGTAATCCTGCCATCGTCCCACTTTATCGTGACTTCACTCCAATTGGCTCCATTCACCGTGCCTAGATCAGTCCTGCTCATATCTCAACAGACCCGATCGCCGACTTTAAGTTGTCGAAATTGTTCGCCAGTCATCAGAAAAGTCC
>Ga0208356_1000123_pt1 | contig 25890 bp, 19 predicted proteins | sample NGESurshal072012_4_FD_184467 | JGI IMG/M metagenome (GOLD analysis project Ga0208356, IMG submission 184467) | Arctic peat soil microbial communities from Barrow, Alaska - NGEE Surface sample 53-1 shallow-072012 (SPAdes) | ecosystem: Environmental > Terrestrial > Soil > Wetlands > Peat ... | reverse complement strand
ATCAATGCGCCGGGATGGCGCTGGCGCGGCTCGAAGGCGCGATCGCGATTTCGCGATTCCTGGCGCGGTTTCCAGACTACACGCTGAACGGCCCGCCGGTGCGCGGCGGCCGCGTGCGCTTCCGCGGTTATCTGAGCGTGCCCTGCGCCGTCTAAATCATTTTCCAGCTGGGTCGAATCATGACCGCGCATCCAGGGGGGCTCGTGGTTCGAGACGCGTGGCGTTGCCACGCTCCTCACCATGAGGGTCTAGCACGTCATCCGGGGAAGAAGACCTCGTCCTGAGGAGCGCGCTTGCGCGCGTCTCGAAGGATGAAGCCGCGACGGCCGCCCCGAACAATGCCGCGTCAGCTTTCGATGCCGCGCAGCGCCAGCACGGCCCGCATCCGCCGCGTCGCCAGTTCCGGATTGGCGAGCAGGCCGGCCTGATCCGCCAACCGAAACAGTTCGGCCAGATGCAGCGTTGAACGCGTGCTCTCCTGGCCGCCGACCATGGTGAAATGGTCCTGGTGGCCGTTGAGATAGGCCATGAAGACCACGCCGGTCTTGTAGAACCGCGTCGGCGCCCTGAAGATATGACGCGACAGCGGCACCGTCGGTTCCAGCACGTCCCGGAAACCCTTGTCGTCGCCCGCGGCCAACCGCGACAAGGCATAGGAGGCCGCCGGCGCGATGGCGTCGAAAATGCCGAGCAGCGCATGGGAAAATCCCCGGCTATCGCCGGCGATCAGCTCGGCATAATTGAAATCGTCGCCGGTATACATCTTCACATTGCTGTCGAGACGGCGGCGCATGTCGATTTCACGCTGCATGTCGAGCAACGAGACTTTCACGCCGTCGACCTTGGCGGCGTTGGCGTTGATAATACCGACCGCAACGTCCATCGCCTGGTCGAGCTTCGCGGTGCCCCAATAGTTCGCCAATGCCGGATCGAACATGTCACCGAGCCAGTGAATAATGACGGGCTCGCGCACCTGCGACAGCACGCGGTCATATACCCTGGCGTAGTCGTCGGGGTTGCGGCCTAACCGTGCCAGCGCGCGCGAGGCCATCAGGATGATCCGGCCGCCGGCCTTTTCGATCGCCGCGATCTGCTCCTCATAGGCGCGGATCACGTCGTCGAGGTTTTTCGCATCCTCGGGCGCGAGTTGATCGGTGCCAGCGCCCGAAAACACCAGCGCCTGGCCTCTCGCTTTGGCGGTGGCGACCGAACGCCGGATCAGTTCCAGCGACGTCGGCCAGTCCAGCCCCATGCCGCGCTGGGCGGTATCCATGGCCTCGGCGACACCGAGGCCGAGATCCCAGACGTACTCGCGAAAGGCGATGGTGCGGTCCCAGTCGATCGTCGCGGAAAGCCACGGGTCGACATCGGCAAGCGGATCGGCGACGACGTGGGCCGCGGAAAACGCCACGCGATTGAGTGTGCCCTGCAGTTTCGACGGAAACGTCCGGGACCCCGCCAGCCGATAGGTCTCGATGCCGCGACCGGCGTTCGGCAATTTCAGCGACAGCGACGAGACGGGCAAACTCGATCTATTCACGGCCGCAATCCCTTAGACCTTGATCGGAGCACCGTCGATCCGGCGTCATCGCATGTGCTGGCGGGCAGCTTGATCTTTGGAGCCAATCACTTGATCGCCCCCGGCTTTGCTTGGAGCGCAGTCACGGTCGTGTTCGGCGCCATATTATTCGCGATACGCCTGCTGTACGACTCTCTCTCCTCCGGCTGGCTGGTCCATTTTCCATTCAATGCGCAACCGCTTCTGATCCGTCCGCTGATCACTTGGCTCGCGCCGGCGTTGCTTCCCGGTGGTTTGTGACAGAGCGACGGGTGAGGGAGTAACCGCGTCGACCATGCAATCGCTCACCCAGTCGCCATGCTGGGTCCTTCGATGTCACATATTGACCCGTAACGGAAGTGCTGCGAACGTTGGATTCAATTCCGCGTTCTTGCACTGGTCGCATTCACGATCAAATGTTTGCGTTTCGTAGCATCCAAATTCCGTTCTCAGGCGCTTTTTGCTCGCGATACAGGAAGATCGTCGCTCACTTCCAATACAACGTCTGCATGGGTGAGTTTGCGGAAGCTGCCGATCGCGGCCGGACGCCCGAGCAAATATCCCTGCACCTCGTCGCATCGTTCTTCCTCCAGGAATTGCAGTTCGGCGTCGGTCTCGACGCCTTCGGCCAGCACGGGGAGGCCGAGCCCGCGACCAAGGCCCAAAACCGCCCGGACGATCGTCGCGGCCTGATCGTTGGAATTGACCGACTTGATGAATGAGCCGTCAATCTTGATCTTGTCGAACGGAAACGCCCGCAGATTTGAGAGCGAGGAATAGCCGGTCCCGAAATCGTCCATGGCGATCCGAATACCGAGCGCCTTGATCCGCCGCAACGTGGTGAGTGCCCGATTGAAATCGCGAACCAGCGCCGTCTCGGTGATCTCGATCTCCAGACGGTGCGCCGGCAGACCGGTTTCCAGCAGGATCTGATGCAGTTCCGCTACAAAGCCAGCATTGTAAAGCTGCACGGCCGAGACGTTAACAGCGACCGTCACCGGTTGCGTCCACGTTGCGGCCTCGCGGCAGGCCGTCTTTAACACCCAGTCGCCGATCTCCAGGATCGCGCCGGTCTCCTCGGCAATCGGGATGAAAACGGCAGGAGAAATATTGCCTCGTGCCGGGTGCTTCCAGCGCAGCAATGCTTCGAAGCCGGTGACGGTCCGGCTGTGAATTTCCTGCTGAGGCTGATACACCAGCAGCAACTCGTCGCGCGCGATCGCGAGCCGCAGATCATGTTCCAGCATCCGGCGTTCGCGGACCTCAGCGCCCATCCTGGCCTCGAAGAAACGATAGGTGTTGCGGCCTTCGGTTTTGGCCCGGTAGAGGGCGGTGTCGGCGTGGGTGAGAAGCGCCTGACGATCCGTCGCATCGTCAGGACAGAGCGCGATACCAATGCTGGTCGAGATGCTGTTGGTCTCCGGCGTATCGCTTGTCGTGCGCAGCGCTTCCAGAACGGTCTCGGCAAGCCGGCTTGCCGCGGCGGGATTTGCAACTCCGGGCATCAGAATGGCGAACTCGTCGCCCCCCAGTCGCGCCATCACCTGACGCTCGCTGAGCACCGCGGTGACGCGCGAAGCCACGGTCTGAAGCACCGTGTCGCCTGCGGCGTGGCCGAACAGGTCGTTGACTTCCTTGAACCGATCGAGGTCGAGGCAGAGAACGGCGAGACTTTCGCCGCTGGTCAAGGCTGCGATTTCCTGGTCGATCCGCCCGTTGAAATGGCTGCGATTGGGGAGCGATGTCAGCGCGTCGTGATGTGCGAGATAGTGGATATGCTGTTCGGCCTCCTTGCGCGCCTGCAGATCGCGAACGGCGACGACGTGGTGGGGCCGTCCGGCAAAAACGATCGGCCGCAGGATCAGCTCGACAGGTGTCATCGAACCGTCAAGATGGCGCAAACTTGTTTCGACGGGCAGATTGGAGCCAGACAGCAGTCTGGCGCGCGCAACCCTGTCGGGAAAACATCTTTCGAGCCTTGCACCAACCAGATTGCACGCGGATAGACCGGTCAGGGCAGCAAAGCTTGTGTTAACGGAGACGATCGCTTCGCCGTCGCAAACGAGAAGCCCTTCCACGGACGCATTGGCGAGATCGCGCATCCGGTCGACTTCGAGTTCTGAGCGGCGGCGATCGCGAATATCGAGCACAACGCCTGCCAGTGCCATCCCGATAATGGCGAAGCTCGCGAGCGCCACGCCGACCGCAAGCCATCCGGTAGGCAGCGCCGATTGTGAAATCTCGATGGTGGGGTCGGGAATAATCGACAAGGCGCCCATCGCCGTGAAGTGATGGCTGCAGATCGCCAGCGTCAGCAGCAAGGCCCCGCCGATTTTCCATTTCTCTTCCTTGCCATGAAGACCGACGGGAAGCGCGACAGCACCGATTGCCGCGCCGAGCACGATCGATGCCACGACGAGAACGGGATCCCATAGGACGATGCCAGCGATTTCAAACGCCGCCATGCCAGTGTAGTGCATGGCTGCAATGCCGCCAGCAACGATGGCGCCGCCGATCCATGGTCCGTGGCGCCAGTTCGGAATGAGCGATACCGCGAGCCCCGCGGCGGTCAGCAAGATGGCCGCGATCAACGACAGGATGGTTAAGACAATGTTATAGCCACTCGGAATTCCCGGCGTGAACGCAAGCATCGCGACGAAATGCGTTGCCCAGATGCCGAAGCCGGTGGATATCGCCGATACCGTGAGCCAGACGACTCGCATGCGGCCGCTCGATTTGCGCGCATGATGAAGTAGATTAATCGCTGCAAATGACGCCAGGATGCAGATCACGGCCGCGAGGCCGACAAGCCTCAAATCGTGGGCGTAGGCGATGCAATTATAGATCTTAAACATGTTACAATTCCGCAAATGGCGGGAATACCGCGATTATGGGGGAACCTAGCGTTAATTGTGTAAGAAGCAGTAAAGCCGCCCTCTCGCAGATAATGTGCCGGCCGGTGTAATATCAGATTGCCCGACGAACGCCGTGACCGAGCATGAAGTTCACGTGGCATGACCGATATTGGCACATCGCGACGTTTCGCTGCGCTGCAGGATTTGGTTGCTGCGGCATCGATCGAGCCTCACTCATCAGGCTCGATTTATGAGTAGGTGCCCTGATCTAACCTCACCGCGCTTTAACGATCATGGTCGGACCGCGCCGTCCGTTCCACCAGCAGCGTGGGGATGCCGCAGGTACCGTTGCGAACGGTGAGCACCCGCGTGCCCGGCTTGCGGCCGGGCCGCACCTCGGACACATCGACGCCGGCCGATACCAGCCGCGCTCGGGTCGCATCGATGTCGGCCACGCGCCAGCTCATGCCCCATAATCTGTCATGGGCCTTGTCGGCATTCGGGTCCGGCCGGTGTACGATCTCGACAATGAGATCGCCGCAACGGAAGAACATCAGCCGGCCCCAATCCGGATGCGATCGGTCGAGCGCCATGTCGAGCCCGAGCCGCGCGCCGTACAGCGCGGCCGCGCGCTCCGGATCCGCAGTCGATATCACCACATGGTCCATGGCGGTGATCGATGCCGGAACGGTCCGCACCGACAGCGGACGTTCCCTCGCCAGCTCCACAAAGAACAACCGGACTCCGCGCGTGGCGTCGGTGGCCGCGCGAGTCCGCTTCCATGACAAGGTTGCGCCCGATATCGCGTCGCGGCTCTCGGCCTCGGCAACCGGCTCCGGTTTCAGCGTCAGCCGATCCAGCCTGCGATGCATTTTCGCGATGTCATGGCTGCGAAAACACAAGCTCGCCAGCCCCTCGCCCTGCGCTGCGATCACCGCGCGAATCCGCTCGGCGGCGGCGCCGTCGGCCGCCGGCGCCATCAACTCCACCGTCATGTTGTCGAGAGTGAACAGCACCCGATCGGCGCCCTCGCCGGAATGCTGCCACGCCGGCGTGCGCGCAAACAACGTCTGATAGGCCGCTCTCCCGGCGTCGATGTCGTTGACGAGAACGACGACGTGATCGAGCCCGGTAATCATGGAAACAATCCCCGCGTATTCTTGGCGCCGCGGACTTTCTCCACCCCGATCGCCATTGCGGCGGTGCGGTGGGAGACGTTGTCGGTCTTCGCGCGCATCACCATCTGGTCGAAGGCGCGGTCGAGGATGTGGTATTCACGTCGCGTCACTTCCTCTTCTTCCCAGAACAATTGCTGCAGATCCTGCACCCATTCGAAATAGCTGACGACGACGCCGCCGGAATTGCAGAGAATATCCGGAATGAGAAAGACCTCGTTGCGCCGCCTGTCCAGCACGAGATCGGCATCGGGCGTGGTCGGACCGTTGGCGCCCTCCGCCAGCACCCGGCATTTCAGTTTGTCCGCGACGCCCGCGTCGATCACGCGCTCCATCGCCGCCGGCACCAGCACATCGCAGGCCAGCGTGAGAATGTGAGCGGGACCGAATTGCAACTGGCTGGAGAATCCGGCGATGCTGCCGTGCGCGCTGGCGTGGCGCATCAGGGCCGGAATATCGAGCCCGGCCGCGTCGTGCAGCGCGCCGGTATGATCGCTGACCGCGATCACCTTGAGGCCGAATTGATGCAATCCGAGCGCGGCATAGGAGCCCACATTGCCAAAGCCCTGGACCACGGCGGTAGCATTGTTCAGGTCGATCGCGAGTTCTCTCATCACCCGTCTGGCGAGATGCGCGACGCCGCGACCGGTGGCCTCGCGCCGGCCCAGCGTGCCGCCGGAAGCGACCGGTTTGCCGGTGACAATCTCGGTCACGGTGCGTCCCTGGTACATCGAATAGGTGTCCATGAACCAGGCCATCACCTGTTCGTTGGTGCCCATGTCCGGCGCCATCACGTCGGTATGCGGCCCGACGAAAGGGATCATCTCCTGCATATAGCGCCGCGACAGCGCCTCGAGTTCGCGCCGGGAGATGGTGGCGGGATCGACCCGTATGCCGCCCTTGGCGCCGCCATAGGGCAGGCCGACCAGCGCACACTTCCAGCTCATCCAGATCGCTAGCGCGGCCACTTCGCCGATGTCGACGCTGGGAGCAAACCGGGTACCGCCCTTGGTGGGACCTAGCGTCAGGTGGTGCTGCACCCGATAGCCTTCGAACACCGCGATCGAACCATCGTCGCGATGGATCGGACAGGAGACGGTGATCGCCCGTTTCGGCAGCAGCAGGCGCTCGCGCTCGTCCATCGGGATCGACAGATGATTGGCGATCACCCCGAACTGATTCACCGCCATGTCGAACACAGGACCGGAATAGACGGTCATCGCTTCCTCCCTTGGGTCTCGTTGTCAGGAACCTGGAACAGGCGAAGGCCGCCGGGTCGACGGCGCGCCGGCGGTGCTTTTAATGGTCGTAGTCCGGCCGCACGCTGATCTCAAGCGATAGCAACGGCGGATGCGAATAATTCAGCCAATTCCCGCGCCATCAGGTGCTAATATGCAGCGCCGGGCCGGGACCGCCCATCAGCCCAAGACGGATCACTTCATGCAGGCGCTATTCATCGGACAAACCTATATCGATGTTACCTTCATCACCGACCACATGCCTACCGGCGACGAGAAACACGTCGCATCCGCCTATGCGGTCTCGTTCGGCGGCAATGCGGTCACGGCCGCATTCTGCTGCGCCAAGCTCGGAATCGTGCCGGACCTGCTGGCGACCGTAGCCAATGACTGGCTCGGCCGGATGTTTCAGGACATGACCGCAAAATACGGCATCTCGGTACATCCGAGAAAGGTCCATACTTCCTCGCTGTCGTTCATCATGCCGAAGGACGGCAAGCGCGCGATCGTGCGCTGCCGCGACGACGATCACATCCATCCCTTCCCACTGTTGAACCTCGGCGGTTGCCGCGCGCTGCATGTCGACGGTCACCAGCCGGATGCCGCGATCCATTATGCGAAACTGTGCCGCGAGGCCGGCATCCTGACCTCCCTCGACGGCGGCGGCCTGCGAACCAATACCCACGAACTGCTGGAATTCATCGACGTCGCCATCGTCGCCGAGCGGCTGTGCGAACAGATGGACCTGACGCCCGAGAAGATGCTGGACTATCTCAAGAGCAGGGGTTGCCGGGTTGGCGGCATCACCATGGGAGAACGCGGCCTCCACTGGTACGACGAGAGCGGCACCGTTCGCGCGCTGCCGGCGCTGCCGATCCCGCGCCAACGCGTGCTCGATACCAACGGTGCCGGCGACGTCTTCCACGGCGCCTATGTCTATTCCTATCTCGATAATCCCGGCAAAAGCTGGCACGATCATTTCGAATTTGCACGCGCGGCATCGACCTACAAGATTCAGCGTCTCGGCAACGAGGCCGGACTGCCGGCGCTCCGCGACATCGAAGCCGTCCGGCAGGAATTTCAGGTCGGCGCGTAGCCAGCTTGCGTGAGGAACGTGCATGGGCCGGGTTTTCGTGGCCGGAAGCGTCAACATGGATGTGGTGGCGACGGCCGACCGGCATCCCCGCATCGGCGAGACGGTGGCCGGACACGCGGTGCGTTATTTTCCCGGCGGCAAGGGCGCAAACCAGGCGGTGGCTGCCGCCAGGCTCGGCGCGCCGACGGCGCTGATCGGGCGACTCGGCAAGGATGCGTTCGGCAATGAATTGCGGATGTTTCTCGCCGCGCAAGGCGTCGACCTCTCTTTGGTGCAGGAAACATCCGACGTTCACAGCGGAACCGCCATTATCACGCTTGCCAATGCCGACAACACCATCGTCGTCATTCCCGGCGCCAATGCGCGGGTGAGTGCGGCCGACGTGGCCGGCGCTGCGTTCGCGGCGGGCGATATTGCGGTCAGCCAGTTCGAGATTCCGCTGACCGCGATCACAGCCTTCTTCCAACAAGCCCGCGCGGCCGGCGCGACCACCATCCTCAATCCGGCGCCGGCCGTCGAATTCGGGCGCCCGTTGCTCGATCTCACCGATATTCTGATCCTCAATGAAACCGAACTCGGTCTGCTGGCGAAACGCGAGCTGCGCGACACCGACGATCCCGGCCGCTTCCTGGACGCCGCGAGGTCGCTGCGCAGCGGACCGGCCGGGATCGTCTGTGTCACGCTGGGCAAACGCGGCATCGTTGCGCTGCTGGACGGCGAGCCGCTGATCCTGCCGGGCCATGACGTCCGTGCGGTCGACACCACCGGCGCCGGCGATTGCTTTGTCGGCGCCGTGGCCGCGCAACTCGCGGGCGGCAAATCCATTCGCGATGCGCTGGGCTACGCCAACGCCGCCGCGTCGATCTGCGTCCAGCGAATGGGCGCGGCGCCGTCAATGCCGACGGCTGAGGAGGTGAGCGACACGATTTCCCGAAGTCGTCCCGGCGAACGCCGGGACCCATAACCGCCAACCCGCGCAATTTGCGGCATCTGGCGGCGCTTCGGCCTCGTGGTTCGAGACGCGCGGCGCTGCCGCGCTCCTCACCATGAGGGTCTCGAAGACCTCATCCAGAGGAGCGCGCTTGCGCGCGTCTCGAAGGATGAAGCCACGGGGCGCTACGCCAGCGCGGCCTTCAGATCGAAGCTGGGATCGGCCGCCTGCTCCGGTTCGATCGATCCCCTGGCCGCGAGGATGCGGCGTCCGAATACATGATCGCCGGCACGATTGATCGACTCGATGCCGACCAGCCGCCCGGCCTTGTAGCAAAAGGCCGAGAACAACGCCTGATCGGGATCGCCCCGCACCACCACGCGGTCATATCCAGTCGTCAGGCCCGCGATCTGAAGCTTGTCGGCGCCCTGATCGCTCCAGAACCAGGGCAGGCCATCATAGCTCTGCGCGTCGCCGGTGAGCCGCGCCGCCACGCAGCGCGCATGATCGGTCGCGTTCTGCACCGATTCCAGCCGCAGCGCCGCGCTGAAACGCCGGCTCGCATACAGCGCGCAGTCGCCGATCGCCGAGATGTTCGGATCCGCGGTCAAAAGCTGCTCGTCGACCACGATCCCAGCGGCGACCGGCAGGCCGGCTTCATGGGCCAGTTCGACATTGGGCAGCACGCCGACGCCGACCACGACAAGGTCCGCCGGCAGGTGCCGCCCGTCGCTGAGGCTGACGCCGGCCACCGCGGTGCCCTCGCTTTCGATGGCGGTCACCTGCACGCCGAGATGGATGCGAATGCCGGCCGCGCGATGCCTCGCCTGGAAAAACTCCGAGACTTCGGCGGTCACCGCCCGCGCCATGACGCGGGTCCCGAGTTCCACCACATCCACCTCGAGTCCCCTGGCCCGCGCGGTGGCGGCAAATTCCAGGCCGATGAACCCTGCACCGACCACCACGACGCGCTGACCCGGTGCAATCCGCGCCCGCAGCGCCTCGCTCTCGTCCAGCGTCCGCAGATAGCGCACGTCTTCCAGGCTGGCATTGGGAAGGTCAAGCAGACGATTGCGCGCGCCGGTGGCGAGCACAAGATGCGCATAATCCAGCGCGGAGCCGGACGCGAGCTTGAGCCGGCGCGCCGCGCGATCGATCGCGATCGCGCGGTCGGCCATCAACTCGATGTTCTGGTCGCGATAAAATTTGTCCGGCCGGAACATCAGGCTGTCGGGGGCGCCGGTGCCTTTCAGATAGGCCTTGGACAAAGGCGGCCGCTGATACGGCAGATGGGCCTCATCGTTGATCAGGCAGATGCGCTCGCCATAGCCATGCTGCCGCAATGACGCCGCGGCCTGAAAGCCCGCGTGGCCGGCGCCGACGATCAGGACTGTTCCCTGCGCCATTGCGTCAGGCCGGCACGATGCGCAGCGGCAAGGTATCGAGCCCGCGCAAGGTGTTGTTCAGCCGCCGCTCGGGTTTGCCGGTCAGCTCGAACGACGCGACGCGCCGGGCGAGTGCGCCGAAGATCGCTTCGCTTTCGAGCCGTGCCACCGCCTGGCCGACGCAGCCGTGAATCCCGGTGCCGAAGGTCATGTGGCCGGTGGCGCGGCGCCTGACGTCGAACGTATCGGCGTTGTCCCAGCGGCGCGGATCACGATTGGCCGCGGCCAGAAACAGCAGCACTTTTTCCCCTTCGCCGATCGCTACGCCGCCGACGTCAACCGCCCTCGTTGTGGTACGGAAAAAAGTCTGCACCGGAGCCTCAAAGCGCAGCACTTCCTCAAACGACCCGCGGATCAGATTGGGGTTTTCGCGAAGAATTTTCCATTGCTCGGGGTAGCTCGCAAAACAATAGAGCGCATTGCCGAGTCCATAGACCGTCGTATCGATACCAGCCGAAAGAAACGAGCGCACCAGCATGCCGGCCTCGGCCTCGGACAACTCGCCAGCATCGACGGCGTGGAAAATCTGGATGCCCAGCCCATCCGGCGCCAGCGCAGCGCGGCTGCATTTCGACATGATCCAGTCGCGCACCGGTCCCGCATTGGCCATCGCCTTGTCGAACAGATCGTTACGCGGACCGAACGAGTTGAACACCATGGTGCCATAAGGCATCAGGTTCTCGCGGCCGTCTTCCGAAAGTCCGACTGCATCCGGAAACACTTTGAGCGGGAAGGCCTCGGCCAGATCGGCGACGCCGTCGAATTCGCGGCTTTCGACCAGCCGATCGACCAGCGCATCCGCCTCGCGCGCAAAGCTGTCGCGCAGGATATTGATGGCGGCCGGCGACAGGATGCGCGTCAGCACCGCACGGGTGCGGGTATGCAGCGGCGGGTCGGCTTCCAGAATGATGCTCGGCGGACGCCACGGCGGCTCCTTGCGGAAATCGCTCAAGCCGACGCCGGCCGAGGAACAATAGGTCTGCCAGTCGCTCAGGGCGTCGCGGACCTCCTGATGCCGGGCCATCGCCCATATTCCGTACTGCTGGAGCCACACCACCGGCCCCGCCTCGCGCATCGCGTGGTGATGCGGATAAGGGTCGTGCAGGAACTGATGCGAGAACGGATCGATGCTGGAAACCGGACGATCGATGGTCGCTGTCGAATTCATCGTGGTCGAATTCATCGCGCTTGCTCCCGTTTCCGGCATGGCCATGCAGATGTCCCGCCTCGCCGCCGATCCGCATTTTGCAGACATCGCCGGGGATTGTCACCTCCCGGCTTCTGCTATTTAAATGCCAGGCAACCGACTGATCCCTGGGGCTTATACCATGCCTGTATCATCCGATCCCGTTGCCGACGAACCGGCGCTGCTGCGGGTCGAAGGCCCGATCGCCACCATCACCCTCAATCGGCCGGCCGCCTTCAACTCGATCGACCTTGCGATCGCCAGGAAGCTCGAACAGTTGGGCGCGGCGGTCGAGGCCTCCGACGAGATCCGGGTGCTGGTGATCGAAGGCGAAGGCCGCGCCTTCTGTGGCGGCGGCGACCTGCAGACCATCGGCGCCGCGGCCGCCGCCGATACCATCGCGCCCGTGGTCGGCGAACTGCTGCACCATTACCACGCCTTCATCGCCACGCTGCGGCGGATGCCGAAGATCGTGCTGGCGAGCGTGCACGGCTCGGCGGCCGGCGCCGGAATGTCGCTCGCCTTCGTGGCCGACCTCTGCATTGCGGCGGAAGAGGCCCGCTTCACCCCGGCCTACGCGAAACTCGGTGTGTCACCCGATGGCGGCGGCACCGCCGGCGTGGTTGCCGCCGTCGGCGCGCGGCGCGCCCTGCAGATCTATCTCGCCGAGGACGGCTTTTCGGCCGCCCAGGCCTACGATTGGGGCCTGGTCGTCAAGGTCGTGCCAGCCGTCGAACTGAAGGCCGCCACCCGCGAACTGGCGCAACGCCTGGCGCAGAACGCACCGGCCGGACTGGCGGCCACCAAGGCGTTGATCCACCGGGCGCCGACCTCGCCGATCGAAGCCCAGCTCGATGCCGAGCGCGATGCCATCATCGACTGCATGCACACCGACGAATTCCGCGCGGCGGTGAAGAAGTTCACCAGCAAGGGCAAGTAGCGCCGGCAGTGACGGTGGTGGACCATCATTCCGGGGCGCGCGGAGCGCGAGCCCGGAATCCATACGCCCGATGTGGACAGCGTTTGGGCGTAGGGTGGGCTATCCCTGCGGGCAGATATATCCCGTTCCGGCCGGCGACTTGAAGCAGCCGACCGATTCCGGGATCACGTGCTTCGGCAGCCACAGCACCACCGTCGGAAAAAAGATCGTGAAGCAGATGGTCAGCAGGAACACCACATAGATCGGCGCCGCCGCACGCAACGCCTTGCCGAAACTGACGCCGACGAATTTCGACGCCATCAGCAGCACCAGGCCGTAAGGCGGCGTAATCAGCCCGAATGCCAGCGTCGCGATCAGCACGACGCCCATGTGCACGCCGTTGATGTCGCCGGCCTGGGTCAGCACATTCACCAGCGGCATGAAGATGATGATGGTCGGCACCGGTTCGATGAAATCGCCGACCACCGTGAACAGCGCCACCATCAGCAGCATGATCAGATGCGGATCGTTGCCCGCGATCGAAGTGATCCAGTCGGCGATCACGATGGCGCCGCGCAGGTAGGCCAGCATCCAGCCGAAGGCGTTGGCGGCGCCGATGGTGATCAGCGGCAGCGAGAAGATCAGCCCGGCGAGACAGAAATCATAGGGGATCTTGCGCAGATGCCCGCGGTTGAGCGCGGGTATCACGATCGCGATGATCCACACCACCGCAACGACGCCGGCTTCGGTCGGCGTGAACCAGCCGGTGAGAATGCCGCCGAGCAGGATCACCGGTATCATCAGCGGCAGCGCCGCGTCGCCGGCCGCGAACACCACCTGGCGCAGCGGCGCCCGCGGCTTGCGCAAGCCGGACGGACCGAAGAAATAGCAATAGATCATCAGGCCGAAGCCGATCATCAGTCCGGGTACCACGCCGGCCATGAACAGCCCGGCGATCGAGACGTTGCCGACCGCGCCGTAGACGACGGCGGTGATGCTCGGCGGCACCAGCGCCGCGATCGTGGAGGCCGAAGCGATGATCGCCGCGATGAAGGCGGGGCTGTAGCCTTCCCGTTTCATCGGGCCGCTCAGGGCGCGGGTCATGACGGCGACGTCGGCGGTGGTCGAGCCCGACATCTCCGAGAAGAACATGCTGAAGACGACAACGACCTGCGACAGCCCGCCGCGGATATGCCCGACCAGCGACAGCGACAGATTGGCGATCCGAACCACCACGTTCGCCGAACTCATCAACTCGCCGACCAGCAGGAAAAACGGAATCGCCAGCAGCGCCTCGGAATCCACGCCGTCGAAAATCTTCTGCACGATCGCCGCGAGCGAAACGTCGGTCAACGCCGCGCCGACGAAAACCCCCGCGATCAGCGAAAACGGCACCGGCACGCCGAGGTAGCCGAAGAACAGGAAGCAGAACGACATCAGCCCAAGGACGACGGGCGCGCTCACCGCGGCGTGCCGCTGTATGCGGCGGTGTCGACGGGCGGAACCGGCAGGTCCTCGTCCGGCGGCTCGGGATGATCGAACCCGTTGCGAATGCCGTTCACCAGTTGCTCGATCGTGAACAGCGCGATCAGGATGCCGGACAGCGGGATCACCGCATAGAGCGAGGCGATCGGCGTCCCCGACGGCAGGCGGAAGCTGCCGAAGCCGCGCAGATAGTTGATGTAGCCGAACCAGATCAGGCAGAGCGCGACGCCGAGCACCACAATGCGGATGACGATCTCGACGATCAGCCGCGGCGTGCCATGCAGCGATTCGGAAATCGCGGTCAGATAGAGATGGTCATTGCGGCGGGTGGCGGCCGCCGCACCGATGAAGATCGCATAGATGAACAGCGTCGAGGTGACTTCCTGCAGCCAGAGCCAGGGATGGCCGATGGTGCGGGTCAGGATATCGAACGCGACCGAGAGCGAAAAGCCGAAGCACAAAAGGCCGCAGATCATCATCAGGACCAGCTCGAGCCGGTCGAGCCACCGCCATTTCAGATGGTGCTGTCGCTGCAACACCAGTTTGTCGGCGATCGTCATCTTCAAGAAATCCCTGGCAGGTCTTCTCGTCATTGCGAGGAGCGCAGCGACGAAGCAATCCACTCTGTCAGGATGAACGGTGAAATGGATTGCTTCGCTTCGCTCGCAATGACGGTTTCAGGTCTCAGTTGATCGCCCGGATCAGGGTCTTGATCTTGTCGGCGTGGGGACCAAGCTCCTTGGCCAGCTTGTCGAGATAGGGATCGGCGATTTTCTGGAAGCTGGCCTTGTCGACGTCGGTGACGATCTTGACGCCCATCTTCTGCAGCTTGGTCGCCGCCGACCGCTCCAGATCGAACGCGCGCTTCGGCTCCTGCAGGCTGACGTCGCGGGCTGCGGTCATCACCCACTGTTTCTGGTCCGCGCTGAGGCTCTGCCAGAGCTTGTCGCTGATCCACAGGATGGCGTTGTTGGCTTCGTGCTCGGTCATCGACAGCACGGGGGCCACTTCATAATGCTTGTTGATGAGATAGACATTGACGGCGTTCTCGCCGAAATCCATCACGCCGGTCTGCAGCGAGGTATAGACGCTGCCGAACGGCATGTGGACGGTCTGAGCGCCATAGGCGGCAAACATGGTGTCTTCGGTTGCGGTCGCCTGCACACGGACCTTGTAGCCCTTGAGATCTTCGACCTTGTGGACTTCCCTCTTGCCGTACATGTGCCGGAAGCCCTGGGTGCCGAGCCCGATCGCATGGATGCCCTGCACCGTGTCGTCGATCATGTCATGGATCGCCGCAAACACCTTGGGATCGGCCAGCGCCTTGACGTTGTGGTCCTCCGAGCGGAACAGATAATGCAGCGACATCACGCCCGCCTGCGGCGAGATCGTCGAGGTGTTGGCGGAGGAGACGATGGCAAAGTCGATATCGCCAGACCGCACCAGTTGCAGGATCTGCGATTCCTGCCCGAGTTGCGCGCCAGGGTACTGGTCGACCAGCATGGTCCCCTTGCTCAATTCCTTGAGCTTGGCGGAAAATATGTCGTAGGCGATGCTGTAGCCGGAATTGAGCTGCTGGTCGTGGGCGAAGCGGTAGTGCTTGGCGTCCTGGGCGCTGGCGCCGACGGCGAACATCATGGCCGCGGCTGCTGCCAACCCGCTGATGATTTTGGCCGGAATATTCATGGTTTCCCCCTGTTATGATTTTGCGCAATCATCCCATCGGGGCCGTTTGAATGTCAATCACACAACCGGGGTGATCGCTGCCCTCTCCGGTCATTCCGGGATGCGCCCCTTGCCCTCGGCGCGCATGAAGTCGAAATCGCAGCCTTCATCGGCCTGCAGGATGGTTTCGTTGAACAGATGCGCGTAGCCGCGTCGGGCCCATTCCGGCGCTGCTGTGGGCTTCAGCGCCGCGCGCCGCCTGTCGAGTTCGGCCGCATCGACCAGCAGATCGATGCGGCGTCCCGCGACATCGAGCCTGATCATGTCGCCGTTCTTCACCAGCGCCAACGGCCCGCCGACGGCGGATTCCGGCGTGATGTGCAGCACGATGGTGCCGAAGGCGGTGCCGCTCATCCGCGCATCCGATATCCGCACCATGTCCTTGGTGCCGCCGCGGGCGAGCTTCTTCGGGATCGGCAGATAGCCCGCTTCCGGCATGCCCGGTGCGCCCCTGGGACCGGCGTTGCGCAGCACCAGCACATCGTCGGCGGTCACGTCGAGATCGGGGCTGTCGACCCGCTGCGTCATGTCTTCCACGGATTCGAACACCACGGCCCGCCCGGTATGCTGCAGCAGTTTCGGCGTTGCCGCCGAATGCTTGATCACGGCGCCACGCGGCGCGAGATTGCCATGCAGCACCGCCATCGCGCCCTCCGGCTTGATCGGATCGTGGCGCGGGCGGATGGCGTCCTGCCCCGGCACCTCCTCCGCACTGGCAACGACGTCGCGCAGCGTGGCGCCAGCGATGGTGCGGGCATCGAGGTCGATCAAATCGCCCAGTTGCGCCAGCAATTTCGGCACGCCGCCGGCATGATGGAAATGTTCCATGTAGTGCGCCCCGGACGGTTTCAGGTCGATCAGGACCGGCACCTCGCGGCCGAGCCGGTCGAAGGCTTCGAGATCGATGCGATGCGCGGTGCGGTTGGCGATCGCGGTCAAATGGATCAGCCCGTTGGTCGATCCGCCGATCGCCTGCAGCACGATTTGGGCGTTGCGGAACGCGCCCCACGTCAGCAATTCGCTCGGGCGAGGTGCCTTGGCGAGCGCCATGGCTGCTGCGACCTTGCCGCTCGCTTCGGCGAGGCGAAAGCGCTCCGCATGCGGCGCTGGTATGGTCGCCGCCATCGGCAGCGACAGGCCGAGCGCTTCGGTGATGCAGGCCATCGTACTGGCGGTTCCCATCACCATGCAGGTGCCGACCGAGGGCGCGAGCCGGCCGTTGACGGCTTCGATCTCGACCTCGTCGATTTCGCCGGCGCGGAACTTGGCCCATAGCCGGCGGCAGTCGGTACAGGCGCCCAGCACTTCGCCCTTGTGATGGCCGACCACCATCGGGCCCACCGGAATGACGACGGTCGGCAGGTCGGCGCTGACCGCGGCCATGATCTGCGCTGGCAACGTCTTGTCGCAGCCGCCGATCACGACCACCGCGTCCATCGGCTGGGCGCGGATCATCTCCTCGGTATCCATCGCCATCAGATTGCGCAGATACATCGAGGTCGGAAACGCAAAGCTTTCGGCGATCGAGATGGTGGGAAACACCATCGGCATCGCGCCGTTCAGCATGACGCCGCGCTTCACGGCCTCGATGATCTGCGGCACGTTGCCGTGACAGGGGTTGTAATCGCTGTAGGTGTTGGTGATGCCGACAATCGGACGATTCAGCGCATCGTCGGAATACCCCATCGCCTTGATGAAGGCCTTGCGCAGGAACAGCGAAAACCCGGCATCGCCGTAGCTCGTCAAGCCCTTGCGCAGTCCGTCAGCCATCTCAACTTCCTTTTTGCGGCGATCTAGCGGGCATTCCAGTCCACAATCCGGCGCAAGTCGCCGTCGAACTCCATGCCGCAGAACGCGCCGCCCTGGTAGAAATCGCCGACGCGATCCGGTCCGACCTTCGCCTGCTCGGCCATCGCATGCTCGCGAAAATCTTCGGCGCGGCCGTCCGGGCGATAGCCCAGATCATAGGCGCGGTGATTATCCCACCACGAGCGCTCGTTGTACGACGCGCCGTAGAAAATCTCGAAATGGATATCGGGGTGCTCGAGCCCGATCCGACACAGTTGCACCAGATCGTCCGGCTTGAGCCAGATCGACAGCCGGCGGTGGTCGAGCGGCTTGTCGCCAAAATTGCCGATCCGCAGACAGGTGACGGCAAGTCCGTGCTTGTCGGCATAGAGCGCGCCGACCGCCTCGCCGAACACCTTGCTGAGGCCGTAGCGGCTGTCCGGCCGCGCCGTCACATCGGTTCCGATCCGGTGGTGCCGCGGGTAGAACCCGACCGCATGGTTCGAGGACGCAAACACCACGCGCTTGACGCCCTGCTTGCGCGCCGCCTCGAACAGATTGTAGCAGCCGATGATGTTGGACTGCAGGATCGCGTCCCACGGGCCTTCGACCGAATAGCCGCCGAAATGCAGGATGCCGTCGATGCCCTCGCAGATCGCCTCGACCTCGGCGGGATCGGACAATTCGGCCGCCTTGAATTTTTCGTCCCTGCCGAGATCGGCCGGCGCCTTCCGGTCGCTCAACAGCAAGTCCGAATAGATCGGCGGCAACAATCTGCGCAGGCTCGTGCCAATTCCCCCGCAGGCGCCGGTCATCAATATACGTGGCATTTCATCCCTCTTCGGCGTGACTTGATGCAAGTATGGCGCGCCGGCGTCGGCGCGGCAAGCGGAGCGCCCTACCCTGCCACGCCCAACCCCACACAGTCGTCATACCCCGCGACAGCGGGGTATCCAGTAATCACAAACGTCAGTGCTTACTGGATCGCCCGCTTTCGCGGCGATGACGCCGATAAAAGCTGACTTGCCTTCCAGCATAGGATGGCAATGATGACAGACGACGACCGGAGAACAACACATGTCCGAGGCAATTTCCCGTTCCGCCGGCTGGCGGCCCGCCAGCTATTATCCCGATCCCGCCATCCATGCGCTGGACCCGCGCTTCGAGAAATACTGGCTGAAGCTCTCGGCGATCGAACGGCTGACGACGGGGCTGCGCTGGGCCGAAGGTCCGGTCTGGTTCGGCGATGGGCGCTATTTGCTGTGCAGCGATATTCCCAACAACCGCATCATCAAGTGGGAAGAGGAAACCGGCGCCGCCAGCATCTTCCGCAAGCCGTCGAATTTCGCCAACGGCCATACCCGCGACCGCCAGGGACGCCTGGTGACCTGCGAGCATGGCGGCCGCCGCGTCACCCGCACCGAATATGATGGCTCGATCACGGTGCTGATCGACGCCTTCGACGGCAAGCGGTTGAACTCGCCCAACGACGTCGTGGTGAAGTCCGATGGCTCGATCTGGTTCACCGACCCGGTGTTCGGATTGCTCGGCAATTACGAGGGCTACAAGGCGGAGTCCGAGATCGACGCCAACGTCTACCGGATCGATGGCAGGACCGGCAGAGCCGCTGTCGTCGCCAAAGGCGTGCTCGGGCCGAACGGGTTGTGCTTCTCGCCGGACGAGAAGATCCTCTATATCGTGGAATCGCGCGGCGTGCCTAACCGCAAGATCCTCGCCTACGACGTCGCGGCCAATGGCGAGACGATTGCCAACAAGCGGGTGTTGATCGATGCCGGCCCGGGCACGCCGGACGGCATGCGCTGCGATATCGACGGCAATCTGTGGTGCGGCTGGGGCATGGGCGACCCCGAACTCGATGGCGTCGTGGTGTTCGCGCCCGACGGCGTCATGATCGGACGCATCGCCCTGCCGGAGCGCTGCGCCAATCTGTGTTTCGGCGGATTGAAACGCAACCGGCTGTTCATGGCCGCAAGCCAGTCGATCTACGCGCTCTATGTCAACACCCAGGGCGCGCTCGGGGGATAGGTCCCGCGTAGCCCGGATGGAGCGCAGCGTAATCCGGGACCATCGCATTCGCCTCGCGATTCCCGGATTGCGCTGCGCTCCATCCGGGCTACGAATTCAAAGCAGAGCGCCGGCGCGGAATATTCCGCGCCGGCGCTGCACTGCTGTCCCGAGGAAAAAACTTAGGCGGCGTTGAAGCCGGCGACTGCCTTGACCTCGAGATATTCTTCCATGCCGAATTTGCCCCACTCGCGGCCGTTGCCGGACTGCTTGTAGCCGCCGAAAGGCGCGCTGCGTTCGTTGGGCACGCCCTGCAGGTTGACGTTGCCGGCGCGGATCTGGCGGCCGACCTTGCGCGCCCGCTCGACGGTGCCGGCCGAGACATAGCCGGCAAGGCCGTAGGGCGTGTCGTTGGCGATCTTGACCGCCTCGGCTTCGTCCTTGGCGCCGAGGATGGTAAGCACCGGTCCGAAGATCTCTTCGCGCGCAATGGTCATGTTGTTGGTGACGTCGGCGAAGATGGTCGGACGCACGTAGAAGCCCTTGTTGACCCCTTCCGGCAGCCCCGGGCCACCGGCCACCAGCGTCGCACCTTCCTCGATACCCTTCTGGATCAGCGCCTGGATCTTGTCCCACTGGCCACGGTTGACGACCGGACCGATATTGGTGCCTTCGGCGCGCGGATCGCCGGCCCTGGTCTTGTCGGCCACGCCCTTGGCGATGGCCGCGACTTCCTTCATCTTCGACAGCGGCACGATCATCCGCGATGGCGCGTTGCAGGATTGTCCGGAATTATTGAACATGTGCATCACGCCGCCGGTGACGGCCTTGGTCAGGTCGGCATCATCAAGGATGACATTCGGCGACTTGCCGCCGAGTTCCTGGCTGACACGCTTCACGGTTGGCGCGGCGCGCTTGGCCACATCGATGCCGGCGCGGGTCGACCCGGTGAACGAGATCATGTCGATATTGGGATGCTCGCTCATGGCGGCGCCGACCTCCGGGCCGAGCCCGTTGATCAGGTTGAACACGCCCTTCGGCACCCCGGCTTCATGCAGGATTTCGGCGAAGATCAGCGCCGAGGTCGGGGTGAATTCGGACGGCTTCAGGATCATGGTGCAGCCGGCGGCGAGCGCGGGCGCGACCTTGCAGGCGATCTGATTCAGCGGCCAGTTCCACGGCGTGATCATGCCGATGACGCCGACGGGTTCGCGCACCACGACCGCCGAGCCGACCGGCTCCTCGAAATGATAGCTCTTCAGGACCTCGAGCGTGGAGGCGATGTGGCCGAGGCCGGCGCCCGCCTGCAGCTTTTCCGCCATCGGCAGCGGGGCGCCCATCTCGTCGGACACGGCGGCGCCGATCTCCTTCATGCGGCCCTTGTAGATTTCGATGATCTTCGACAACAGCGCGACGCGCTCCTCGCGGCTGGTCTGCGAATAGGACTCGAAGGCGCGCCGGGCGGCGGCCACCGCCTTGTCGACGTCGGCCTTGGAGCCGAGCGCAATCTCATACATCGCCTCCTCGGTCGCCGGATTGACGACCGGCGTGGACTTCTTGACGGCGGGATCGACCCAGGCGCCGTCGATGTAGAATTGCATGCGGTTGACCATCGTGAACCTCGTGATTTCAGGGCGAATGGAGGGAGAACGGAAGCGTTCGGCAGGCATCCTTGCACGAAAGCCGGGCAATTTGAACCGCCATATGCGGGACGCCGCCTTGCAGCGGCTGCGGCATATAAAATCAGCGTTGCCGGAGAAACAAGGCCCCCCGGCGTCACACCGCCATTTTGCGATGCCGCACCGGAGCGCCGACGGTGAGGCTTTCGGCCGCATCGAGGATCGCGTTGGCGTCGAGGCCGTAGTGCCGATAGAGATCGTCGATGGTGCCGGTCTGGCCGAAATGCTCGACCCCGAGCGCCTCGACGCGATGTCCGCGCACGCTGCCGATCCAGCCGAGCGCCGCGGGATGGCCGTCGATCACGGTGACGATACCGCAGTCGCGCGGCAGCGGCGCCAGCAGTTTTTCGACCGGGCTGAGTTGGGGCACGCCGCGGTCGCGGCGCTGCCTGCGTGCGGCGGTCCATCCCGCATGCAGCCGGTCCGCCGAGGTGACCGCGAGCAGGCCGACATCGCGGCGGCTTTCGCCGATCAGGCCGGTGGCCTCGATCGCCTCGGGCGCCACCGCGCCGGTGTAGGCGATCACCAGGTCGCAATTCGGACCGGGCTTGCGCAGCCAATAGGCGCCATCGGTGATGCCGGTCCGGAGCTCCGGCGTCATGATCCGCTGCGGCTGTTCGATAGTGCGGGTGGACAGCCGCAAATAGACCGATCCGCCCTCGCCCGCGCCTTCGCGCTGCATGTGGTCAAATCCCCAGCCCATGATGGCGGCCAGCTCGTCGACAAAGGCCGGCTCGAACGCGGCCAGGCCATCCTGTGCGATCCCGATCAGCGGTGTTGCGATCGACTGATGCGCGCCGCCCTCGGGCGCCAGCGTGATGCCGGACGGCGTTGCCGCGACCATGAAGCGCGCATCCTGGTAGCAGGCGTAGTTCAGCGCATCGAGGCCGCGCTGGATGAACGGATCGTACAGGGTTGCGATCGGCAGCAGCCGCACGCCGTTGATCGCATGCGACAATCCAAGCGCCGCCATCAGGATGAACAGGTTCATCTCGGCGATCCCAAGCTCGATATGCTGTCCCTTCGGCGAAAAATCCCAGTTGAAGGTCGACGGGATCTTCTCCTGCCGGAACAGATCGGCATTTTCCGCTTTGGCGAACAGGCCGCGCCGGTTGACCCAGGCGCCGAGATTGGTCGAGACCGTGACGTCGGGCGACGCCGTGACAATGCGCGAGGCGAGCTCGGTGTCGCCGCGCGCAAGCTCGTTGAGCACGAGGCCAAAGCCCTGCTGCGTCGACATCTGCGGCGACGGCTTGAACAAAAGCTGCTGCGGCACTTCGATCGCGGGCGCGGTCAGGCGACGGCGGCCCTCGCGATTGAACGGCGCGGCGGCGAGAAAAGCCTCGAGGACCGCCGGCGGCTCGGCCAGCCCCTCGAACCTGTCCCACTCATAGCCCGGCCGGATGTTCTGGGTGCTGCGCCATTTCTCCATCTGGGCCACCGTCATCAATCCGGCGTGGTTGTCCTTGTGGCCCTGGAACGGCAGTCCGACGCCCTTGATGGTGTAGGCGATGAAGCAGACCGGCCGGTCGTGGTCGATCGATTCGAACGCTTCGATCATGCTCGCCATGTCGTGGCCGCCGAGGTTCGACATCAGCGCCAGCAATTCTTCGTCGCTGCGTTTCTCGATCAGTTGCGACACCTCGCCCTGATCACCGATCTCGTCACGCAAATGCCGGCGGAAGGCGGCGCCGCCCTGGAAGCACAACGCCGCATACATCTGGTTCGGGCAGGCATCGATCCAGCGTTTCAGCGCCTCGCCGCCCGGCTCGGCAAATGCCGCCCGCATCAGCCGGCCATATTTCACGATCACCACGTCCCAGCCGAAATTACGGAACATGGATTCGAATTTCTCCCACAACCCCTCGCGCACTACGGCGTCGAGGCTCTGCCGGTTGTAATCGACCACCCACCAGGTGTTGCGCAGCCCGTGCTTCCAGCCCTCCAGCAGCGCCTCGAAGATGTTGCCTTCGTCCATCTCGGCGTCGCCGACCAGCGCGATCATGCGCCCCTCCGGCCGGTCCTTCATCCAGCCATGCGCCTCGACGTAGTCCTGAACCAGCGAGGAGAACAGTGTCTGCGCCACGCCGAGGCCGACCGACCCCGTGGAGAAATCGACATCGTCGACATCCTTGGTGCGCGACGGATAGGACTGCGCGCCCCTGAAACCGCGGAAATTCTCCAGCTTGTCGCGGCTCTGGTGCCCGAACAGATACTGGATGGCGTGGAATACCGGGCTCGCATGCGGCTTCACCGCGACCCGGTCCTGTGGCCGCAGCACCGAGAAGTAGAGCGCCGACATGATGTTCGCGAGCGACGCCGAGGAGGCCTGATGGCCGCCGACCTTCAGGCCGTCGACATTGGGCCGGACGTGATTGGCGTGGTGGATGGTCCATGACGACAGCCACAGCACCTTGCGGGCCAGCGCGGACAATATTTCGAGGCGTGCGGGTTCGACGGGCATGACGGGGCTCCGGCCACTGCCGTTAGACTTTAATGGGACCGGCGTGACCAGGTCAAATATTCGATCGCGCTGCCGGTGTAGCAACAAATTTTGCGTCGTCCCGGCGAACGCCGGGACCCATAACCACCAACGCCCGTTGTTGCGGCAAAGCCGTCAACCATTGTACCGAACAACCATGGCCGCGGCGTATGGGTCCCGGATCGCGCTCGCGATGCTCGCTTGTCCGGGACGACGATTTGTAAAGCTACGCAGATCAGGCGTTCGGGGACGGTTCGGCCTCGATCAGAAGCCGGGAGTGCCGGATGCGCTCGCGGTGCGCGGTGTAGAGACCGCTGGCGACGATGAAGGCAGCCCCGACGATGGTCCACAGGTCAGGCACCTCGCCGAAGATGATGAAGCCGAGCAAGCTCACCCACAGCAATTGGGTATAGGAAAACGGCGCCAGCACCGAAGCGTCGGCATAACGGAATGCCAGCACGACGATCCACTGCCCCGCGGTCGACGCGACGCCGATGAGAATTCCAAAGCCAATGTCGTGCCAGCTCGGCGCGACCCAGACGAAGGGGACCAGCGCCGACAGGATGCAAAGGCCCGCGATCGACGAATAGGTCATGGTGGTGATGGCGCGCTCGGTCCCGCTCATGATCCGGGTCATGATCAGGGTTGCGGCCCACGCCAGCGCCGAAACCAGCGGGAAAACCGCGGCGGGATGAAACGCGCTCGAGCCCGGCCGCAGAATGATGAGGACGCCGGCCAGGCCGACGGCGGTCGCGAGCCAGCGCCGCAGGCCGACGCTCTCGCCGAGGAAGAAGATCGACAGCGCGGTGACGAACAGCGGCGAAACGAAACCGGTGGCGGAGGCTTCCGCAATCGGGAGAAAGCGCAGGCCCGAGATGAAGAACAGCGACGACCCCAGCAATGCGACGCCGCGCATCGCCTGCAAACCGGGGCGGCGAGACTGCAGCGCGTAAAGCGGCGAGCCGGGCAGCATCGCGGGGCCCATGATGAGCGCGAACACCAGGAAGCGAAGCCAGGCGATCTCAACCGAGGGCAGCGTCGCCGACAGATATTTCGCGGTGACATCCGAAGTCCCGAGAAACACCGTCGAGGCGAGGATCAGCGCGATGCCGCGGAACGGCCGGTCAGCGCGTGCAGGAGCGGTAGGTGCGGCCGGCTTGTTGTCGGGCAAAAGCGATGCTGCTCTGTCCAGCCTGGCGGTTGCGGCAGAAGGCGGGTTCAAGGGCGAACTCAGGCGCGGAGGTGATCGAATCGGGCGAAGCCGCAAAAGACGATATTTGCGTATCCGGGGCAAGGTCCGAAAACAGGAGGCCGATATGCACGCGCGGGAAGCCCGCGGCTGTCCGCTACAGCATCGGCAGGCCGCCCGGTTTCGGCCCGCGCGGAAATGCCGCGTCCAGCAACGCGATCTCGCTTTCGTTCAGAGTGAGTTTTCCCGCAGCCGCGTTGTCGGCGGCGTGTTCCGGCGTCGAGGCTTTTGGAATTGCAAACACCGACGGCCCGCGCGTCAGAAAACTCAGGGCGACCTGACGCGGCGAGGCGCCCTGGCTATCGGCGACCGCTTGCAACGTCTGCCCCGCTTTGCTGCGCGGCGACGGGAAATCGCTGTGGCCGAACGGCGAATAGGCGACCACCGCGACACCGTGACGCTGGCACCACGGCAGCACCGCATGTTCGATGGCGCGCTCCTGCAGATGATAAAGCACCTGGTTGCAGGCGATCCTGCCCTTGCCGGCAACGGCCAGCATCTCGTCAAGGTCATCGGTGTCGAAATTGCTCACGCCCCAACTGCGGATTTTGCCGCTATCGAGCAATTGCTCGAACGCGGCGACGGTCTCCTGCAACGGATAGGAGCCGCGCCAGTGCAAGAGATAGCAATCGAGCCGGTCGGTCTTCAGCCGCGCCAGCGAACGCTCGCATGCGGTGATCGTACCACGCCGCGAGGCGTTGCTCGGCAGCACCTTCGAAACCAGAAAAACATTGTCGCGCCGTCCGCCGATCGCCTCGGCGACCACGGGTTCGGCGTCGCCATACATCTCCGCGGTGTCGATGTGGGTCATGCCGAGATCGATGCCACGGCGCAGAGCCGCAACCGCGGTCCTGCGGTCGCCGCGATCGATATTCCAGGTGCCCTGCCCGATCACCGGCACTGGCGCGCCGCTTGAGCCGAATTTCTGCTGTTTCAAATTGATCACCTGTTGTAACTGGATTGCTCACATGGGGAAGGTGTGTGTCAAGATGAGCAGTCACCTTTTTGTTCGACTGCGGCCACCTCTTCGTCCCGACCGCGGGCTGTGCCGGAT
>Ga0208356_1000122_pt1 | contig 25918 bp, 24 predicted proteins | sample NGESurshal072012_4_FD_184467 | JGI IMG/M metagenome (GOLD analysis project Ga0208356, IMG submission 184467) | Arctic peat soil microbial communities from Barrow, Alaska - NGEE Surface sample 53-1 shallow-072012 (SPAdes) | ecosystem: Environmental > Terrestrial > Soil > Wetlands > Peat ... | reverse complement strand
GCTTGGGGCCGATGTGGATCGCTACTCCTTCATCGCAGTGGACTTGCACCACCTACTCCTTGCCGGTCTCCCGGCGCACCGTCTCGAACCATGAGGCCTCGGGAGAAGCAACAATGATTCGAGTGAACCGGGAAAGGCTTTAGAACGCCGCGGCGAGTTCTTTCGCGCCCGGCAAATTGCTGTTGCTGTCCATGCGGGCGTCGGTGACCGCGAGCAGCTTTGCCACCGTATTGTGGCGGATCGCCACCGGGTTTCGTTCGTAGCCGCTGCGCTGGAAGAAATTCGAGGTCGGCACCTGCTCGCGCAGCGCCTGCGGCATTGTCACCATGTCGAGCCCGGTACCGTCGCCGGTGAGATTCATCATCTCCAGTTCGGCGGCGGTCAACGGCCTTGCATAACCCTTGGCGCGCGCGAAGATCACCGACGTCAGCAGCTTGTGGGTCTGCAGCATCGGGCCGACATCGAGGTCGAGCACCATCGCATGGATGGCCCAGCCTTGCGGCGTATCGGCAAGCTTCTCGTGCGCCGCCCACTCATCCGGTACCGAACGCGCCAGCGCCACCATCCGTTTCAGCACCGCGACCTTGCGGTCCATCGCCTTGCGCGGCGCGCCCGACAATGGCGCGGCCTTTGCCGCCAGGGCCCGGACCAATTCGGGGCCCTGTTCGGCCGTCAGTTCGACGCTGTTGGTGGTGAGCAACTGGTTGTAGCCGATCGCAGTGGAGATCGCATGCGAGCCGGGGCGCGAGGCGCTCAGCCCCGATTGCATGTCATGATTGCCGTTGCCGCCGGTCTCGAACGAATAGACCCGCACCGCCTGCTCGCGCGTCAGTCCGGCCGCCGATGCATAGCGGGCATAGGCGCGCTTGAACTCGGCTTCGCTGGCCGGCCGCTGCGGCGTGAACTGAAACTGCTCGGCGGCGGCCTTCAGGAGGTCGGCGACGACGGGAATATATTTGCGCTCGCGACGGGTCGGCTCCGGCTGCTCCGTCGGCAACGGGTTGACCGGCCGCTTCGGCCCGACATAGACCGGCGGCTGCGTCAGCACATAATCGTCGAGCGCAATGGCCTCGTGTTCGCGCCGCTTGGCATTGCGGCCGCGCCGCTTCTCGGTGATCGCGTTCCAGTATGCACCGGCTTCCTGCTCGAAGGCCTCGCGCGCCTCGAGATACTGTTTCAGCTTGCGGCGGTATTCCGCGATCGCCTGCGGCGAGACCGCCTGCGCCATCGCATCGGCGGTCGCCGCCGGCAGCACGGCAGCCCCGAGGGCCGCCTGCGGCCCGATCAGCAGCAGCGCGAGCGCGAGAAATCCGGGGCTGTGGCGAATCGCATGGCGATGCATGGCCTTGTTGTAGCAAGTGCTTCGCGCAAGTCAGCCCGGAAACGGCATCGGGATTCGTTCCCGGCCGCTACTTCCAGGCGAAGACCGGCTGCTCCAGTTCGGCAACCCTGGTGTTGCGACCGGCGAGCACCTCGACAAACTGATAGATCAGCGTCGCCGTCGGGGCGTGAATGAATTGGCGGGCATGCCGGAAACGGATCACGCGGCGGGTGCTTTCCGGAATGGCGGTGAAGTCGAACACGTCCGCCCGTTCGATCTCCCCGAGCGCGATGCGATGCACCGAGGCGACCTCGTCGGGATTGGGCGAGATCGCCGCGCTGTCGGCCGCCCACACCACGACCGGGGTGATCAGGTAGCCGGACCGGGTCGGATAATCGTCGAGCGTTCCCAGCACCTGCTCGGGTCCGGGCGAAAGGCCGAGTTCTTCGCGAAGCTCACGCAGCGCGGCCACCACCGGCGTTTCGCCCGCATCGCAGCGGCCGCCCGGCAGCGCCCATTGGCCGCGGTGGGAGCGCAGGCCGGCGGCGCGCCGGGTCAGCAGCAGCGCGGTTCCGCGTCTCGCCTCGCCGGCCGCAACCAGGGTGATGGCGACGGCGGCGCGCTTCAGCGCGGAAGCGGGCTCGCGCGCCGGCAGCCGCGCAAAGGCCGCACAGCGCTCCGCGATATTCCGCCTTGTGGCATCATCGAATGGCCGGGTCATCCCGCTTGACTACAACACGTCGGCGAATGATGAAATGACCGGACGATCCTCAAATTCCCTGACCCGGACCGGACACACCCGAGATGACCGACAAGGCCGCGGAGAAGCTCAAATCCTCCGGCTGGACCCTGGTCGACACCACGGGATTCCTCAGCCTGGTCGGGCCGCTGTGGCAGCGGGTCATGGACGGCGAGCACGAATATGCGCTGGTCGCGCAGGACAAGCACCATAACCGCCGCGGCCTGGTGCAGGGCGGGCTGCTGATGACGTTCGCGGACCGTGCCTGCGGCATGACGGCGCGCCATGTGTCGGGCCGGCCGACGCTGGCGACGGTTCAGCTCGACGTGCATTTTGTCGATAGCGGAAAAATCGGCGAGATCCTGCTGGCGAAGCCGCGCGTAGTCCGCGCCACCCGCAGTCTCATTTTTACGACCACGGAGGTGACCGCCGGCAACCGCTGCATCCTCATGGCCAGCGGCGTGTTCAAGGTATTGAAGAATGAGGGCTGAGTTTACGCGGAGCGACGTGACGAAGCAATATGCGCCGTCATTCCGGGATGCGGCTGTTGGCGCAGGCCCGGAATCCATAACCACGACCTGTGAGTATGGATTCCGGGCTCGCGCGGAGCCGGTCATCGGGCCGCGCTTTGCGCGGACCCGGTGGCGCGCCCCGGAATGACGCGCGGTTGGATTTCTTGCGTCGCGCCCCCCAATGACGACGATGGCGACGCCCTGACACCCGCATAAGGATTACAGCCATGCAATACCGTCCCCTTGGCCGCAGCGGACTGAAGATTTCGCCGATCTGCCTCGGCACCATGATGTTCGGCGGCCCGGCCGATGAGGCCAGTTCGATGCGGATTGTCGCCAGGGCGCACGAGGCCGGCGTCAACTTCATCGACACCGCGGACGCCTATAATGGCGGCAATTCCGAACAGGTGGTGGGACGCGCCATTTCCAATAATCGGCAAGGCTGGATCCTTGCGACCAAGCTCGCCAACCAGATGGGCAGCGATCCCAACCGCGGCGGGCTGTCACGGCGCTGGGTGTTGCAGGCCGCCGAGGAAAGCCTGAAGCGGCTCGGCACCGACTGCATCGACATCTACTATCTGCACAAGGAAGACCATTCGACGCCGCTGCAGGAGACCGTGCGCGCGATGGGCGAACTGATCCAGAGCGGCAAGGTGCGCTATTTCGGCGTTTCGAACTACCGGGCCTGGCGGGTGGCCGAGATCTGCAACATCTGCGATCACCTCGGCATCGACCGGCCGGTGGTCAGCCAGCCCTATTACAATGCAATGAACCGCATGCCCGAGGTCGAGCATTTCCCGGCCTGCGGCTATTACGGTCTCGGCATCGTGCCGTACAGCCCGCTGGCGCGCGGCGTACTGACCGGCAAATACCGTCCCGACGCGCCGCCCGGCAAGGATACCCGCGCCGGACGCAACGACACCCGCATGATGCAGACCGAGTGGCGCCCGGAATCGCTGCAATTGGCGCAGGAAATCAGGCGGCATGCCGAGGCCAGGGGCGTGACCGCCGGGCAGTTCGCCGTCTCCTGGGTATTGAACTCTTCCCTGGTCAGTGCGGTGATCGCCGGTCCCCGCACCGAGGAGCAATGGGACGATTACCTGCGCGCGCTCGATTACCGCTTCACCGCCGAGGACGAAGCCCTGATCGACCGCCTGGTGGCGAGCGGTCATCCCTCGACGCCCGGATTCAACGATCCGGCCTATCCGATCGAGGGACGGCGGGCGCGGACCGCCGGGTGAAAGAAAGCCGTGGCTTTCCCCGCATAAAAAGCGCAATGGGGGGTCCCGGGATGTTCCGCAAGCCGAACATCCGGCTTCCAAAGGAACCTCCATGCAAAATCTCTCGCCGCGTCACGTCCAAACCGAAGAGTCGCTGCGTCTCGGCGTGGTGTCGGGCTGGTACAGCACCAAGGTGAGCGGCACCTTCGTCACCGGCCCTCACACCACCAGGGAGGACTGCCTTTCGAAGATCGCCGAGCTCAATCCACCGCTCGCCAAGAAGAAGTTCTAGACGGCCCTTTGGCCCGTCGTTCAATCGGGAGTTTCGATATGGCGCTGACGCGAGGTGACTTCGGGGAATACGACTTCAACCGGATGGTGGTGCTGTTCACGATGAAGAACGAGCAGGCCAGTATCCCCTGCGCCATTTCCACCGATGCGATGGATCAGCTCGAAGGTACCTCGCGAACCTCGCCGGCGCAGCGCGAACAGCAATTCCTGAGGCTGCGCGACCGCATCGAAGAACGCGCCGCGCGAAAATTCAGCGAGGTCGAACTGGAGGGCAATCCTCCCGGCGTGATCCTGCGCGCAATCGATTTTCGGTCCCCACGGCCGTGACCGAAGCTGAAGTTCATCTCGGCCGCGTTACTCGCGTCGCCGCGCGACGAGGCCGTGCTGCACGTCCGCCAGGGCCTGCGGCTCGACCAACAGACCTTGTCGCTCGTAGCGGCGACGGCTGCGGCTGAAGCGCACGACAACGGCGAATCTCGTGCTTTTCGCCTTCACCCGCCGCGACAGCAGCGCGTCGCCCGCCGGCAGGAACTCGAGATCATCAAGGCCAACGCAGCGCAGGCATGCCGGGCCCGGATTTTCCATCATCAACAGACCATCGGTGCCGCCACATCGGTGGCATGTCCATTCCTGGTTCAATGGCTGGACCACGACCAGATCCGGGGCACGGCTTGCCTTCTCGGCCAAGCGTTCGCGTTTCTTCTCGGAGAGCTCTTGCGAAGCCCAATGGGTCCGGTACAGCGCCTCGATCGCAGGATCACCGCTTTGGCTGAAGCGCAGCGTCTGGCGTTGCGCCGTGCGCGCGACATAGTCCGTCGGGCTTGCGCACAAGTCTTTGCCGGTGGCCCAGGATTGCAGCAGCCGCAATGCTTCCAAAATACGCGACGGGTCGATCTGCATCGCGCCCTCGAGGCTATCGATCTGGCCCCGCCGCCAGCGTTCCATCGCTCCGACGTCAAGCCAGCCGATCCTGACCAGTACGTCGATGGGGCTGACATGATCCTGGGCGGCAAGCGCCGCCTCCGCAGCCCGGACGACACGATCGGCAAGTGCAGTTCGGTTCTTCCGGCTCATCGCTCCATGAACCCTCTGGTGCTGGCAGCCCACCCCTCAACAGATTATACGCGGCGCGCGCACGCGTGAGAAATCGCTGTCATGCGTTAGACCTCCGAATTATACCGGCTCCATTCGTCACGCAGCCTTCGAAGCGTGCGCGCACCAGCCTTCCCCCATAGCCCGCGACCCGATCCTGCGACGGGCAGCAGCGGCTGCTGCCGAACGGCGGCGGCATCGGCTTCGATCGGTACCCATGCCGCAACTGGTCGGCCAGGTCTGGCAATAATCGTTGATCGGCCTTGCTCGGCCGCCTCAAGAAGATCCGGTAGCTGGTTGCGAGCTTCTTCCGCGCCTTTGCGTGGCATGGTGCTCGTTCTTATACCTTTTTGATCTTCTGGCGAAATGGTGTGCCATTCAGAATAAAATTGCGAGCTATTATGTAATTGAAATTGCGATATAATTTTCCCGCAATCGATTCCGGTGGGAGCGTCAGCTCAGCCGCCAGATCCTCCAATTCGGCGAAAGAGGCGGCGCAAAACGCGTCCGCAGTTCCCCTCACATCTGTCCGGCGTCCCTGAGCACCGCGATCGTCCGCAATGCAATACCGCGCATTAAACCGATCTCGGTCATATCCCGTCCGTCGGCGAGCGCCTGTGCAACGATCGCGAGTTCGCGCCAGGGTAGTTCGGCCGCCATAGGCGCCTCACGCATCCATAGGGCCGTCCGCAACACAACGTCAGCCCATCTATCACGATGTCGTGCAATGGCGCTCTGCAATAGATAGGTAGCAAGTTTGGTGCGATCACGGCCGCGGGCGCGCTCCACGGCTTGCGCCACCTGCGGGTCGTCCTCGAACCAGGATTGTGTGACGGCCTCCAGTTCGCCCAGTTTGCTGCTCTCCCGCAGCACAGATGCGAGCGCGGCGGGCTCACACATCGCCTTGGGAACCTCGGCGATCAACCCGGCGAGCGTTTCACCAAAGGCCATGCGCGCGGGCTGCCAATCGGCACCGCCGATCGTTTCTGCGACTTGGAGCAGGCCGAACGGCGGTGCTTCCCGTTTCTCGATACTGAGCGCCAGTTCGTGCGCCATGATGCGATCGAGATATTGACGGGATACGGCAAGCATAGGGGTGTCCATCCCGGCGGCGGCGAGACTCATCTTGATCTGGCGACCCGATTCCGGTTCGCCACTCCAGGCATCCGCAATCCCTCCCTTGATCAGAACCGACGAGATCCGCTTTTTCCGCCCAACCGGGGATATCAGAAGGAATCCTTGCGCCGTGGCGCCATCGACGGCGGTGGCGACAATTGCCTCAATGCTCGCCGCTTCCCACGGCGCACAATCGACCCCGGCCGCCCGCGCCTTGCGGATGATCGCGTCGACTTCGGCTCGCTCGTTCTCGAGTCGCCAGTTGCGCATCGCGATCAGCCGCCGAACCTCGGTCGGCGTCAGCGAGGCCGCGACCTCCGCAAGTGCGCCGGCAACCGCCCGGCGCACGGTCGAATTTGGATCGAGCAGGAACAGCACGGCGGCACCACGCGCTTCGGGGATGCCGGCGAGCGCCATGCCCACTGCCAAAGCGCTGCGGGTTTCCGCCGGCATGGCATGACCGCTTTCGATCAGCGAGCCGACAGCCAGGAACGGATCGCCGTCGCACGCTTCGAGGATGCCAGCGAGAGCAACATGGACGTCGGTCGGAAGCGGCCCGTCCTGGTTCCGATCAAGGAACTGATTTGTCGACGCCGCGGCAAACTCGGGCGACGCAGGTATTTTCGACTGATGCAGCGCTCCTCCCACAAAGGCAAGCATGCACCCGTCGACGTTGCCGCTCTCGACCTGCGCGATGACGTCGGCCTGAAAATCCGCGATCAGTTGGTTTGCGTCAGCGTAGCCGCGATCGGTGCGATAACGCAGATGCTCGAGCAGCCGCTGGAGCAGAAACAGATAACCGATCGCGAGCCGCTCATCGTTGCCGGCCGGAGGCATGTGGCGAGCCGCGCCGGTGAAAGCCGCGAAGATTTCGCGCGGGGAGCTTTCGCAGTACCGCTCGAGGGCATCATTGAATGGGGGCGGCCGCCCCTTGGCGATCGCCTGGGCGATCCGTCTCGCGTGCTCATCCGTCGGCGAGGATTTTGGCTGGGCTCGGCTCATCGAGGTGCCTCCGCGAATCATTTGAAATGATAGCCGGGAGTTGGTCTCGTTCCTTGCAGAGCCGGCGATATCCACTCACAAAATCCGCGCCCTCGGTGTCGGACAGGCTGAAGTCGGGGAATTATCCGGTCCGGTGGCCTCTTGCAACCTGGCGCATAACGGCATATGTCTCCGGCATATGCTTGGAGGTAATCCATGCCTGAGCAGAGGCACGTCAGACTGTTCCGCAACGGCCGCAACCAGGCGGTCCGTATTCCTGTGGAGTTCGAACTGCCGGGCGACGAAGCGGTCATGCACCGCGACGGCGATCGTCTGGTGATCGAGCCGGTGCGCAAGCGCGGACTGGTCGCCCTGCTCAAAACGATGAAGCCGCTGGAAGAGGGTTTTCCTGAGATCGTCGATCCCGTACCGGCGCGGGACAACGTGTTTTGACTCGCTACATGCTGGACACGAACATCGTTTCCGACCTGATCAGGAACCCGCAGGGCAGAGCTGCGAAGCGGATCGCCAAGCTGGGTGAGGACAACATCTGCACCAGTATCATCGTGGCGGCCGAGTTGCGCTACGGCTGCGCAAAGAGCGGCTCGAAGCGGCTGCTCAAAGCCGTCGAAGACCTGCTCGGCGAGATCAAGGTGCTGCCGTTTGACGTCCCTGCGGATGCCGAATATGGCGGAATCCGCTCAGAACTGGAAGCCGCCGGAAAACCAGTCGGCGGCAACGATCTGCTTATCGCCGCGCACGCCTGTGCGATCGGCGCGACGATCGTGACCGCCAATACAGACGAATTCAGACGTATCCGCGGTCTGATCGTGGAGAATTGGCTTGCTTGAGAAACTTGCGAGCAAACCGACCTAGCGGTCGGCACAAACAGACGCGGGTGATGCAATGAGCATCGAGGGCGCATCGCGACGCAACGTTCAAAGCCTGGCTATATTAGACCGCGAGATGTGCTTCCGCCGCAAATGCCTTCAGCGCCGCGACCCGAGCCGCTCGGGCCAAGCCGCGAACGCAATGGCGCTCTGCAATAGATAGGCAGCAAAGTTTGGTGCGATCACGGCCGCAGGTATCTCATCGGGATACGAAAGCATTGCTATACGTATCCCGACGGGATACGTATAGCTCATGATCAGAAGCTTCAAGGGGAGATTTGCCGAGCCGATCCTTCAGGGCCGCGCGGCCCCGAAGGGTTTCCCGGCAAATCTCGCCAAGGTAGCTCGCCGAATACTGATTATGGTGGACTCCGCCGCCTTTCTCGAGGCCTTGAACTCGCCTCCCGGCAACCGGCTTGAAAGGCTTAAGGGCGATTTAGCGGGTAACCACTCAATCCGCATCAACAACCAATGGCGGATCGTGTTCAGGTGGACCGATGCGGGTCCCGAAGACGTGGAGATAGTCGACTATCATTAGGAGTTTGCATATGGCAAAGAAACTTCCGCCGATTCATCCCGGCGAAATCTTGCGGGAAGAATTTCTCGTTCCGCTTAGGCTGACACCCTACGCGGTCGCGGCGGCGCTGCACGTGCCGCGTACCCGGATCGAACGCATCGCGCGCGAAGAAAAGCCCGTTACGGCCGATACCGCGCTGCGGCTCGGCAAGTTCTTCAAGACCGGCGCTGCGTTCTGGATGAACATTCAGGCGCGCTTCGATCTCGAAACGGCCGAAGACGTGCTCGCGCCGCAGATCAAGAAGATTGCGTCCTACGAGGCGGCGTGAGAGCGATTTCAGCTGGACTGAATCAGGTAATCGCATGCCCGCAACGCCGGCAGGCCGTCGGGTGACAGGCGCGGCACCACGCTCTGCCACAGGACGGGCAGGGAGCTTGTCCGGCCGGGTCGGTAATATGCAGTTGATCGTCGCAGACCAGGCGCGAGCGCCCGATACCCAAGCCCCAGTCGCTCGGCGGCGGCTCCATGAGACGGACCGCCGGGTGCCAGTCGAGGCGCATCAGCTTCTCGCCCTTGCGGCGTTTGACCAGCACCTGGAAGCGCTGCACCGGCACAAACAACTCAAGTCCCTGCACCCAGTCGACGCTGACGCGCAACGCGTAATTGTGGCACAGATCGCCGAGCTTGGCCGCGTATTCCCGCTCGATCGCTGCGATGCGAAGCATCTCCCGCTTGCGGTCATTTTCCGCCTTTTCGCCCGTACTGCCGGCAAGTGCGGCGAGCTTCTTTTGCGCCAAGAGATGCAGATCGCTGTGGTACTGATGGATCCGGTTGCGGTCTCGGTCGAGGCGGCGTCGCATGGTGCGCAGAAACGGCTCCACTTCGTTTCGCAGGCTATGGTTGATCAACGCCCTTACCCGCCCGTCAAGAACGGATGCGTCCCACGCCGATCCAGCCGCCCGGCGGACCTCCGGATCGGGGACTTGCCATTGCGCGTCTGCCGCCAGGAGTGACCGCAAACGCGGCGCAAAGCCGTTGATGACGGCGCCCGTTCCCTGATTGAAACCGAGCCAGACCAGTCCTTCGCGCTTTTCATCCGAGACGGCGGTGTAACGGAAGGCCAGCAGCAGGCAACGCGTCCAGGCCGCCGAGACCTCTTGCAAGCGCCAAACGGCGTTGGGAAATTCGATGGCATGATCCAGCAGGCGTGCGGGATCGTGGATACGCGGCGGCGGACCGGGAAGCACGAACTTTCGCTCGGCCCAGCGGCCCCTGTCACCGAGCAACGCGCCGAACCGGTCGAGCCAATCGCCCTCGAACCCAACGGCCGTCGCCCCGGCCGGAAGTTCGGCCCCGAAACCGAGCCTTACCAATTCCGGCCAGCCCATCAGCGCGCGCAGCGGTTCGGGCGCCAGAACTTCCAGACCATCCGGCTCTACCGCCTCGACGGCCGATCCTTCCATCTCCAGTACTTCGGAGACGAAATTACGCAGCGCCCCCATCGCGGTTTCCCCTTACGTGGTTTCGAAATCGTCGCCGAACAATGCGTCATCCAGTGCCTTGGCACCTTCATGCTGTGAACGCGCTTCGTCGAGTTGGCGGGCCAGCAGATCGAAGGCATCGGCTCGACCGGCCTCGGTCACTTCGAGCCAGGCGTCGAGCGCCAATTCGGGGAAGTCGCGTTCCTCGCCCAGTCCACCGAGGATGGCACCGACTTCGCCGACGACCAGCTCAAACATGGAGATCTTCTCCTCAAGCAGCGCCAGCAACCGATCCTCCAGCGTTCCGCGCGTCACGAGGTTGAATATAAATACCTCCCGATGCTGACCGATACGGTCGATACGGCCAATTCGCTGCTCGATCGCCATCGGATTCCAGGGCACATCGAAGTTGATGAGCGTATTGCAGAACTGAATATTGCGGCCCTCGCCGCCGGATTCCGTGCAGAGCAGTACCGGAACGCTGTCCCGGAAGTCGGCGATGGCCGCATCCTTCTGCGGCCCGCTGAGGCTGCCGTCGAAACGCGCGAAACACAAACCGGCGATCGAGAGAAGATCCGCCAGGCGGCCCAGCGTCTCCCGGGAATGAACAAAGACCAGCTTCTTCTCGTCCGGATTGCGATGAAGCAGGTCGAGCAGCGCTTGCTCCTTGCCGCCGGTTTCGATCGCGGCCCAGCGTTCGGCCAGGGCACGCCACTCCGTGTCGCCGGGGCGGCGCGCCGCGAACCGCACCACCGCGGCCGCCGCAGCAGCAGGCGACGATCCGGCGGCGCCGAACATGTGGTGCAGCTCCAGCCGGTACCCTCCCGTCTTGGTTCCGGCCGCGAGGCGGCGCGCAGCGGCCGCCAGATCGGCATAGGCCTCGACTTCGCAGGGCAGGCCATCGACCTTGATGGTGACCGCGTGACGACGAGGAAGTTTAAGGGCGACGACCGCGCGGGTGTTGCGGATCATGGCGCCACGCATCAGTTCGCGCAGGCGCTCGGCATTCGCCGGCTCTCTCGGCTTACCGGGGGTAATGTAGGCCGCGCGAAATTCCTTGAGCGTCCTGAACATACCGGGCTTCAACAGCGTCATGATATTGTAGAGTTCAACAAGGTCGTTCTGCACCGGTGTCGCCGAAAGCAGCAGCAGGAAACGCTTGTTGAGCGCATCAACGAGCTTCCAGCTCTGGCTCGATCGGTCGCGAAGATGGTGGGCCTCGTCGATAATTATAAGGTCGAACACGCCGCCGAGCAGACGCTCGGCATGCTCCTGACGTCGCGCTGTCGCAATCGACGCGATGATACGCTTCTGCCCCCAAAACGCATGAGGATCGGCGCGCAACAGCGCGTCATGCGTGGTCGCGAAAGCCAAGCCGAACTTGGTCTCCAGCTCTTCCTTCCATTGCCCGACCAGCGAGGCGGGCGTCAGCACCAGCACGCGCTCCGCCATGCCACGCAACGCATATTCCTTCAGCACCATCCCCGCCTCGATGGTCTTGCCAAGGCCGACTTCGTCGGCGAGCAGGACGCGGCCGCGGAACTGTTTCAACACCTTCCGCACGGTCTCGATCTGATGCCACAGGGGTTCGACGCCGGTCAGGTGCGGAAGGCAGAGCAGTTCGTCGAAGCCTTGCGCGAATCCGAGATGGGTGAAACGCTGGCGCAGTTCCCACCATCGGCCCTCCGGCTCGGGCAGTTGCGCGACCGACTGGAGCATCGGCGCAAGGTCAACCTCTGCTGCAAAGGAGATGTCGATGTCGATCCTCGCCAAGGGCTGCAGCGAGGCAGCCGCGATCTCGGCCAACGCCGGAGCGGCAGGCGGCGTGACCCTGCGGGAAGCGCGCTTCGGATGGGAGGCCGGCGCCGCTTTGCCCTTGCTTCTTGCCACGGCAGGTTGGCGCCGTTGCGGTAACCTATGTGCTTGGTCCATGATCGCGGCGAGCTGCCCTTCCAGCCACCGCATACGCTCTATTCCGCCCGGGAAACGCCGCAGTGCCGCCGGCCACTCGGTCAATTCATGGCGCACCAACAGCCCGCGGGCCGCCAAACGCTTTCCTTCCTGAAACAGAGCCAGCGCCTGCAACAGATGATCGGTCGGCGTCGCGCTGAAGCGCTTGGAAATCCGTTTGAGAAACACCAGCGCTCGTTCGGGGCGCGCGTCCAGAAGCGCTGCGGCGGCGGCGAGCGTGAGCACGGTCGAATCGCCCGGACAAGCGCCAACCGCCGACTCGGCGAGTTCCAGGAACCCGGATTGGCGTCTCGGATCGGCGAAAGCCCGCGACAACCGCTCAGCCCAAACAGCTGCATCGCCGGTCGTATCGGAGGCAAAGAGCGAAAGCTGCGGCAAGGCGCGCATGAATGAACCACCGATCCCGGGGTGACAGAATCGTTGACTGCCACGGTATGAAAAGACTAACGGCGCTTCAGGCGAGATCAAGACATGGGAAGTCGCGGACAAACTTAATTGTGAGTTTCACGTCTTTCCAAATTCGCCCGGGGTGCCTCGTGCGCGGCGCAGGGAAGTCTTCGAGAGGGGGTGGTCGATGTTCAACTGGCCGAAAGGATTGCGTATTCCGCAAGCCCACGGCCAGCGTTGGTGCCCAGGGGCGGAATCGAACCACCGACACTGCGATTTTCAGTCGCATGCTCTACCAACTGAGCTACCTGGGCACTCCCCGGCGCGGGCCGGGAGCGCCGGTTTATAGTCAGGCTGGCCTGCCCTGTCCACCACGCTTCGCCTGCGGCTGGAGCATTTTCCGGCTGGGTCGAATCATGACCGCGCATCCAGGGGCCTCGTGGTTCGAGACGCGTGGCGTTGCCACGCTCCTCACCATGAGGGTCAAAGACCTCATCCAGAGGAGCGCGCCTCCTCACTGCGGAAAACGCGCGAAATGGCGCTCAATCGGCGTCTTCGTCGTCGTCCTTGGCGGCGGGAATGGCGTAGGAATTCGACAGCCAGCGGTTGAGGTCGACGTCGCGGCAGCGTTCGGAACAAAATGGCCGCGAGGCCTCGGTGGCCGGCTTGCCGCAGATCGGGCACGGCTTCGTCTTGCCGGAGCCGGGCTTGTCTCGCGGCTTAGCTGGCATTCAACCATCCGAAGCGGATCGGAAAACCTTCGCCGCCGAGCAACGCCGTCGTCTCATACAGCGGCAGGCCGACGACATTGCTGTAGGAACCGACCATCTTGACCACGAACGATCCGGCGATGCCCTGCACGGCATAGCCGCCGGCCTTGCCGCGCCATTCGCCGGAGCCGATATAGGCTTGGATGTCGTCCTCGTTGAGGCGCTTGAAGCGCACCCGGCTCTCGATCAGGCGCTGGCGAAACGCCTCCTTCGGCGTCACCAGGCAGATCGCGGTGTAGACCCGGTGGTTGCGCCCCGACAACAGCCGCAGGCATTGCGAGGCTTCGTCGACCAGATTCGCCTTGGGCAGGATGCGGCGGCCGACCGCGACCACGGTGTCGGCGGCCAGAATGAAGGCGCCGCGCAATTCGTCATCGAGTTGCACCGATTTGAGCGCGGCGTCGGCCTTGGCGCGGGCCAGCCGGTTGGCGCAGGCGCGCGGCAACTCGCCCCGCTTCGGCGTTTCGTCGACATCGGCCGGCCGCAGCGCATCGGGCTCGATGCCGGCCTGGTTGAGCAGGCTGAGCCGTCGCGGCGAACCGGAGGCGAGAACGAATTTGGGACGGCCTAGCATGCGGATATTGGTCGAAGCGGATTCGGGGAACGGGCGCGCGCGGAACCTATCGGAAGGGACTCCTTTCGACAACTGCTGTCGTCGTCCCTGCGAACGCAGGTCAAACAGGCGGCTGTGACAGGATTTCCGTTCAAACTATGACCTCTGGTGGTTATGGGTCCCCCTGAGTTCGCAGGGACGATGAGATCACCCGCTCGGCGCTCCGACTCTCGCAAAGCGCTTACGGATGCGCAGCAACAGTCCGTCCAGGACCTCGCGATAGGCTTCCAGCCTCTGCTCGCGGTTGCCTTCGGTCCGGGTCGGATCGAAGGTCGGCCAGTATTCGACGTCGGCGGCGAGCGTGCGCGTCAACTCGAGCGCCTTGTGGTGCGCCTCGGGCGCGAGCGTGATGATGAGGTCGAAATTGAGCCCTTCCCAATCGTCGAGTTCCTCGAATGTGATCGGCCTGTGGCCGGCGATGTCCTGCCCCAGTTCCGCCATCACCGCGACCGCGAACGGATCGAGCTCGCCCTTGCGGACGCCGGCGGATTTGACATACATCGACTGCGGAAACATCTGCCGCAGCAGGCTTTCCGCCATCGGCGAACGCACGCTGTTGAGGCCGCATGCAAACAGCACGGCTTGCGGGTTGCGCACGCGCGGGGGCGCCGCCATGGGTCAGGCTGCTGTCGGGCGGCGCATTTTCGGATCCGAACAATGGTGCCGGCGGATCATGCGCCCTCGCCCTTCCAGTGCAGCACGCAGATCAGCGTGAACAGCCGGCGCGCGGTTTCGAAATCGATCCGCACCTTGCCTTTCAGCCGCTCCTGCAGCGTGCGCGAGCCCTCGTCATGGATGCCGCGGCGGCCCATGTCGATGGCTTCGATCTTGTCCGGCGTCGCGGTGCGGATCGCCTGATAGTAGCTGTCGCAGATCATGAAATAGTCCTTCACGATCCGCCGGAACGGCGTCAGCGACAAGAGATGCGCCACTACCGGCGTGCCGTCCTCGCGGCGGATATCGAACATCAGCCGGTTGCCGGTGATGCCGATATGCAGGGTGAACGGCCCCTCGCCGGCGCCCTCCGGCGCGAACAGGTTCTTCTCGATCAGATCATAGATCGCGATCGCGCGCTCATGCTCGATGTCGGGGCCGGAGCGCCCGATCGATTCCTCGTCGAGCGTCACCGCGACGATGTGATTGGGCGAATCGTCTGCTGCGGGCGGTCTGGTCATGGCAAATTGAGACGCAATCCGACCGAGCGGGCATGGGCATCGAGCCCTTCGGCCTTTCCCAGCCTGATCGCCGCCGGCCCCAATGCGCGCAACTGCTCCGGCCCGCATTTCAGCAGCGAGGTCCGCTTCATGAAATCGAGCACGCCGAGCCCGGAAGAAAACCGCGCCGAGCGCGCAGTCGGCAGCACGTGGTTGGAGCCGCCGACATAGTCGCCGATCGCCTCCGGGGTGTGCGGGCCGAGGAAGATCGCCCCGGCATTGCGGATCTGCGCCGCGAGCGCTTCGGGATCCGACGTCATGATCTCGAGATGCTCGGCGGCGATCGCGTTCGCCAGCGTGACCGCCTGCTCGAGGTTTTCAACCTGGATGATCGCGCCAAAATCATTCCAAGACGCCCGCGCGATCGGCGCGCGCGGCAGCGTATTCAACTGCGATTCGACCGCGCGCGCGACCGCGTCGGCCAGCGCGGCATCATCGCTGATCAGGATCGATTGCGCGCTCGCATCGTGCTCGGCCTGTGCCAGCAGATCGGCGGCGATCCAGCCGGCATTGCCGCTGCGGTCGGCGATCACCAGCACCTCGGACGGGCCCGCGATCATGTCGATGCCGACCTTGCCGAATACCAGCCGCTTGGCGGCAGCAACATAGGCGTTGCCGGGACCGACGATCTTGGCCACCGGCGCGATGGTCGCGGTGCCGTAGGCCAGCGCCGCCACCGCCTGCGCGCCGCCGACCCGGTAGATTTCGGAGACACCGCCAAGCTGCGCCGCCGCCAGCACCAGCGGATTGAGCTTGCCATCGGGCGAGGGCACCACCATCACGACACGGGCAACGCCGGCGACTTTCGCGGGGACGGCATTCATCAGTACCGAGGACGGATAGGCAGCAGTGCCGCCGGGGACATACAGCCCGACGGCGTCGATGGCGCTCCAGCGCCAGCCGAGTTCAACCCCGAGCGCGTCCGTAAAGCGCTGGTCGTGAGGCAATTGCCGGCGATGGAAACTCTCGATCCGGTCGCGGGCAAAGGCGAGCGCATCGAGCGTTTCGGCGTCGCAGGCCTTCACGGCGGCGTCGATTTCGGCCGCGGTGACGCGCAGCCCGGCGGGCTCAAGATCAAGCCGGTCGAATCTGCGGGTCGCCTCGATCAGGGCCGCGTCGCCGCGGGCTGCGACGTCATCGACGATGGCGCGGGTGGCGGCCTCGATATCGGCGGAAACCTCGCGCTTGGCGGCGAGAAAGCCCGCGAATCGTGCGGCGAAGTCGGCGCTGCTTCGGTCTAGTCGAACGGGCATGGTGGCTTTCCGGCGGGGCTTGATCGAACGCCCCTTGCTCAATGGCGCGGCGACAAATCGCCGTCAACCCTTCAGCTTGCGGATTAAAGTCAATGGCGGCGTACGGCGCTTTCGTCATTCCGGGATGGTGCGACAGCACCAGACCCGGAATCTCGAGATTCCGGGTTCGATGCCATCGGGCCGCGCCTGGCGCGGACCCGTTGGCATCGCCCCGGAATGACGCCGGTATCACTCAGACGTCCAGTCCTGGCGGTTCGGCATCCTCGTCGAGATGGGAGGTTCCGAGATCGTCTGGCCCCAGATCGGCCAGTTCGCATTCGAGGCACTCGACGTCGAGCCGGAGCGCCCCGCCGGGGTTGAAGATCAGGACCGCGCTGCCGCCGGGCGCTTCGCCGGGATGAAATTCGATTCCGACCATCTCCAGCGTCGTCTCCGGCGCCTCCAGGTCGATGTCGCGCGACTTGCAGGACAGCACGCGGTCGAAGCGCAGCGCCGACACCAGACGGCGCTGGGTGGTTTCGCCTGAAGGCGTCTGCTCCCAGTCCAGCCGGTTCATGCCGACCACCAGCCGCTTTTCGCCCTGCCGCCAGATGATGTCGGAAGTCTGCACGCGGGCATCCTGCACATGCGCGGAAATGACGGCGAGGTCATCGGCATCGAGGGCAACCAGTTTGAGTTGAGCCGTCACGCAGCACTCCGAACGTTCAATCGCTGATGCGCTCGATCGAAGCGCCGCAGGCCGAGAGCTTTTCCTCGAGCCGCTCGAACCCGCGGTCGAGATGATAGACGCGGTTGACCATGGTCTCGCCTTCGGCGGCAAGGCCCGCGATCACCAGCGACACCGACGCACGCAGGTCGGTCGCCATCACCGGCGCGCCGCGCAGTTTCGAAATGCCGTCGATGGTGGCGGTCTCGCCGTCGAGCTGAATGCGCGCGCCGAACCGCGCCAGTTCCTGCACATGCATGAACCGGTTTTCGAAGATCGTCTCGGTGATCCGCGACGCGCCGCTGGCGCTTGCCATCAGCGCCATCAGCTGGGCCTGCAGATCGGTCGGAAAGCCCGGAAACGGCGCGGTCGAAACCGTCACCGGCCTGATCCCGGCGCCGTTGCGGGCGACACGGATTCCCTCGTCGTTGACCGAGATGTCGGCGCCGGCCAGCGTCAGCACGTCGAGCGCCGATTGCAGCAGTTCGGGCCGGGCGCCGGCCAATTGCACGTCGCCCCCGGTCATCGCAACCGCCATCGCATAGGTGCCGGCCTCGATCCGATCGGGCAACACGGTGTGGCGCGCGCCGTTAAGCTGGCTCACGCCTTCGACGACGATGCGGCAAGTTCCGGCGCCGGAAACCTGTGCCCCCATCTTGTTCAGGCAGGCCGCGACATCGACAATTTCCGGCTCGCGGGCGGCGTTGGCGATCACGGTCGTGCCGCTGGCAAGTGTCGCTGCCATCAGCGCGACATGGGTGCCGCTCACCGTCACCTTGGGAAAATCGATCTTGGCGCCCTTGAGACCACCGGGTGCGGTCGCAACCACATAGCCGCCGTCGATGGCGATGTCGGCGCCAAGCTTCTCGAGCGCCATGATCAGCAAGTCGACCGGCCTCGTCCCGATGGCGCAGCCGCCGGGCAGTGACACCTTCGCCTGATGCATCCGCGCCAGCAGCGGCGCAATCACCCAGAAACTCGCGCGCATCCGCGACACCAGCTCATAGGGCGCGGTGGTGTCGATGATGTTGGCTGCCGAAATATGCAGGGTCTGGCCCTGATAGGCGCGATCGCCGGGCCGTTTGCCCGCCGACATGATGTCGACGCCGTGATTGCCGAGAATGCGCTGCAATTGCGCGACGTCGGCGAGGCGCGGCACGTTGTCGAGCACCAGGGTCTGTTCGGTCAGCAACCCCGCGATCATCAGCGGCAGCGCGGCGTTCTTCGCCCCGGAAATCGCAATGGTGCCGTTGAGCTTGCTGCCGCCGACGATGCGAATGCGATCCATTACAATACCCGCTGTGCTATGCATAAAGTATACGGCGAATGAGGCCGTTATGGCAAAAGCGCGAAATTTGCGGCTATTTGATGGGGTTGGACGTCGTTTTGGCCGGCCCGTCGGTGGTCCGGACGCGCGGACTCCACAAGATTCGTCGTCACCCGCGAAAGCGGGTGATCCAGTAAACACAGACGTCCCGATTCTCATCAACGTCTCGGACTACTGGATGCCCCGCTTTACGCGGGGCATGACAGCCTATGCATGCGTCCCGGACCGTTGGCTCAGACGGCGTTGATATCGCCGCTCTCCAGCACCGGCCTTGGATAGCCGTCGCGCGCGACCTTGATCATGGCGCGGCCGACCTGCTCGGTCGTGGTCATGTAGTTCGGCGCCGTCCGATTGAGCAGGGTCAGCAGCGGTGACGCCGCGACATAGATCGCCTGCACCCAGGCGGTCTTCGACCGGATGCCGTGCAGCGGCTGGATCCCGGCCGGACGAAACATGTAGGCGGCCTTGAACGGCAGCTTGAGCAGATCGTTTTCGGTCTTGCCCTTCACCCGCGCCCACATCAGCCGGCCCTGTTCGGTTGAATCGGTGCCGCGTCCGGTGACATAGACGAACACCATGCCCGGATTGAGCCTTGCCAGCGTCTTCGCCGCGGCAAGCGTGATGTCATAGGTTAGATGCCGGTAGCGTTGCTCGCTCATGCCGACCGAGCTGACGCCGAGACAGAAAAAGCAGGCATCGAATCCGGCAAGCCGGGATTCGATCGCGGAGAAATCCAGAAAATTGTCATGCAGGATTTCGCGCAGCCTGGCGTTTTGCTGACCGGTCGGGCTGCGCCCGACCGCAAGCACGCTCTCGACGCCAGGATCGAGCAGGCATTCGCGCAGGACACCCTGCCCAACCATTCCGGTTGCGCCGAACAGGATGACTTTCATGCTTTTCAAGCGAGTGTCGGCGGCCGGAATCGCCTCACATGCAACTTGGTGAATGCGGCAAGGCTCATACCCAGGATCATGATGCGCTCCCCCGTGTGAAACGAATGGATGCTACGACTCCGCGGTCGAAATGGCTACCTGCGCTGGCCGCATGTGCCCGATGTCCGAAATCCCGGTCTGGGCTTTTGCAAGGCTGTCACAATCGGTGCCGGCAGCCTCGCCGCTTCGCTCCGTCGCTACAGCACCGGCCGCGCGGTGTCGCCGAGAAAGCCATGCAGCGCCGCCACCACCTGCGCCCCCTCGCCGATTGCGCCGCCGACGCGCTTGACCGAACCCGAGCGCACGTCGCCGACCGCGAATACGCCGGGGACGGATGTTTCGAGCGCCGAGGCCAATTGTCCTTCGGCCTTTTTGCATTGCGCGCCGGTCACCACGAAGCCGCCGCGATCGACCATGACGCCGCAGCCGTCGAGCCAGCCGGTGGCGGGATCGGCGCCGACGAACAGGAACAAATTGCGGATATCGAGACTGCTGTCTTCACCGGACAACCGGCTGCGCCAGCGCACCCGCTCGAGCGAACTGTCCGGCGCGCCTTCCAGCGCCACCACCTCGGTGTTAAACACCAGTTCGATATTCGGCGCCGCCTCGATGCGTTCAATCAGGTAGCGCGACATGCTGGCACCGAGGCCGCCGCTGCGGATCACCAGATGGACCTTGCTGGCGTGAGCCGCCAGGAACACCGCGGCCTGGCCGGCGGAATTGCCGCCGCCCACCAGCACGACGTCCTGATCCGCACATAGCCGCGCCTCGATCGGAGAGGCCCAGTACCAGACGCCGCGGCCCTCGAAGCCGGCGAGGTTTTCGATCTCGGGGCGCCGATAGCGTGCGCCGCTTGCCACCACGACGGACCGCGCGCGCAGCACCTCGCCATCGTCGAGCTTCAGCCCGAAGGCGCCATCGGCGCGGGAACAATCGAGCGCCGTCACGCTCACCGGAATCATCATGTCGGCACCGAATTTCTGCGCCTGGTTGAAGGCGCGCGCGGTCAGCGCCAGCCCGGAGATTCCGGTCGGAAAGCCCAGGTAATTCTCGATCCGCGCGCTGGCGCCGGCCTGACCCCCGAACGCACGGGTGTCGCACACCGCCACGCCAAGGCCTTCGGAGGCGGCATACACCGCCGTCGACAGCCCCGCCGGGCCGCTGCCGACCACGGCGACGTCGTAGATCTTGTCCTTGGCGAGCGCGCGCAGCATGCCCATTGCGCGCGCCAGTTCGGATTCGCTCGGGTTGCGCAGCACCGTGCCGTCGGGTGCGACCACCAGCGGCCAGTCTGCCGGCAGCGGCGAATAGCGTACGATCAGTTCGGCGGCGTCGTGATCCGCGGCCGGATCGAGCAAATGGTGCGGATAGCCGTTGCGGGTGAGAAAGCCCTGCAGGCGGATGACGCCGCTCGAATTCGAAAGCCCGATCAGGACCGGACCGCCGGCGCCGCCCTGGATCAGGCTGACGCGGCGAAGGATCAACGCGCGCATGATGCGCTCGCCGAGATCGGCCTCGGCGACCAGCAGCGCGCGCAAGCGTTCCGGCGCAATCAACAGCGTTTCGACCTCGCCCTCGGCATGGCCGTCGACCAGCGCGACGCGGCCGGAGAGCTGGCCGATCTCGGCGAGAAATTGACCCGGTCCCTGATCGATGATCGGCGTCACATGGCCGAAGCCGTCGCGCTGGGTGATCGCGACATGGCCGGCCAGCACCACGAACATGCCCGGTCCAGGCTGGCCGGTCTCGAACAGTTTTTCGCCGTCGCGGTAATTGCGGATATCGCCGAACCGGCGCATGCGGGCGATTTCCTGCGACGTCAGCGCGGGAAAGGTCTGCTCATGACGCGGGAATGCGGCCAGCGCCGAAACCCGCTTATCCATCTTGTCCGCTGCCGTGGTGTCCGCGCCCATTTCGTCCCGCATCGATCGGTGAAAGCCAAAGTCGTCGCGGGAAAGCCGGGCGATCGCTATCCGCCCGGCTTTTTTCCGCCGTCGTCATATGGCGAGACATCGCCCGCATGGGAAGGTGCCGGCGCCGGATCGCCTCGTTCCCTCGCCTGGGATTTTCGCCGCTTGAGGTTTTCGCGCAACGCCCGTTTCAGTCGATCCCGCCTGGAATCCTTGCCTGGATCGCTGACCGGGCGTTTCGCCGCGGCGCGGTCTTGCCCCTCGCGTTTATCCTTCTCATCCGTCATCGTAGACCCGTTCGATGGCCTCGCCGCTGGCGGGGCAGGATTGGAGCATAGACCGATGGGCGAACGACCCGCACTGGCGCCGTTGCCGCAGCAATGCCTGGAAGGCTGGCACCGCTTCGTGGCCTCGGGCGACCCGACGCTGCTGCCGCCTCTGCTGTCGGAGCATATCGTGTTTCGCTCGCCATTCGTGCAATCCCCGATTCCCGGACGGTCCGCGGCCCTGCTGGTGCTGACCACGGTAGTGCAGATTTTCGAGAATTTTCGCTATCACCGCAGCTTTGTCGCGGGCCCGCACGACGCCGCACTGGAATTTGCCGCCAATATCGGCAGATGGCAGCTCAAGGGCGTCGATCTCATCAAATTCAACGAGGCCGGCGAAATGGTTGAATTCGAGGTCATGATCCGCCCGATCAAGGCGCTGCAGGCGCTGGGCGAGGAGATGGGGAACCGGATCGGCCCGCAACTCGCCCAGTTGAAGCAGGCCGCCGCCGTTCCGCGTTGATCCGGCCGCTTTTTGCCGGTGCCGCGAGCCGGCCCCGCGCTTGCGCGAGCGGTGGCCATGTGGCAAGGATCGGCCGCCTTGTCGGGCCGATTTGGCCGATTCCCGTGATCCGGGGCACGCTGCCGTAGCTCAGTGGTAGAGCACTCCATTGGTAATGGAGAGGTCGACAGTTCAATCCTGTCTGGCAGCACCAGTCTATAACATTGAAATACTTAATGTTTTTTGGTCGGCGTTGATAACGCCGGTCCTGCGAATGGACCACGGAACCACGGGTAACCACGACGCTCTTTATGGTTTGTCCGGTTCGTGTGCAGCGGCCATTGTTATCCATTGTTCAAGAGCCGCGAGGCTTCGAAAAGCAAGGTTTGAGCCCGGAGCGGCAGAAGGCCGCGCTGCAGGCAATTCATCGAGAGTGCAGAGTTTTTCGTTCGAAATTTTTTCCCGATGGAATCGATATGCCAATCAATTTGCCACCTGACCTCACCGCGACTCAGGCTGCCCTATGGCTGGACCAGCAATTGTTCGTCGGCAAGCCCATCTACAATACGGGTCAGGTCCTCACTATTCAAGGCAGGCTCCGCGTAGACCTGTTCGAGATTGCGTTGCGCGAGACGGTTGCGGAAAGCCCCGGCCTGCGGCTGCCGCCGCGGTCTGCCCCCGCATCCTTTGATTTGACATTGCTTGACTTCCGCGAGGAGGAGAATCCGCTCGCCACAGCGGAGGACTGGATGCGGGCCGAGATGGGCCGTGTAATAGCGTTGGACGATCCTGCGCTCTTTCGTTTCGCGCTGATCAGGATCGGCGAGAACCAAACGCTCTGGTTCCAGAAATATCATCACATCATCATCGATGCGACTGGCCGGCGGCTCCTCAGCGCCCGGACCGCGCGCCGCTATCGCGCGTTGCGGTTTGGCGAGCCTTTGCCGGCGATGGACGCCGCCACACCCGAAGAACTGCTCGATGTGGAACGGCGGTACAGCGATTCAAGCAGCCATGAAGCTGATCGCAGCTATTGGCTGCAACAATTCGCCAAATGGGCCGGCCCGCTTCACGAAGCCAATCGGCAAAACACCGAGCGCATCAAGTCTGGTCGTCATGCACGGATCAGCTTCAGCCTAAAGCGTGCTGATTTCACGCGACTGGATAAGGCAGCGAGCCGGACAGGATCATCTGCGTTCCGGGCCATCATCGCGCTGACTTTCGCCGCGTTCGCGCGCCTGTACGATCGTTATGACATCGTGTTGGGCCTCGAACTCGCCAACCGTGCTGACGAGAGAACAAAGCAGACGATCGGGTTTGTGGCGCGGCCGCTGCCAATGTTTTTGACGCTCGCTCCTGCCATGACCATCGCCGATGCACTGAGCGAAATCGAAAAAATACGGGCGGGAAACTACCCGCACCGGCATTTTCCGATTCAGGAACTCGCCAGGGACCTTGGGATCACCCGAAAAGGCCACCATGGCCTGTTCGATATCATCGTCAACTACATTCCGGCAGCATACGATTTCGGATTTGAGGACTTTCCCGTCGAAATCACCAATCTCTCCTACGGCTTCAGTTCGCCGTGGACTGTGACGATCGCGGATACCGGTCCTGGGCATGATCTCGACGTGAGCATCGATACTGATCCCGGCCTGATCCCTGCGGACATGGCGGCGCGACTGGCCACTTCCCTGGAGAAGTTACTGCTGCAGGGCCTGGAGGATCCCGCTTGCCCCCTCGCCTCGTTGCCGATCATGCCGCAGGCAATGCGGGAAAAGGTTCTGGGATTCGCTGCCGGGAAGGCCGTCGCATTGCCGGAAGGAACAACGCTTGCCGGGCTCTGCGCCGCCCAGGCGGAAAAGACGCCGGATGCCATCGCGCTGATGTACGGCGAGCAGTCATTGAGTTTTGCCACCATGCATGAGCAGGCCGCGCGCCTGGCGCGCAGACTAGCGTTTCATGGTGTCAGGCCGGGCGTGGTGGTTGGTATCGCGCTGGCTCGCACACCCGCCATGGTCATCGCGGTACTTGCCGTTCACAAGGCCGGCGGGGCCTATCTGGCTCTTGATCCCTCGTATCCGGCGGAGCGGATACGTTTCATTGTCGCGGACGCCGCCGCGCCGGTCATTCTTACCAACACCACGCTTGCACCGCTGTTTGCAGAAAGTGGCGCCCGGTTGTTGCTCGAAACCGAGCCGGACAATATCGAAGCTGAAAGTGCCGATCCTGTCGCCGCGGGTCCTGGCGACCTCGCATACGTGCTCTATACCTCGGGTTCGACAGGCCGTCCAAAGGCGGTCGGCATCGAGCATCGCAATCTGATAAATCTGATCAGCTGGGGCCGCTCCATCGTCTCGGACGCGGACTTGCGAGGCCTGCTGTTTTCGACTTCGCTCAATTTCGATCTTTCGGCCTTCGAGATGTTCCTGCCGCTCGTCCATGGCGGCTGCATCATATTGGTGGAGAATCTGCTGACCCTCCAGTCGGCCCCGCAGCGTGATAAAATCCGCTTGATCAATACCGGACCGTCATTGTTTGACGTGTTGCTGCGTGCCGGTGACCTTCCCCCCGAACTCACAACCGTTATTCTGGCAGGCGAGAAGCTGCCGCGTCGTCTGGCCACATCCATATTCGGCGCCGCGCCCGGCATCAGGTTGCTCAATTGCTACGGTCCCACCGAGACAACGGTCTATTCGAGCTGCGCCTTCATCGACCCGGCAGACCGTTCGGAGCCGACGATCGGGCGCGCGATTTGGAACACGACACTGTGTGTCCTGGACAGCGGGCGCGCCCTGGTGCCGCCGAGTACCGAAGGAGAGCTGTTCATTGGCGGCGCGGGGGTGGCGCGCGGCTATCTCGGCCGGCCTGATCTGACCGTCGAACGCTTCTTGCCCAATCCGTACGGCCCCGGACACCTCTACCGCACGGGCGACCGCGTGCGCTGGCGGTCAGACGGCGAACTCGAATTCCTCGGCAGAGCCGACGACCAGTTGAAGATCAATGGCATCCGCATCGAACCCGGAGAAATCGAGGCAGCTCTGGTGGCGCTGCCAGGGATCGCCGCCGCGGTTGTCACCCTCTGCGAAGATGCCGCCCACGTGCGCCGACTCATCGCGTATCTCGTTTCCTCTTCGGGATCATCTCAAGCGGAGGAAAATGTGCGTGCTGCGCTGGCGCGGCAATTGCCGCGGAACATGGTGCCGACGTTCTATATCTGGCTTGACGCGTTGCCGATGACGCCCAACGGCAAGCTTGACCGCAAGGCGTTGCCGGCGCCGCCGCGCGAGGAATCGCGGTCTCGCAGCACGCTGCTGCCAGAGACCGGAATGGAGCGCGAGATCGCGGCAATCTGGCAGGATTTGCTGCGGGTTTCACCGATTGATGTCGAATCCGACTTTTTCGCCCTTGGCGGTGATTCTCTCGCGCTGCTCAGCTTGTTCGCCACCATCGAAGCCCGGTTCGGCCGACGACTCACGGTTGACGTGCTTGCCGGTGGCCTGACTGTCTCGCGGCTTGCGCAATTGCTCTCGGATGACGAACCGCTGCAAGCTACAGATGATCCGGTCGTGGCGCTTCAGCCCTCCGGCCGTCGTCCGCCTTTCTTCTGTGTTCACGGGATCGGGGGCGACGTGGTGCACCTGCATCGCCTCGCCGTGCATATGGGCACCGATCGTCCTTTTTTCGGAATTCGCCGGGGATCCGAAGCGCGCCTGACCGACTCCATCAGCCAGATCGCCGCGCGTTACATCTCGACAATGCTGACTCATCAACCCGTGGGACCATTCTACCTTGGGGGCTATTCTTTTGGCGCGATCGTCGCCTACGAGATGGCGGTTCAACTTGCGCGGCAAGGACACGAGGTCGGTCTCCTTGCGATCATAGATCAGCGTAAGCTCGGCTGGCG
>Ga0208356_1000119_pt1 | contig 26292 bp, 27 predicted proteins | sample NGESurshal072012_4_FD_184467 | JGI IMG/M metagenome (GOLD analysis project Ga0208356, IMG submission 184467) | Arctic peat soil microbial communities from Barrow, Alaska - NGEE Surface sample 53-1 shallow-072012 (SPAdes) | ecosystem: Environmental > Terrestrial > Soil > Wetlands > Peat ... | reverse complement strand
ACCACCGCCAGCAGCGCCGCCAGGCCGCCCGCCCGCAGCAGCCGGTGGCGGCGGCGGGTCAGGTGCCAGTGGAGGTGGCGGCCGGGGGTGCGGTGGGCGGGGGGTTTTGGCACGGGCAGGCCCATACTCTCGCCGCTTGAAGAGCTTGCCGCCGGCCTGCTATCACTTGGGTCTCCAGCTGCGGAGCGATTCGCAGTGCCAGTCACCGATAGGAAGGACTTCCCTTGCCGCTCGCCAACATCAGCTTCGGGGACCTGCTGCTGCTGGTCGTCGAGATCTTCCTCTTCGTGATCTGGATCTGGATCCTCTTCACGATCATCGGCGACCTCTTCCGCGACCACGAGATGTCGGGCTGGGCCAAGGCGCTGTGGATCCTCTTCCTGATCTTCATCCCCTTCCTGACCATGCTCGTCTACCTGATCGCCCGCGGCTCGGGGATGCGCGACCGCGCGATCAAAGCCCAGGCGGAGGCCAAGCACCACATGGACTCCTACATCCAGCAGCAGGCGCACTCGACGCCGGCCGACGAACTGCACAAACTGCACGACCTCAAGGAAAAGGGCGCGCTGTCGGCCGAGGAGTTCGACAGGGCGAAGGCGAAACTGCTCGCCTGAGGCATCGCCCGCCCATTCAGCCTTGCACCCTGCAACTGCGGGTCAGGGTCGAGGCGAGGGTGCCATACTCGCGTGTTTAGTTGAAGATCTTTCACTTTTCGGTATTGATTTGCGCGCTCTGCGACACATAGCCTTGCGCTCCAGTCCACCGCTCGGGAGGGGTCCAGTGCTGAAGAAACGTGTCGCATCCGTGATTGCCGTTGCCGCGATCGGCGCGATCGGCTTGGTCGGAGGCGCCTCAGCGCAGCCGCCCAGCAGCCCAGCCGGCGCCCAGATCTCGACGAGCTGCAGTCCCGGCTACGTCCACGCAGTGCTGCCCGACGGATCGAGATGCCTGCACTCCGGCGAGTACTGCTCGCACAAGCCGGGCTATGCCGCGCCCTACAGGCAGGCTGGGTTCAGGTGCGATGCGGACGGGCGGTTGGTGGAGCGGTAGGGGTAGACGCGAGGCCGCGTTACACCAGGCCAAGGGCAGGCTGGGGTCGCCTAGCCACTGCAAATGTCGGAGTTATCCCAAAGCGAGTATCCACTGATCGCAGAGTTTGGCGTTGAACTCCCCCCGGACGCCTTCCAAAATACGATCCAGGGATGGAGTTCTTGACAATTGCCGGAGCCGTGCTGGCCACTCTTGTCGCGGCAGGGATCATCGCGGCTGCTCGAGCAGCCGCAAAGGTTTTCAAACGCAAGAAAGAAGGGAAAGCGACTGACCCTGCAGCTACATATCCCGTTCGGCTGACCTGCCGAGAGCATGAGGAGTTTCACCCGAGCTCCGGCTATCAAGATGGCGTCATCTTGGAAGTCTTCAATCACTCGAACAAGCCTGTCTCGGTGAAGGGATTTGGCTTCAAGATCACCATGCAGGACCACCACCAGGAATGGCCTGATTACGAGCTTGCACGGCACTTCCCGCCTCACGAGTTCCCCATTCGTCTCGCACCCAACGATGGTCTGGAGGGATATATCCAGGCCGAGGCGCTTGCCGAAGATCTATATGAACGAGGTGAAGCCGACTTTGTTCAGGGCAACTGGGTCCCCTACGTAGAGGTCATCGGATACGGGGAGATGACGGGAAAGATCGAGCCGCAATAGAGCTAGCTGAAGGCTGCGAGCGACGTGGTCCACATCGCATCACCTTTGTCCGTCCAGCAAGAGCCTACCTTTGAGCTATGAAGCTCGGGCGAAATGCTCCTTGCCATTGCGGGAGCGATCTCAAGTACAAGAAGTGCTGTGAAGAAAACGATAAGCAGGCTACGCCTTCGCCTGCCCGCGATACAAGCGGGCGGCTAGTTGGCCGCGAGCTCATCGAGACTTCCTGGGAGGCCCAAAAAAAGGTCGTTCGCGTGGTCGGGGACAAAATCGCAATCAGCGATCCCCATACCACCCGCCACGAATTTTTCCTTGACCATCTCTATCGAGAACTGGGCCAAGGCTGGTGGGAAGCACAGCAGAAACTCCCGGAGACAGAACGCCATCCCATCGGGCGTTGGTGGAACCTGATGAGAGAGCTCCAAGCCGGGAAAGTAAAAGGCTTTGAGGTGCGTCAAGAGGGAGAGCGCCTTTACACGACCGCGTTGCCCGGTGACGCCAAGGCGCTCCTATGTCTTGCTTATGACTCCTACACCCTCGGGGACACCCTCGCTCTCCCCCCAGCACTCCTAGCTCGCCTACGGCACAAAGACCAGTTTCAAGGAGCGCGTTATGAGACCGCGGTCGCAGCAGTCTTTATCAGGGCGGGCTTCCAAATTGAGTGGATTACCGATACCAGTCGTAAACTTCCTGAGTTCATCGCTCGGCGAGAGAAAACCGAGATAGCCGTGGAGGCGAAGAGTCGCCATCGGAGCGGAGTACTTGGGCGACCAGGCGAACCGCCTGACATTGGCTCTCTCGATATTGATGTGGAGAATCTGCTGGCGCGTGCCCTTGAGAAGGAAACGGATGGGCGGCCGTATGTGATTTGCCTCGATCTGAATTTACCTATTGCCGAGACCAACTCCGCGGAGGACTGGGTTTCCACCCTGGAAGAGAAAGTCCTCAAGCAATACGGCCAAGAGACCACTGATGAGCGAGAACCGTTTTCGGTTGTCCTATTCACTAACTACTCCTGGCACTGGCAGGGGCAAGGGCCCGCAAGCAACCCGCTCCAGGTGGCAGTTCGCGCCAATAAGGCCGAGGTGCCTATCCCCCTCAAGGAGCTCGACCCGATAGCGGAGGCCGTTTTCCAGTACGGCGACGTGCCGAACTAGGGATGATCAGAAGACAGTCGCGATTACTTTCTCAGTGCCCCGGATTAGGTCCTCGACCTCTTCAGCAGTTGGCTCGCGTTCCCCATCGTGCCCGCAGAGATTGCGAATGTCACCCAAGCGTTGGATGAAGCGCCACTGGGTGACGTCATAGACCTTCGCCTCCTTGAGCGCATCATTGAGATTTCCAATCTGCGGCTTCTTGCGGAATGTGACTTCGTGATTGGCAATCACTCGCTTCAGGTGCCGCTCCAAAGCAACGCCAGTGACCACGCCTGCCGAACGGAGGTGCTTGGTTTTCAAAAGCTCACTGGCTGTTGCCAGCTCATCATCAAGCAGAGTGCTCTCCAGGGTGCCTCGAATATCGGCAAGAGCAGAATCCAGCCGCTTGCGGGCGGAGGTAAGGATGTTGATCTGATTGCGGAGCTTGGTAAGGGCTGAACCGGCGGTATCAAAGACAGGTTCCCGCTCCCCTCCGCGCGTCACTACCGTTCCATGGACGTACTCGCTAATCGTGTATGTAACCCAATTGAGCTCTTTCGGCTGTTTCTTGGGCCGATAGAGCTCCTGGAACTCCGCGTACCGATCAGGGAGTAGCTGCACCACAACCCGTAGGGCATGTGAGTACCAGGGCTGATATTCCTCGCCAAAGGACGTTTTTTGGATCTCCTTGATCGTCGCCTTCCACGTTTTGACTTTTTCTTTTTTCTCTTTCGAGTCTTTTTTTGATTTAGAGGAGCTCCTCTTGTCCTCTTCTTCAAGCCCTTTCTGAAACTTCGGGGTCGAACGAATCGTCTCTCGCGCGAGGACCCTCTCGCCTTCAGTGATCAGCTCGTCTAGTGCGCTTGCGATGATCTGGCCTTGATCGAGCAACTCCGGCTCCTCCCTTCCCCCTCCTAGATCTAAGCTTGAGCCTATTGGTCACGTCGCGCTACCCCTCCCCACTTATGACCTGCGACAGGAATGGAGCTTGCCCGCTGGCCGCTTTCAGCTATGGAAGAACTCGCTCATAACAACGCAAGCCGCCTCTCGTGAGCTCGCACTAGCGCGAAGCGCGGGCCGGGCGGCTCAGGGTGGCCAGGAGCGTTGGCGCAATCCCCCGCCGCTCCCAGACGCGAAGCGGAGGAGGCGGCGGTTGATGTGACACCCAGCCCTCAGCCGGACCCGATCACGGCCTGATTCCTTTCGGGGCCGGCTGAGGGCCGAGCCGGCCACCTCGGGTCGCCTATTCCTCGTCCCGCTGTCACTCTGGGTCGAGCGGTGTTATCCGCTCGGCGCCCAAGCGCCCTTGCCCGGACCGCCGCACTGGCTTTGGCGCCCATTCTGGTACCGGCCGACCGGATGCTGGTACCACTGATAGAAATGCCGCATGGCCGTGTGGACAGTCAAGGGTGGGAAGCACGGCGAGCGCGAGGAACGCTGCCTCGAGCATGGCGTCATTGGGGGAGGCTGGGAAGAGATTCCAGACCTGAGCCACGTCGACTCAAAGGAGGCCCTTGCAGGCGTCTGTGAGGCTGCCGAGCCAAGCTGGTCCGCCAAGACTCGCTCTAACTACGTCGGTCAGCTGTGGTCGCTCCGCGAGCGCATGCAGGATGGCGAGCTGGTCGCTCTGCCACTGAAGACCACCGGAACGGTGGCGATAGGGAGGATCAACGGGCCTTATTCCTACCGCGACGATCTGGGGAGTGACTTCAAACACGCCAGAAGCGTCGAGTGGCTTGCTACAGAAGTTGAACGAGACGCGTTCGATCAAGACCTCCTTTACTCATTCGGTGCGTTTCTCACAATCGGTCGAGTACAGCGTGAGAACGCGGAACAGCGAATCCTTAAGGCGATCGGTGCCCAAGGGCAGGAGCCGGCGAAGGCCGAGACGGCCGACGACGAGGGGCCAGAAGCAGAGGCGGCGCTCGATCCTGCCCAGCTAGCCCGCGAGCAGATTCGCCAGCACATCAGTCAGACCATCGCCGGTCACGATCTGGCCGAGCTGGTCGGCGCGATTTTCGAAGCGCGGGGATTCACGGTGACCGTCAGCCCGCCAGGGGCAGATGGAGGGGTTGATTTGCTGATGGGATCGGGGCCTACGGGCCTTGAGGCTCCTCGCGTGGTCGGACAAGTGAAGACCGGGCAGGCCGACGTGGAACAGTACCGCTCGATCTTTGGACTCAAGGAGTCCATGAAGGCTGACCAGGGACTGCTCGTGGCATGGGGCGGATTCAAGGGGACCGTTAGAAAAGAGGCACGCGGCCAGCATTTCTCGATGCTGCTTTGGGACGCGGACGATCTGATCGACGCGTTATTCGACGCCTATGGGCAGATTCGAGATGACATGCGCTCCAGGCTGCCTCTCCAGCGGACGTGGGTGCTTGTTCACAACAACAGCTAGTAGGAACCCAGGTCTCACCTGTGCTAGCCGACGAAGTCGCGGGCCGGATCGCTCAAGGTGGCCAGGAGCGCTCGCGTTGCCTGCCGACGGCGGCGGAAGCGGAGCTGAGCAGTCGTCGGTTTATTCAAACCCAACCCTTAACCGGGACCCGATCGCAGCCTGATTCTCTCGGTCCGGTTAAAGGAATGGATACCATCACCCTGATCCAACGCTTGAACCTTCCCCCGCTCGAGGCCCAATCTGCCCGAGGGGTCGGAAGAAGTTTTGGCTGAAGAATGGCTCGCCGCTGAGACCGAGAAGGAGAATGTGATCCTCGTCAATCCGACCTAGGTCGCTTACGTTCGTGACGTTCCGGATCAGGCTGCAGTTGAGATCTAACTGAGCAGCCCCCACACTCCCACCAATCCAAAGCCCACCTGCATCTCTTGTCGCTAGTACAGATAGACCTTGAATCGACTGGTCGTTTAGCTCCTTAGCTCGGATCAATCTCGAAAATCTTGCCGAGCTCAGGCGGGGTCGCGAGGTTTCCAAACAACGGCCTTGTCATCGAACGGCGGCGGTCGACTCTCGGCGAACGGGCAAAGTTGAGACTGCCGCTGAGTGGTGGCATATCGATCCGTGTCCCGCTGAAAAGCTGCTCGACGGTCAGGATCTGCAGCCGTGGATGCTTGCCCCAGGTACCGACGCCCTCCGATCCGGAGCGATAAAAGCCAGCCGCCAGTGCCTCGCCGACCATCGCCTTGGTCGGCTCGCGCATCGCGATCAGCAGGCCGATCTCGGCCTCCTCACGCTCGATCACCCCGCGCAGCTCCCGCACCTCGGCAACACCGATCTTGCCCGATTTGACCGAGATCAATACCTGCCGTGTCTTACCGCCGACCTTCTCGTGGAAATAGAGGCGGCCATCGATGCCGTGGTCGCGGCCCTTCTTCTTGGCCGCGTTTCGCGCCCCGACCAGGCCAAGGGCCCAGGCCTCGAACTGGTCGCGGTCTTCGAGCGCCAGGCCGGCGGCGTCCTCAAGCGTCGTCGGCTCGCCGGTGACTGTGTAGTCGACGGTATCGCCGAAGGCGGCGAGTAGGCGGCTCTTGATCAGGTTGGTCGCCTGAAAGGTTACGTCAATTCCGATCCAGCGACGGCCCAGTTTCTCGGCGGCCGCGACGGTAGTTCCGCAGCCGCAGAAGGGGTCGAGCACCACGGCCCCGGGGGCGCTGCTGAGCTCAATGATCCGCTCGAGTAGCGCCGAGGGCTTCTGGGTCGGATAGCCCAACCGCTCTGCGGCCCTAGAGTTGAGTGGCGGAATGTCGGCCCAAACATCCCCCAGGGGGCGGCCTTTCTGTTCGTCGAGATAGCGTTTGAAGCGCGGCACAGCGCCGGGGCTTGGTTGAACAACGGCTCCCGACTCATAAGCGGCCTGCATCCGCTCGCGGGTCCAACGCCAGACTCGGGTTACACCTAGGAACTCGTACTCGAGATTGGGCCGGTCACGGTTGGGATTGAGCAGACTGGTCAGCTGGTAGCGACGACCGGCAGGGTCGGTCTGGGAGTACTTCTGCGCGGTCTTCTCATCGAGCGCCGCTGGGTCATACGGCAGGAAGGCGGCGTCTTGGTTCCAGGTCGCTCCCTCGGCGCGTTGGTAGGCAAGCAGAATGTCGTGGTTGTTGGGCAGGCGCTGGCTCGTCAGGCCCTTGGAGAGGGTCCGCTGCCAGACCACCTCGTTGCGGAAGTTCTGCGGCCCGAAGACGGCATCGAGTAGGAGCTTCAGATAGTGGCTCGCAGTCGGATCGCAATGCAGGTAGAGCGACCCGGTCGGCTTCAGGACTCGCCGTAACTCCAACAGCCGCGGCGCCATCATCGCCAGGTAGGCGAGCATGTTGGTAGACCCGAGAATGGTGCGGAACGCCTGCATCGCTCGCGACGCCTCCCCACCCGCCTCGACGACTTCGTCGAAGGCACCAGCGGCGTCGCGATCCCAGCGCCAGGTGTCCTCAAAGGCCTTAATCTGCCCGGCCGAGCGCGAGCCATCCTGCTCAGCGAAGAGCAGGTTGTAGGTCGCGTTGCTGTTGAACGGCGGGTCGAGGTAGATCAGGTCGACGCTCTCGTCATCGAGGTAGCGGCGCAGGACATCGAGGTTGTCACCGTAAAAGAGGGCGCCGTCCTGAGACATGGCTGCTGATTCGCTCACCACTCAGCCGCACCTTTTCGTGAGACAACTCTTGCTGCGACGAGAACCTGAAGTTACTGGCGAAAGAAAGCGTGATGGCCAGTGACTAATCACTGCGATAAGGGTGAGGAATCGAAATGCGCTCGCTAAGGACCCCCAGCTAAAGGCGACACGGCGCCGTCACGGCTGAGCTGGGCAATGGCACGATCGAATTCGTCGACAACACGAATGTAAAGCTTGCGGCCCTCAAATCCGCCAACAATGTTCTTACAAGTGCCGTGCAGATATCCGAGCGAGACGAGAGCGGGATCGAAGTGCTTAGCAGCGAGGAAGCCTGGCGGTCGCTTGCCCTTAAGAAACTCCGGTTTCAGCTCATGGACGATGCCGATGAACTGCGCGATAAGCATCGGGTAGATCACCAGGGCCTTTGCCTCGATGAAAGTGACTAGGTCGGTGTTGGGCAGATCAAGCCATTTGGCACCGTCGCCTAGCGCGGATCGTGGCACAGCCCCGGCCGGGACGACAACGATGTCGGCAACATAGCGCGCTCCCTCTGTCCCAAGAGCATCGGTGACCGGAAGGTTGGTATGAATCTCGAAGGATCCGTACTCGCCCACCGCCTCAAACCGCGAGAAGTTCCAGGGATCACCCCTGGTGCCAAGCTTTACGCGAATGTTACCTTTGCGCAGATTGTGGAGGGTAACCGTATACCCACAAAGGTCATAGTGCTGGGCCGCAATCATCAGGGCGCCGATCTCGAGTAGCTGCGACTTGCGGTCGGAAAGCCTCTGGAACTGGGTCTTGTAGCGACGAACGAAGCTACGCAACGACATCGCAAGCGTTTCGACATCAACCGGCATTGGCCTGAGCGCGAAGCGCTTCGAGCAGGGCGCGGGGAGTGTGTATCTGGACCAAAAACTCGAACTCATGACGTTGGAGCCAATCGTGGTAGCGATCGTGAAGTTGGCGAATCCCGACTACATCGTCCGATCCGACTGAGTATGAAAAGCCTCCGGCGCTGATCCCTCGGGCGCCAAACTCGGTGGCGATCTGCAACGAGTTCCTGACTATCCAACGCTGACCATCGATCTGTGTCCAAAGCCGCCATATCCCGGCGAAGAAGAGAAAGTCTTCGGATGGAACTTCGTCAGTTTTGACCTCGGCGTCCGCGTAAATGTCTCGCTGCGCGGCGTCCAGGGTCCGGATATAGCCCTCGATGTCCTGACGGAGGGCGAAGGGCAACTCGGCGGTGACTCGCGTAAGGCTCTGCGGCAGCGCCATTACAGAGCCCTCCGGACATCGGCCTCGGCAGAACCCGGGCTAGGAAGATGAAGAAAGACGCCGAGGTTCGGAGTCTCAGAGCCGGCGCCGCGCCCGGCGATGAAGGCCGGGCAGATGATCACCCGCCCCGCGGCCTCAACCGCCACTAGAGCCGGGCGATAGGCGAGTGCGTCTGAGCGCGAGAGATGGGCGACCTGGCGTCCCTGCACCTCGACCCGCACCGCGTTTGGGTCGTGGGGATTGTCGGGCTCGAGGACGAGCGCCGCGAAGCACTCGTGGCCGACCTCCTCACCGGCTCGGGCGCCGCAAATCGCCAGCAGCGCCGGCTGGTAGAAGGACTCGCCGACGGCAGCGATCCGCAGGTCGCCTTCGACCAGGAAGTTGGGAGTTCGAATGCGAGCAGGCGGGGTGGCGGCACGGCGGCGGCTGAACATTCCCATCAGCGGACCCTCCTCCCGCTCAGGCCTTCAGTGCCGAGCATTCGCACTGGTGACCGCCCCTGGTCGTGGCGTACCAGACCGGCTTTTTGCATTTCTCGCAGCGCATCAGCGCTTCGAAGTCCCGCAGGTCGGCGACCAGCCGCCGTAGTTCATCGATCCCCGCTTCGGGGGCGTCGGGGCGGGTGTGGACGATCCGGGTCGCCATGTAGTCGGCGGTGGCGATCCGGCCGAGGACCTCCGAGTCGGCGAGTGGGGAGCCCTTTTCGGTCAAGCCGGCGCGCAATGCCCCGAGGTAGTCATGGGGGCTGTAGCGACTGCGCGGATCGAAGCGGATCTTGTAGCCCAGTTCGAGCAGGGCGCGGCTGAGCTTCTGCTCGAGGGCGCGGCGGGCAAACCCACCGAGGGCGGGCGGGGCCTCACCAGCTTTCAGTCCCTGGTCGAGGCGGTTGAGCGGATCGCCCTCGGCCAGTTCGGGCCCGCCGGCGGGCGTCCACGTCTCGATTTCCTTGAAGTCCCACTCGCCGCTCGCCTCACGCTGGGCGATGTCGCGAAAGAGCGAGTCGTGGCTCAGCACCACCAGCTGCCAGTCGGCGAACTTGCTGCGCAGGAGGCGCACGACGCCGGCCCGGTGAGGCGAGTCGAAGGAGTTCACTACGTCGTCGAGGACCAGCGTCCTCCAGGGGGTGTCGCTCTGCTTGACCCGCGCCAGCAGCAGAGCCAGGCCGAGGGCGTTCAGCTGCGACTCGCTCATCACCCGCTGGGGCGGGTTGACAGTGTGGGCGCCGAAGCTGATCTCGAACTCGACCTGGCCACTGCGCCGTGCCGCGTAGGCGAGCTTGACCTCGGAATAGATCGGATCGGGCATCAGCGTCGCGAAGTATTCCTCGACCAAATCCTCGATCGCGCTCAGCGACTTCTCGACCGCGGCCTTGATCTTCTCGTCGGCGATCTCCAGCAGCCGGACCAGCCCCTCCTCGCTGGCCAGCGCCCTTCTCGCCCCCTCGGCGCGGCTGGCGAGCCGACGGCGCTGGCCCTGGAGCTCGTTGAGGGCCTGCAGCGCCGCCAGCTCGGGCGACTCCTTGGGTGCGGCGGCGCGGTGCAGAGCCGGCAGCGCCGCCGCCAGGTCGAGGCCGAGATCGGGGTAGGTAGGGCAGGGCGAGAACTCGGCCGCGGCGGCGGCGAGATCGGCCGCGTAGACACCCAGCTTCTCTTTGGCGCCTGTCAGCTCGGCCTGCTGGGGCCAGCCATCCTCGGGAGCGACGCCAAGGACGGCGCCGATCGCCGTGGCGAGGCCGCCGGCCGCCATGCGCGCCCTCCCCAGACCGTCGCGCAGCTCAGCGACCCGGCGCTTTGACTCGGCGAGCGCTTCGGCTCTCGTCTTCACCCCGGCGGCGAGGATGTCGCGATCCTGCTCGACCTCACACAGCGGGCAGGCGTCGGCCTCCCACTCCCCCTCGAGCAGCCGCTCGCCCTGGATCAGCAGGGCCGCCAGCGCCTCGGCGCCGCGAGTTCCCTCATCGGCTACCGCTGCATTCCACTCTGCGGCCGGATCATCCGGCAGCGACTCGAGCGCCCGGGTCAGCCCGGTCAGCGGCGCCTCGCGGTTTGGCTCGCCGGGGGGCAGCCGCAGCACCAGCCCGTCGAGGTCGGAGTCGGAGGCGACTGTCTCCCCGAGCTTGGCCGTGGCGGCGAGCTCGGCCGCCCGGGCAACCAGCGGGTTGCCGTCGAGCAGCGCCGCCAGGGTGCCCTCCTCCTCGCCGCGCGAGCGCTCGGCCTCCAGGCGCCGGTCTTTGGCGTCGCCGCGGGCCTTGCGGAGGGTTTTCCTGAACGCATTGAGGGCGTCGAGGTCGAGCAGCTCCAGCAGCGCCTGGCGCTTCTCGCCGGCGGTCCGGCGCATGAAGGCGTTGATCGTCGACTGGCGCAGGATCGGGATCGGCGCCAGCTCGAAGTCGGCCGGATCGGACTCGAGGGGACCGGCCTGGCCGCCCTCGATCGCCCGCTCGACGTGGACGGGCGGGTCAAGCAGATCGGCCCCGATCCGGGCCGCCCCGCCACCGTCGAGATTGACCGCGGCATCGACGCCGCAGCCCTCGCGATGGAAGTCGACGAGGTCGCCGCTGCCCAGAAACTCAAGCGCGTCAGCGATCGTCGACTTGCCGCGGCCGTTCTCGGAGAAGATGAACAGTGTCTTCGACGAGAAGGCGACCGAGAAGGGCTTCGGAGCGCCGCGAAAGCCCTCCATGTCCAGCCGGCGCAGCTTCACTGGGCACCCGCCCCCGCCCGCACGATCCCCTCAATCCGATCCTCGGACCACTCCCCCGCCTCCCAGGCCTCGCGCAGCGCGGCGGCAAACGGCGCGCTGGCCGGGTCGAACTCGCCGGCGGCGAAGATCTCGGCGATCACCTCTGCTGCAGTCTTGGACATTATCCAGCTGCGATCTAGCTGTACTCGCCCCAGTCACGGGGGTGATGCCAATTGGTATCCCAGGCGACGAACTCGCCGGGATCGAAAGTGTCCTCGGTCAGCTCGATGGAAACCACCTGAATCGGCAGCAGGCTGAGTGTGTGCCGGCCGCTGTCGCTGTCGTAGTCCCAGAGGTGGTAGCGATCGGACTTGTCGGCGGCGCGGCTACTGGGGCCGAAGTCCATCGGCGCACAGGTACGCACCAGCTCCGCGCCGTCGTCGTCTTTGCTGACAAAGGTGAGGGTGACCCTTTGCTTCCCCTCCAAGGCCTCAATGAATATTAGATGATCCTGGTGCATTCGAGGCATCTTAATCAAAACCCGCTCGACGTCGCATGCTGCCCACGCCAGACCTACCTCGGTCCGCAAGTCGACGGGTGAGGAACGAGAGTTTGGGTGACTAGTGGTGCTTCAAACATCCTCCCTGCACGGCGATAATCCCAGCGATGCCTGAGGAGCCCGATCTCGAGCTTGGGGCAGCCGACGCCAGCGGGTGGCGTGAGTACGAGCGGCGGCGGACTGCTCGGGAAGCCATGACGGTGATCGGCGGGCGCGACATGACGAAGCTGGTCGACGGCTTGGCGCGGCAGGCCGGGGCCGTGCAGTCGGCGCTCGATTCGGTCGCGCCAGGGGTGCCGGTGCAAGCCTGCTTTTGCTTCGTCAACCCGGAGGGCCAGTCGGGCGGGACCAAGCTGCCGCTCCTGCACACGCTGAGCGTCAGTGGATACCCGCTGCTCTACCCACGCAAGCTGGCGAAGCGGCTGAAGCAGTCGGGGGAGACTTGCGCCGAGCAGAGGCGGCTGGTCGCGGAAGCGCTGGCGCGGGAGTTTCCGGCGGCTTGAGAGCAATGCCGCGGCTCAATGCTGAGGCGCGGCTTGCCCGTCCTTCGCGGGGCGGATACTGCTGAAGTCTTCCCCTATGAGCCCTGTCCGCTCACCCCTTGAGCGGATCGGGATGGTGCTGGTCAAGGGAAAATGGCTCGGGGACAAGGTTTTGGGGCCTGTGAAGGCGGCCTGGCGATTCTCAATGCGGCTACCCCGTCGTTTCCCGCTGAACTCGGGAAAGCGGGTTGTCCGGTACGCGTGGGAGGGGTACGCTGCCTCGGTGCATTCGTCTTGGCGCACATTCCTCATCGCTGCGCTTGCGACGATCGCAACGTTGGCGGCCTTCGGTGCCTCCTCGGCGCTGGCGGCGCCCAAGGAAATCGCCTACGTCTGCAAAGGCGAAGACATCTGCCTGCTCGACCCGGACAACCCGAGCGCGGTGACCAACCTGACCGACAACGGGACCACCAGCTACGACGAAGACCCGACCTGGTCGCCGGACGGCAAGCGGATCGCCTTCGTCGCCAAGTTCAGCAGCAAAGGCGAAGAGAACATCTACACGATGGAACCGGAAGCGCCGGAACAGACCTTCAACATCGCGACGCAGATCACCCACTTCACCAACGGCGTGGTGCCGACCGGCGAAATCGCCTGGTCGCCGAACGGGTCGAAGCTCGCCTTCGTGCGCGGCGCCAACAACTTCGGCAGCAACCTCCTCTACGTGGTCAACGCCGACGGGACCAGCGCCAACGCGACCGAAATCCCGACCACCGGCGGTGGCGGCACCCCGTCATGGTCGGCCGACAGCGGCAAGATCGCCTTCTGGCACAACAACCAGATCTACACCGTCCCCGCCGACCTCAGCAGCGCGGTGACGGCGCTCCCCGGGGCCACCTGCACCGAACCGGCCTGGTCCCCGGACGGCAGCAAGATCGCCTGCGGTCGCGAATTCTAGAACATCCAGATCTTCGGCGCGAGCGGCGGCTCGCCCTTGACCACGATCACCAACTCGAGCCAGTTTGCCTTCGCCTCTTGGTCCCCGAGCGGTGCCCAGCTCGCCTACCACCAGCAAGAAGGCGAAAACACCTACTTCCGCATCGTCAACGCCGACGGCTCGGGCAACCATGCGCTGCCCGTCGTGCAGGACCTGAATGCGAACGGCCCGGCGCCGTCCTGGTCGCCCGACGGCACCCGCCTCGTCTTCCAGGGCTTCTACTTCGGCGACACCACCACCGAAGCCGACAACACCAACGAGGTCTACATCGCCAACGCGAACGGCACCGGCTCGGTCACCTCGCTGACGCCGAACCAGGTCTACTCGACCCACCCCGTCTGGCGCCCGAACCCGGTCGCCCACCCGGGTCCGCAGGTGATCACCCCCTCGGGCGGCTCGAGCGGGCCGCTGCAGGGGCCGACGATCAAACCGACGCTGAAGTGGTTCACGAAACGGATCTTCTGGACGCCGGGGCCGGACCTGACGCTGATCGTCCTCTCCGTCGGCTGCGGCGGGCCGGTCTGCAACGCCGGCGGGCAGGGCACCTCCAGGGGCTCGGTCGCGGCCGGGATCCGCCCCCGCCCGGGGCTGGTCACCGCCAGCGCCAGTGCGAAGGGAAAGGCGAAGCCAAAGAAGCCGCGCAAGGTCGTCGTCGGCAAGCTGGTGAAGACGACTATCCGCCGCGGCCAGACGCGGCCGGTAAAGATGAAGCTGACCGCGGCGGGGGTGAAGCTCCTGACCCAGCTCGGCAAGCTCGCGATCGACATCGAACTGACCATCGCCACCCCCGGACAGCCGACCGTCGTGGAGCACCACAAGGTCAACGTCTTCGTCCAGAAGGCGAAAAAGAAGCACAAGCGCGGCTGACGGCGGCGGACTTCTCGAGTCGCCCCTCCCCTATTCGAGGATCCGCGAACCGTGACGGGCGAAGCCCGGGGGGATCGGGCCGTGGAAGTCGTAGCGGATGTGGAGGTAGACCCGGTAGTCGCCCTGCTGGGTCAGTTCGTTGAGCAACAGGGTGACGCGGGGGCGCCTCACGACTCGGTCGGGGCAGCCGCCGCAGCCGCGGCGCAGGTAGGCGCGCCCGCTGGCATGGGCGGTCGGTTCCCCGAAGCCCCGCCAGCGCAGGCCATAGAGCTTGAGAGAGCCATCGCGCTTCAGGAGCATGCCGGTGGGCTTGTGCACGAGGCGCCGTTCGCGGACGTCAGCGCGGACCACTGCCGGCGCCTGTTCGAACGGCCCCTCGCCCGGTTCGGCGACAAACGTGGCGTGGGTTTCCGGGCAGCCTGGGAGCTCGCGGCTCGGCGCGGTCACCGTGCCTTCGGCGCGGTCGGAGGCGACGAAGGTCCCTTCCGCGAACGGGCCGCGGGAGTCGGTGTATTTCCAGTGGCCGTTCGGTTCGATCGGGACGCTCCCTCCAGTCGCCGACTCGAAGCTGCCGCAGAAGCCCCACTTGAAGCGGAAGCGGGCGTTGACGAGCTGGTTGCCTTTGACTTCGAAGGAGATCGGCAAGCCGGCCGAGGTCGTCGCGTGCCACGGACCCGCGACCGGGACGACGCCTTCGGCGCCGGCCGTGGCGGCACCGCAGCCCACTACCAACGCGCACGTAAGGGCAACCATCCCTCGCATCTTGCGACCCTAACCGACGTGCACCGCGTAGTCGATGCCAGAACGTGATCGGCTTGCGGCCCTGGCCCTCGGCAGTCGGTGCGGATCGGCTGATCCAACGGTATCCACGGGTCACGCGAGGAAAACGAAACCGAAGAACCGCGGGCGGTGTGCGCCGCGCGTGAAGTGCCTACTGCGTCTGTGCGGTGAACGAGAAGGTGCCGAGCGGGTCGCCCCCGGCGAACCTTTCCGCCGGTGTTCCCGTGAACGCTTCATACGGCGTCGCGAAGATGGAGTTCAGCACTTCGGCTGTCACCACCTGCAGGGTGGCAGTCGCGTTCTGGACGCTGACGGTGCGCGCCGCCGGGTTCGCCGTCACCGTCGCGGCGGAGAAGTTAACGTCGGCGATCGAGCTGCGCCCGAGTGATCCCAAGCTCGGGCCCGATCCCTTCGATTCGACCGTTATCTGGGCGGTGGCCGTCTTGGTCGCCAGATCGACGTAGATGGCACCGAGCGTCAGCGTGGTTTCGGCTTCACCGGGTATGAGCACCTGGGACAGCTTCAGACCGCCCGCCGTCTGGATCAAGCCGGCCGTCGCGGTCGGCGTGATCGTCAGGCCGCCGATCGGGAAGGCGTATGCCGGCGGGGGACCCACGGAGATGAGCGAGGAGGGCGCGATCGGCGCTATTTCGACTTTGTCTTTGACGAGCTTCGCGACGGTCGCCGAGTTCGTCGTCAGCGTCGCGTTGGCGCCGGGCACGATCGTCAACGTGCTCGGCTGGGGCGAGCTCAATGCGGAGCCGAGAACCTGGTTCGCCTTGAAGATGCGCTTCGAGGACCTCTTCTTGCTGGCGGACGCCCGCTTGGGCCCTTTGCCCTTTTTCTTCCCTCTGGGCGCCAGCGCCCTGTTCAGTTCCTTCGCCGCCGCGGCGGTCAGCTGCAGCTTTTCGACGCCGATGTTCACGCCGAAGCCGTTGCGGGCGGACGAGACACCGGCAGTCGCGGCGAATGTCGAGGTGCTCTTGCCCAGCGTCGCCGACAGCGCGTTCGCTGTCGTGTCGAGGACGAGGTTCGTCAGGGCGATGCTCTTCCTGCCGGACCGGAGCACGAGGCCTCCGCTTTGGCTGACCGTGCCCTGGCCGTTCAGCGGGTCGACGGAGCCGCCGGTTACCGGGAAGCTGGCGACCCTGCCTTCGAGCGTGGCCGGGCTCAGCGCCAGCAGCTTCACCCTGTGCTTCTTCAGCGCCCTGACGAAACCGCTATTCAGGGTGACGGTGGTGGTGCCGCCGCCGATCGGGTCGGGGGAGGCCGAGGCGACGGGGGCGAACGCCGGCAACCCGGAGAGCGCAACCGCCACCGCTACAACCGGCAGGACCGTCCCCACGCCCCTTCGTGACTTAGTGGAATCAGACATGTCTTCCTCCGTGTTTGCGGCCCCAAGCGCCGTCAGCCGATCGAGTCCGCCCAGTCGCGCAGCCGGCCCGAGAACTGCGGCGTGGCCGCGTCCACCTCGACCACCGCGTCGGCCGGGACGTTCGCCTTGCGCGCGGCGGCGATGATCGCGTCGGGCGATGGCGCCTCGTAGAGGCAGTAGGTGCGCCGCCGGTCGGCGCTGAGGAACGAGAAGAGCCAGCGAACTCCCTCGCCGCCGTTGATCTCCTCGATCAGCTCGACGTCGTCGTCCGTGAGGTCGAGTTGCTCAGCGAAGTTGCGCTCGATCACGTACAGGGCCATCGGCTGATCGTAGCGGGGATTTCGGCTTACCCGGAGGCGAGCCCGTTCCGGTGTGCGTAGGACGCGGCCTCGGTTCGGTTCCCACACCCGGTCTTGCGCAGGATGCTGCGGATGTGATTGGCCGCGGTGTGCTCGCTGATCGAGAGCTCCCCGCCGATCTCACGGTTGCTGAGCCCCTCGGCGACCAGCTTCAGGATCTGCACCTCACGCGGGGAGAGCCCGTCGGGAAGGGAGGCCGCGGGGGCGGAGACACCGAGCGAGCGGACCCTGCCGAGCAGCCCCTCCATCCCGATCCGCTCGGCCAGGGCGGCGGCCTCGCCGAGCAGGCTCGCGGCCCGGCCGCGAGCACCCGGGCCGCGCCCGAGCAGGAAGCGCCCGTACTCGTAGGCCGTATGGGCCACCCAGGTCGACGCGCCCATCCGCTCGTTCAGCTCCATCGCCCGCTCGAAATGCGCTTCCGCCCGTTCCGGCTCGCCCAGGGTCGCCGCCAGCATGCCCAGGTAGCGGTCGGCGGCCCCGTAGCAGGCGACCAGGTGGCCGATCATCACGTTGGCACCCGCCAGCGGCTCCAGCTCGGGATAGAGCAGCGCCGCCATCGCCTCGTCGCCGAGCGCGGCGGTGGCGTCGGTCAGGTAGACGAGCGTCGCCAGCCACAGCGACGGCCTGAAGCCCTCGATTCCCTCCGCGTTCAGCTTCGCCAGCTCATGCCGCGCCTCGCGCTCCATCCCCAGCTCGGCGAGCACCGCGACCAGGCCGGGCTGCCAGGGACTGTGGCGATCGGGCTGGCCAGCGAGGATCCGCACCGCCGGCGCCAGCTCGGCCAGCCGCCCCTGCTCGCGGCGGATGCCGAACATCTGGATCCCGAAGGTGCCGGACGCGTCGCGCCCGGTCATCAGCTGACCCCACTCGTTCGAGCGCGCCGCTCTCTGCTCGGCCTCCGCGAGGTTGCCGTCGCAGAGGGCGATCGCCGATCCGTAGTGCTGCGCCACGTGGTTGAGGAACGGCTGAGCGGTGCGCTCGGCCGTCTCCAGCAGGAGGCTCATCTCCGCCCGGGCGGAGTCGAGGTCGCAGAGGGCGACGAAGGTCGTGGCCCGCCAGGCCATCGCGTCGGCGTGGGACTCGGCGTCGCCCAGCTCCGAGGCCAGGTCCCGCGCCTCGGTCAGCATCGCGAGAATCTCCTCCAGCGGCGTCGCCCCGCGGGCCCAGTACGAGCCGACCAGCACCTTGGCGAGCCCGCGGCGGTCGCCGTATTCCCGGGCCAGGGCAACGGCGTTTTCGCGCACGATCGCCGCTCGCTCGGCCTCGCCCTGGAACCCGAGCGCGCGAGCGAGGCCGGCGAGGAGGCCGATCCGCAGCTCCTCGTGGTCCTCGTCGACCGCCGCCAGCGCCTCTTCGAGCAGCAGCACCGCCTCGCCGCTGGGGGGACCAGGGCGCCAACAGGCGTCCTCGTAGCCGATCGCCGCTCGCGCCAGGAGCTCGGCGCTGTCGAGCTCGCGAGCGATCTCGGCGACCGCGGCAAACGCCTGCTGGGCGCCGGTGGCGTTTCCGGCACGGTGGCTGGCCGCGCCGAGCTCGAGCAGCGCCGTGGCCCGCTCGCGCTCCTCCCCGATCCCGATCTCGATCGCCGTCCGCAGCCGCTGCGCGGCATCGTCGAAGGCAAGGGCGCCACTCGCCGCCCGGGCCGCCCGCAGGTTGTAGTCGATCGCCCGCTCGGCGCCGCCGAGCTGGGCGGCGGCGCCGAAGTGGTGGGCGAGGTCGACCAGCGAGCGCCCCGAGACGCGGCCGGCGCTCTCGAGCGCCTCGCCGACCCGGAGGTGCAGTTCGGCTCGTCGCACCCGCGAGAGGCGGTCGTAGAGGGCCCGCCGCACCAGCTCGTGGGTGAAGCGGAAGGCGAGCCGCCGCGAGGGGAACTCCTCGATCATGCCGCTGCCGACCGCCTGCTCGAGGGCGCCGATCAGGTCCGGCTCGGCCAGCCCCGCCGCCTGGCGGATCGACTCGAGGTCGAATTCCGGCCCGGCCACGGCGGCGAGCTCGAGCACCTCGGTCGTCTGCGGCGGCAGGCGCGAAAGCCGCTGGCTGACGACCTCGCGGACGCTGTCCGGCGTGCCGAGCTCGGAGAGCGGAGCGGTCAGCTTCACTCGCCCGGAGGCGACCTCGACCGCTCCGGTCTCGGCCAGGTCCCGCCAGAGCTCGCAGACGAGGAAGGCATTGCCGCCGGTGAGGTCGTGGATCGCGTCGGCCAGCTCGCGCAGCTCAGGGTCCTGGCCGCCGGCGCCGCCGGCGGCGCGGCTGACCAGGTCCGAGACCTCCGCACCGGTGAGGCCGGAGAGGCGCATCCGCAGCACGTTCTCGGACCGCCGCAGATCGGCGAGCGTCTCCGCCAGCTCCGGAGCCAGCTCGGTCTCGGTGTCGCGGAAGGTCATCAGCAGCATCAGGCGCGCGTTCCAGGCGGCGCGGGCGAGGTGGCGGATCAGCAGCAGGGTCGGCGCGTCGGCCCAGTGCCCGTCCTCGATGACGAGCAGGATCGGCCGCGATCGGCTGACGTTGGCGAGCAGGTCTGCCACCGCCACGTGGAGGCGGTGGCGCTCGGTGTCGGGGTCGGCGGCGGCGGGAGCCGGCAGGTCGCCCACCAGGGCCGGGAGCTCGGGAACGAGCCTGGTGATCTCGCCGCCGCCGGCCCCGAGCGCGGTGCGCAGCTCCTCGACCTCGGTGACCCGGAGCAGGTGGTCGAGCGCCTCGACGAAAGGGCCGTACGGCGTGCTCACCGCCGCGTCGCAGGACCCGTAGAGGACGAGCGCCCCGTCGCCCCCGACCTCGAGCGCGAACTCGCGCACCAGACGGCTCTTGCCGACGCCCGGCTCGCCGGCGATCAGGCCCACCCGGCCTCCCTCCCCGCCGGCCCGGGGCATCAGCGTGCGCAGCTTCTCGAGCTCCACGGCGCGGCCGACGAAGGGCGAGGCGGAGGTCGAGCGGAGCAAGCCCGGGATGTCCGGGTTCTCGGCGTCCATGGGGAAAAGATAGTCAGCCCTGACCATCCCGCCCCGAATCCATGGGCCCGGTGCACGTCGAAATGGGTCAGTTCAGGTCATGACAGGGGAGATCGAGCGCCCTAGGCTCGGCCGAGATGAGCTTGACGACCGCTGGGAGGAACACGTGAGCACCCCCGATGCCCTGACGCAGAAGGCCCGCAGCGAGATGCCCGGATTCCAGGGACGGCTGACCGGCCCCGAGGATCCCGCCTACGACGCGACCCGCAAGGTCTACAACGCGATGATCGATCGCCATCCCGGGTTGATCGCGAGCTGCGCCGACGCCGGCGACGTCGCGAAGGTCGTCTCCTTTGCCGCTGAGAACGACCTGCTGTTGGCGGTTCGCGGCGGCGGCCACAACGGCGGCGGGCTGGGAACCTGCGACGACGGCGTGGTTCTCGACCTCTCGGGCCTGAAGGGAGTCGAGGTCGACCCCGAGGCCCGGACGGCGAGGATCGGCGGCGGCTGCACCTGGGGCGAAGTGGATGCCGCGACCAACGAGCACGGGCTGGCGGTGCCGAGCGGCATCATCGCCAGCACCGGTGTGGGTGGCCTCACGCTCGGCGGCGGCCTGGGCCACCTGACCCGCAAATGCGGGCTCACGATCGACAACCTGATCGAGGCCGATGTCGTGCTCGCCAGCGGTGGGAAGGTTCGCGCCAGCGCCGATGAGAACCCCGACCTCCACTGGGCGATCCGCGGCGGCGGCGGCAACTTCGGCGTCGTCACCTCCTTCCTCTTCCGCCTGCACGAGGTGGGCACGATCGTCGGTGGCCCGACCTTCTGGCCGGTCGAGCTGGGCGCCGAGGTGCTCAGGGCCTACCGGGACTTCATCCCGAGCGCCCCGCGGGAGCTGAACGGCTTCTTCGCCTTCACCTCGGTCCCCCCGGCGCCGCCCTTCCCCGAGGAGCTGCACCTGCGCAAGGTCTGCGGGATCGTCTGGTGCTACGACGGCAGCCCCGAGGATGCCGCGGCGGCGATGGCACCGCTGCTTGACGCGCTGCCGGAGCCCCTCCTGCACGGGGCCCAGGAGATGCCGCTGCCGGCGCTCCAGAGCGCCTTCGACCCGGTCTACCCCGCCGGCGACCAGTGGTACTGGCGCGCCGACTTCGTCAAGGAGATCCCGGACGAGGCCGTCGATATTCACGCCAGGTTCGGCGCGGAGATGCCGACCTGGAAATCGACGATGCACCTGTACCCGATCGACGGCGCCGCCCACGACGTCGGGCCGAACGACACTCCCTGGGCCTACCGCGACGCCCAATGGGGATCTGTCTTCGCCGGGGTCGACCCCGACCCGGCCAATGCCGACGCGATCCGCAGCTGGTGCGTCGACTACTTCGAGGCGCTGCACCCCTATTCCGCCGGCGGCGCCTACGTGAACATGATGATGGACGAGGGCCAGGATCGGGTGCGGGCGAGCTACGGCGAGAACTACGACCGCCTGGCGCAGATCAAGGCCACCTACGACCCGACCAACCTCTTCCGGGTCAACCAGAACATCCAGCCGAATGTCTGATCGCGAATACGACGTCGTCGTCGTCGGAGGGAGCCTGGCCGGGTGCGCCGCGGCTCGCCTGCTCGCGCTGCGGGGGGCTCGCGTCGCCGTGGTCGAGAAGCGCCCCGAGCTCGACGCCCACAAGGTCATCTGCACCCACAACATCCAGGCCGGCGCGGTGCCGGCGATGGAGCGCCTCGGGATCGGGCCGGCGCTCCGCGACGCCGGCGCCGTTCGCGCCCAGAGCGACATCTGGACGCGCTACGGGTGGATACGCCCGCCGGATCGGGGCCTGCGCAGCCTGAACCTGCGGCGCTCGGTCCTCGACCCGATCGTGCGCCGGCAGGCGATCGAGACTCCGGGCGTGGACTACCTGCCCGGCCTCACCGCGGTGGGACTCGAGGGCGATGAGCAGGTCGAGGGCGTCCGTGTTTCGGGGCATGGGGACAAGGAGAGGCTGCTGACGGCGAGGCTCGTGGTTGCTGCCGACGGACGTGATTCGCAGGTGGCGCGGATGGCGGGGGTCCCGGGGCGCGTCCGACCGCACAAGCGCTTCTGCTACTTCTCCTATTTCGAGGACGTCCCGCTGCCCGATCCCGACCGGGGGATGATCTGGTTCAGCGACCCCGACCTGGCGTACATCCACCCCAACGAGGAGGGCGTCTCGATGGTCGCGGTGATGCCGGCCGAGCGACGGCTGGATGAGTTCCGCGGCGATCCGGAGCCGGCGGTTCGCGCGCACTTTCAGAGCCTGGCGGATGCTCCGAGCCTGGACAGCGCGCGCCCGATCGCGAAATGGTTCGGAAAGCTCGAGATGCCGAGCACGATCCGCCCTGCCGCGGCGCGGGGGATGGCGTTTGTCGGCGATGCTGCCCAGGCGTCCGATCCGCTCTTCGGGGCCGGCTGCGGCTGGGCGTTCCAGTCGGCGGATTGGCTGGCCGAGGAGGTCGGCCCGGCTCTGCACGGATCGGATCGGGAGCTCAATCGAGCCCTGAAGGCCTACGCGCGGCGCCACCGCCGCGAGCTCGGCGCCCATCATTGGCTCATCTCCGACTACTCGAGCGGGCGACGCTTCTCGCCACTCGACAAGCTCGTCTACTCGACCGCGGCGCGCGACGCCGAGCTTGCCGGGCGGGTCGAGGACTTCGGCACCCGCTCGATCGGCGGTATCGCCGGCGCCCGGCGGATGATCACCCGGGCCGCCTCGGTGCGGCTTGGGTTGGCGGGGTGAGCCGACCTGAGCGATGCCGATCCGATCGAGCCGTGATTCTTCGCAAAGGCGAGCTGGGCGGCTATTGGGCTTGGGCCACGAAGGAGATGGTGCCCAGCGGGTTCCCCGCCGCGAACACGTTCGCCTTCCCCTGCGGTTTGGCGAAGGCTTCGTTGAAGGCCGCCGCCAGATTGGCGCCCATGGCGACGGCCGCGTTCGTCACCCCGATCGTCCGCGCCGAGGGATCGGCGGAGATCGCCGCCCCGGCGAGGCTGAGGGTGCCGACCGGGGTGCGTCCCAGCTTGCCCGCGTAGGGAGGCGAGGGAGCGAGTTCCAGTTCGACCGAGTAGGCGCCGGCGCTCAGTTCCGCCCAGGCTTCGCGCAGGAAGACCTGGCCGCCGCCCTGCTGGATCAGTTCGAGCGAGCCGAGGGTCTGGATCGTCCCTTCGGTTGCAGTAGGGGAAATCGTGCCGGTGAAGATCGGCAGCGTGAAGGGGCCGGGGTGTTCGGCGGGGAAGATCGGGTTGATCGCGACGAAGAGACTCTGCAGCTTCGCGGCGGTCCCGGGGTCGAAGACGAAGCTGGCCTTGCCGGTTTCTGTGACCGCCATGGTCTGCGGGTTGGCCTTGGTGACCGTGGAGCCGAGCAGCTGCCCCGCCTTGAAGACGTCCTTGAGGCGCAGCTTCTTGTCGAGGCGGGTGGCGACCTTGGCGGAGAGCGCCAGGGTCTGAACCCTGACCTTGTCGGCGAAACCTTCCCTGGTGATCGCCAGGCTCTTGGCCGAGGCCATCTTCAGCTGGCCGCCGCCGAATTTGGCCGAGAAGGGAGCGTGCTTCTGGGTGGTTTTCAGCTGCAGGGAGGTCAGCGGGACCTTCTGCTTGCCCGCCTTGAAGAAGAGGACGCCGGCGTGTTCGATGAAGCCGTTGCTCGTGGTCGGGTCGAACTTGCCGCCGGAGACCGGGAAGGAGGCGACGCCGTGCTTGAGGGTGGCGCCTTCCTTGCCGCTCAGCTTGACGCCGTTTTGCTTCAGGAGGGCGAGGAAGGGCTTGGCCAGGGTGAGCTTGGTCTGGCCACTGTTCAGGGGGTTGTAGGTGGCCTGGGCGGTTGGGGCGATGGCCAGCAGGGCAAGCAGGGCAGCGAGGGCTATCGCGGCACTCCCCCGGCCTCGGTTCGCTTGTTTCTGATCGCTCATCGCTTCCTCCTTGTCGCTCTAGGGTGAAGTGGTGCCCGGGGCGCCTGGTGGATAGGCGATCGGGCTGGCCTGGGTGGGGCGCCATTGGCCGGCTTCTCGGTTCATCGGGACCATGTACTGCTGGTGGTGGGGGCCGTAGAAGAGGGCGAAGGCGTTTTGGCCGTGGACGCGGAGGGAGAGCAGAGCGCCGGTCAGGGGATCGGAGAGGTCGGCGCCTTTGGAGAGGGCCGCGAGGACCTCGGCGCAGCCGGGCGCCTTCGCCTTCGAGGAGGACTTGGCGAGCTTTTCGTAGCCCTGGCGGGTCGGTGCCGCCAGCTCACGACAGGCGCTCGCCCAGTCTTCGTGGGCCCTGGCCTGTAGGTAGGCCTTCAGGGCCACTTCGGCCTGGCCGCGCTGGGAAGAGGCGGCTTCGGCGCCGAAGGTGGGGACGCTGTTGTCGGATTCGGGCGCGACGAAGGCGGCGGCGCGGCCGGCCTTGCGGCGCTGGGCGGCGGTCTTGGCACTGGCTTCGGAGTGGCTGAGGAAAGCGGGAGGCGCCGCGGTCGAGGTGGAGGAGTCGCTCGCAGCGGTGCTCGAGCTTGCCCCCGTGCTGGAGCTCCCCCCTCCCCCACAGGCGGCGAGGCCGAGCGCGAGCGCGGAGGCGAGGAGAAGTGCGAGCAGCGGCCGGCTCATTCCTTCACCCGGCAGGCCTTGGGCACGGTCACGCTCAGCTGTTCGCCGCCGGCGAAGGAGAATTTGGCCGTGGCCAGCGGGAAGGAGGCGGTGTTGGTTCCCTGCGGGGCCGGGCAGGCGGCGTTGAAGTAGCTCAGTTCCTTGCCGAGGTAGCGGTATTTGCGCTTCAGGGTGAGCTTGATCCGATCGACGAAGCCCCAGTTGCCCAGGGCCTGCGGGAGCGAGGCCGAGAGTTCGGTGCCGTAGGGGCCCTGGGAGATGTGCTTCAGGCCGAAGGTGACCACGAAGGAAGAGGCGAAGGGCTGGGTGGTGAAGATGTGGGCGAAGAGGGCGGGCTTGCCGGCAACGCGGCCGTTGAAGATCAGCAGCCTGCCTCTGGTCGGGTAGGGGCGCTGGTCGGGGAAGACGACCGAGGCCCAGAAGCGCCCGGAGCCGACCACGGCGTCGCCGCAATCGTCGAGGGCTCGCTGGGTGGATCCGGGCTGAATCTCGGGCAGGGTGCAGAACGGCAGGCCCTTGGACTGCAGCAGGCCGTGGCGATTGACCTTGACCGTCATCGTCTGCAGCTGCGGCGGCACTTCCCCATTGGCGGTGCCGATATGACCGGAGATGAAGACGGCGATCGGGGCCGGGGTCTTGCGCGGCAGCTTCGGGGGCTCGACCTGGGCGAGCACGGTGACCCGAAGATTCCCGCTCTGAATCACTGCGGCAGCGGCTATCGCCGCCGTGCCGAGAACCAGGAGCGCTGCCAACAGCGCTCCTGCCTTTGCCCTTCCGCTGTGCATCTAGGTGAACCGCGAGGGTTCAAAGCGGCAGTATTCGAATTCGAAGGCGGCGACCTGGTTGTTGGCGAGGTTGGCGGTGTGTTCGAGGCGGACGACCATCGCCTCGGCGGCGGTCTTGTTGCCGGCCTTGAGCTTGGCGGCGGTCGCTTCGAAGAGCCCGGTCTCGGCCTTGACGTAGGAGAGCCACTTGGTCAGCTTCGCCGTGTCGGCCGGCGGCTTGGGCACGGCGGCGAGCTGAGCGTAGGTCTTCTTGAGGGCGGCGGCGGCCTTGGTGAACTGCGCCGCCGCCGGCTTCAGCTTGTTCGCCCTGACCTCGGCTTTGGCCCCTTTGAGGATCCGTTCGTTGGCCTGGGTGTTGACCTTGCAGATCGGCTCGACCGATTCCTTATAGGAGGTGCGGGTGACTTCGGTGGCCTGGGCGAGGGACGCCGTGGTGATGACGGCCAGGGCCGCGATCGCAGCTGCCGCCATGCTGAATCTCTTGCTCCTCACCGCTACCCCCCGTTTGCCATCGATCTAGATTCCGTGTTTCCCTAAACACGCGAAATGCAGTTTAGCCTCGGTGGCGCCGGCGCGGGCGCTCGGCGGCCGATCCCGAGACGATTCGCGATGCGATCAAGGCGGGCGGCAGGGATAATCAAGCGACGGGCGAGCGGCAACGACGATGAAGGAAGCGACGACGACCATGAATGAGAAAAGCGACTCGAAGCCACCCTCTCAGCTGATCGACGAGAGGATCGCGGAGCTGGGAGATTGGCGGGGCGAGACGCTCGCGCGCGTCCGAGATCTCGTCAAGCAAGCCGATCCCGAAGTGGTCGAGGAGTGGAAATGGCGAGGCGTCCCGACCTGGTACCACGCCTGCAAGATCGTCTGCACCGGTGAGACCTACAAGAAGGCCGTGAAGATGACCTTCGCCAAGGGCGCCTCGCTGGAGGACCCTTCGGGCCTCTTCAACTCCAGCCTCGAGGGCAACACCAGGCGTGCGATCGATTTCCACGAGGGCGACGAGATCGATGAGAAGGCGTTGAAGGCGCTGATCCGCGCCGCCGTGGCGCTGAACGAGTCCTCTTAGCCTGAATCCACCGATTCACCGGCAGGGATAAGGAAGTAGCTGCCCGCGGCGGTGTGAACGGCGAAAATCGTCGGCCGTAGCGCAATCCATGTG
>Ga0208356_1000115_pt1 | contig 26928 bp, 28 predicted proteins | sample NGESurshal072012_4_FD_184467 | JGI IMG/M metagenome (GOLD analysis project Ga0208356, IMG submission 184467) | Arctic peat soil microbial communities from Barrow, Alaska - NGEE Surface sample 53-1 shallow-072012 (SPAdes) | ecosystem: Environmental > Terrestrial > Soil > Wetlands > Peat ... | reverse complement strand
CTACTTCGAAGGCAAAACCCCACGAGAACTCCTCGCCTCCTTCCCCTGGAACCACCTCGAAGTGCTCAAGATGGAACTGCACAGGAATGGATCCCACCGGCAACGCAAGTCGAAGCGCCGGCATCCATCGATCCGGCCAGATAGATGACCAGTTCTGAAGGCAAGCGGCATGTCATCCCGCTCCGCAAAGCCACGGTTCCCCGTGTGCTGAACCGCGACCGCGACTCGTCGCTCCGTGGGCGGCAATCGCTCTTCGCGATGCGCCGTTGTCGACTGATGGGCTAGTGAATATGGCCCTTCCCACCTTCTTTATCATCGGAGCTGCAAAGGCTGGCACTACAAGCCTTCACTACTATCTGGACCAGCATCCGCAGATTCAGATGTCGGCAAACAAGGAGCCGAACTTCTTCTCGGGTCCTGAGAACGGTATTCCCTACACACCTCAGAGGGTCAGCCGTCTGGATCATTACGAACGATTGTTCGACCCAGCGATCGACGTGCGCGGGGAGGCCTCGCCAGGTTACACCAACCACCCACGCCGCCAAGGCGTTCCGGAGCGGATCAAGGAACTCATCCCGGAGGCGCGGCTCCTCTATCTCGTTCGTGACCCAATTGCACGCACAGTATCGCACTACCAGGACTCATTTGCGATCGGTAAACAGCGTAAGCCACTTCGAGAGGCCCTGGGCGACCTTTCGGATGCCTACCTACCCTTGACATGCCACAGTCGCTATGCGTCACAGCTTGAACTGTACCTACGACATTTCTCGCAGGAGAGAGTCATGGTGGTCGATCAATCGGACCTCCTTGCCGACCGGCGATCGACGCTGCAGGGGATCTTTGCATTCCTGTCGGTCGACGACGCGTTCGACTCGTCGCGATTTGACGAGCAGCTCTACACAAGTCAGGGGCGGCCCATTTACTCCTTCGGCTACTGGCAGTTCGTCGAACGGCTTGTGGCGCCGTCAATGCGGCGGATGCCTCTACGCCTCCGGCGGTCGCTTCGCCGCAACGTCGAGCGAATCTTCCTTCCCTCGCTTGAGGCACCCACGCTAGACGCTGAATTGCGCGCTCGCCTCGAGGACTTTTACGCCGACGAGGTCGATCGCCTTCGTGCTCTCACAGGCAAGACGTTTCCGACGTGGAGCATCTGACCGCGCCACGCGGTGGGTGGGCCGCGCCAGTCAGATGAAGCGACTCCCATCAGCTGATGTCGTGGGTTCCGTCAGAGCTGATCTCCGTGAGAACCGGGCTCCTGGATTCGTTGCTTTCCTTGCGGGTGGCCTCCGCGGCGTCTTCGGAAGATCGAGCTACATAGGTACTCTCAACCTTCTTAGAACCCCGACCTCACCTCCAACTCCCAAGATGGACCTGCACCAAAACCGATTCGGGCGACGGCATAGGTCGGAGCGCTGACCGTGATGGCTCTCCACCACGCCGAACGGCGAGTCATCCTGTTCAGTGCCGGTACCGCGGCCTACCGGCTGAGCATGCGCGAGCATGCACGGCGACTCATGACGGACGTGGACTGGTCGCGACTCACTGAAACGTTGCGCCTGCGCAGACTGCTGCCCGTATTGGGTCCGCGCATCCTGGAGCTTGCGGGGGCCAGTGCCGACGACGGCTTCAGCGCGGCGGTAGAGGACGCAATTCAAACAGGACGCCGGCAGGGCGCTTTCCTGCAGCTCGTCTCCACGCACGCGATGTCGGCACTCGCCGATGTCGGGATCCGCGCGACTCCGCTGAAGGGCCCGCTGCTCGGCGAGGCGATCTACGGCGATCCCGGCCGGCGTTTCTCCACCGACATCGATCTCCTCGTGGCACCCGACCAGTTGGACGCCGCGGTAGAGGTGGTGCGCGGACTGGGCTACGGAGCACCCACCGGCCACGTTCACCCAGGCGGGCTGCCACTGCTGCATTTCGCGCTCACGCACGAGCGAGGGGAGTTGCCGCCGATTGAGCTGCACTGGCGCATCCATTGGTATGAGCGGAACTTCGCGCGCGAGCGCCTCCTCCCACCGGCCGGAGATACATCGGGCGAGTGGCGACCCTCCCCCGCCGACGAGTTCGCTTCGCTCCTTCTGTTCTACGCACGCGATGGCTTTGTCGGCCTTCGCCTTGCCACCGACTTGAGCGCCTGGTGGGATGTCTTTGGCGCAAACCTGCGGGAGGGCGCTTTGAACGAGCTAGTTCGCGACTATCCCGCCCTTGCGCGCGTACTCCCGGCGGCGGTCAAGGTGGCAGAAGGGGTGGTGCGCTTACCGGCGACCCAAACCATTGCAGGCGTGCCGGCAAAGGGTGTTCGCATACGCGCGGCGGTACGTCTAGCCAATCCCAACCCGCACGCAAGCCAACCGCAACTCCACGCCGACATGGGAGTGATCGACGGCCTGTTAGCGCCCCCCGGCGGCTTCGCTGCATTCGTGAGACGCCAGGTGTTGCCACCCCGTGAGGTGCTCGACGAGCGGGCAAGCCAGACACTGGACCAGCGGGGTAGCTCCCGCCTCGGTCATATCTTCCGTGTGCTCGTTAGGTACGGGTTGACGATGCTCCGCCTGTTTCGCCCGCTGGAAACCCGTCGAGTCGAGTGACTCGCATGTCACGCCTCAGACGGTACCGGCAATCCTCGTTGATGGTCCTGCATACGTATATCGGTCTGAGGAGGTTTCGTTTCAGTTGTGCCCGTTCTCGAACCTGCGTTCTTGCTACTCCCGACGACGCATGTCGAAGTCTCGGCGCGATCAAGCCTCCAACAGACTAGTGGCGATCGCTTGGTAGACACGCCGCTGGTGCTCCCAGCGGTAGGGCTCATTGACCTCGGCCGCACGGTGCGCCATCCGCGCCGCAAGCTCAGGTTGATGGTAGAACTCGCGGATCGCGCGAGCGAGGTCATGCTCATCGCCTGAGGCGAAGAACTGGAAACAGGCATCGTCGAAATACTTTTCCACGGACCGCGTGCGCGAACAGATTACAGGCTTGCCCATCGAGATCAACTCATACATCTTGTTACAATGCACGAGGTCGCGGAAGATGTCACGTCGTATCGCCACCACGCCTGCGTCGGCGGTGCTGATTGCATGCAATAGCTCCTCCATCGGGACGAACCTTCCGCTAAAGGAGATCGCGTCGTCCGTTCCCAGCTCCGTGGACAACACTCGGAGCTCCTGCAGATAAGTTCCTTCGCCATATATCTTGACCATGAGGTTAGGCAGCTCCGATTTCAAGAGCGCGACGGCACGGATCAGAGTGTCGAGCCCGTAAAGTCGCTCAACGGAACCGTGGCAGACTAGGACCAATCTCCCAGGATCACGCGGAGCCGGAGGGTACCGGATACGATCAAACAACTGCTCATCAGCTGAGTTCAAGACAACCTTAAGCTTCCGTGGCGGAGCTCCGCGACTGAGGAACGCCTCTCGCATCTGGTCGGTGCAGGTACATGACAGATCGGCGAAACAAATACTAGCCCGCTCAACACGCGCCACCAAGCGGACGGCCGGATGCTGGAGTGGGAGTCCGAACTTCGTGGCGAAGAACTCGGGCATGCACTCATGAAGATCCAGAAGAACCCGTGCTCCTAGGAGCCGCGGCACAAGCGCGGCGAAGACCAGAGCATCGGGCATGCTATTGACTTGAACAAGATCATATCGTCGCCGGAGATGCAGTAGAGTCACAAGACTCGCTGCGGCAAGCAGGAAGAATCCATACTCGAAGAGGTACCGCACGGCTCCCCCCCGCCGATGCGAAAGTGGTACTCGGTATACCCTGACGCGACCCTGTCGTTCGCGCCACGGCTCTCCGGCGCGACGAAGACACACTACGTCAACTTCGTGCCCCATCATCGCAAGAGCCTCAGCCTCTCGCCGTACACGCGGATCGAGAGGATAGTAGTATTGCCTAATTATGCAAGCTCTCTTGCCACAGTTCGCTCGGCGGGTGACTGCTAAAGGCAAGTCGGTGCCTATGATAATGGCTTCGACGAGGACGCCAGCTCGGGGGCGGTGAACATGCTTGCAGCGGGTAAAGGCTTCCCGGTGATACGCGCGTGGCGGCCAAAGGACACCAGCGATGGGGTACGACCACCGTACGTCGGCTCATCATGATGATTGACGAGTTCGATCGGATCGCCAGCGCGTTCCATCGATACGTGCGCGGCCTCCAAGGCTCGAACGACCTCCAGTCCAAGCCGGCTGTTCGAACGTGGCTCGGCCCCGGTTCGTATGGCGTGCGCGAAGTCCGCCAGCTCAAGCCCCAGCGGCTCGGCGGCCTTGATTCGCGGCACCACGATGTCTCCGCTGCGATAGGTGAGCTGGTACTCGCCGAAGGTGGCCGGCGCCTTGGTCATTGAGACGTCGAGTCCTCGGTCGTAGATGCGCACCGACTCGTCCGAAGAGGCATCATCGTACTGGACCATGCGCTTGGAGCCCACCACCACCATCTGACGTATCTTACGTGGAGCCAACCAGGAGATCTGAACGTTCGCGGTTGTGTCTCCTGAGAATGTCATGGTGAGAAACGCGGTCTCCGGGACGCCCTCTTGGAAGACGCTCTGCCCGGCGGCAGCGATGTGCGTGACCGGACGGTCGAGCCAGTAGATCAGGATCGAGAGGTCGTGCGGGGCAAGGTCGCTGATCACGCCATCGGCCTGGTACAGCCCGAGGTTCATCCGCGAAGAGGTGATGAAGTGCACGTCGCCCAGCTCCCCGGATTGGATTAGGTCGCGCACCTTGTTCACCGGAGGGCTGTACACAAACGTATGCCCGGGCATAAGCACGAGCTCGGCCGCTGTCGCCATCTCAATCATTTCTTCGGCGTGGATGGCGCTGGTGGCAAGCGGCTTCTCCACTATCACATGCTTGCCCGCTTCGAGCGCCCTACGCGCCAGGTCGTAGTGGGTGCACGGAGGTGTGGCAATCGATACCGCCTGCACCCGCGGGTCTAAAAGCAGGGCGTCGAAGTCCCGCTCCACGGCGCAACCGGGATACCGGCGCGAGAAGTCCTCTGCCCGGACAGCATCGCGCTCGCAAAGGCCCACGAGGTGAAACTCGGGCCGCTCGGTGATATTGCGAGCCAAGTTCGGACCCCAGTAACCGAAGCCCACGACCGCTATCCCGATGGGTGTCTTAATCATCGCTGTGCCACCTCCCGCTCGATCGGACCTCTATAAACACCCAAAGGTGCCGGTGCCTGCATCTTCTCTACCAACGGGACGGTGGCGCTTCGACTTCCGTTCATGGCTGAGATTGCTCCCAACGACTCGATCGTCATACGGCACCCCGGCGGAGAAGCAACACCCAGGGGGTTCGGACGAGGATCAACAGGTAGCGCGCCACCGAATGACGTTCCGCCCATGCAATGTCCATTTCGACCATCTCGCGATAGGTCCGCTCGTTACGACCGTTCACCTGCCACAGGCCGGTCATGCCCGGCTTGACCACGAACCGGCGGTCATAACTCGCGGGGTAGAGCTCTGCCTCGTAAGGAATAACCGGACGAGGACCCACGACCGACATGTGCCCGCGCAAGACGTCGAAGATCTGGGGCAACTCATCGAGGCTGGTCTTGCGCAGGAAGCCGCCGATCCGAGTCACACGGTCGTCGGAGGCGAGCTTATAGAGATCCCGACCCTCGCTGTCGGCATGGGTACTCTCATTGCCCGCGATAAGTTGCTCCACATACTCATGGTGGACCTTTGGATTGGCCTCGAGCCTCATGGTCCGAAACTTGTGGACAGTGAAAGGTCGCTTGTCACGCCCTAGCCGTCGCTGGCGAAAGATCGCCGGGCCACCATCGTCCAGCCGAATGGCGATGCACGCAATAAGGAGGACGGGAGCGCAGACGATCAGGCTGACGGTTGCGATCAGCACGTCGAGGCAGCGATAGACACCCAACGTGAGAGGCCGACGGGATCGGTTCTTTTCTTTTTTGAAAGCGAGGGTGAACATTGTTGTGGAGGCCATCAACCCGACAAGGTAGTCACGAGTTGCGGATTTCGCTCGAGCACTCGCACAGGACATCGCCGATCCGCTCGATCTGCTCTCCGGTCAGCGATGGAAACATCGGCAGCGAAAGGATCTCCTCCGCAAGCCTGGTCGCACACGGAGCGGGATCATGCCCTTCCGCAAGGTCCCGATAGGCTTCAGAGCGGTGGATTGGTATGGGGTAGTGGATGCCTGTCGCGATGCCCTGCCGGGCCAGGAAATCTCTCACAACGTCCCGCTGCGGGGTGCGAACAACGAATTGGTGATAGACGTGGTCGCCGTCGGACGCCGTCGGTGTGGGAGTTATGATCGAAGCGGTGCCGAGGAGCGCGTCACGCAGCCTGTCGGCAGCCAGCCGCCGCGCTTGATTGCGCTCATCTAGGTGTGCGAGCTTGAGACGCAAGACGGCAGCTTGGATCGCGTCGAGACGGCCCGTCGTGCCGATCACACGGTGGCGATAGCGCGGGCTCTCGCCGTGGGAGCGCAGCAGGCGCACGGCGGCGGCGAGCTCTTCGCTGGATGTGACCACCGCGCCACCGTCACCCCAGGCACCCAGGTTCTTGGCGGGATAGAACGAGAACGTGCCGGCATCCCCGATCGTTCCAACCCGCCGGCCGCGGTAGCGCGCCCCGTGGGCCTGGGAGGCGTCCTCAAGCACCAGTAGCCCGGCGGCTTGGGCCAGTTCCATGAGCGGCGCCATGTCTGCGGTCCGCCCAAAGAGATGCACAGGGATGACGCAACGCACAGCCTGCGTGAGCGCCAGCTGCACCGTCTCAGCTGTCATCAGCTGCGTCTGGGCATCCACATCGGCGAAGCGCGGACGAGCACCGACGAGGCTGACCGCCTCGGCGGTGGCGATGAACGAGTTGGCTGGGACCACCACCTCATCGCCCGGGCCGATCCCCAGGGCTCGCAAGGCCAGGACCAGCGCTGTGGTACCGGAGGACACGCCCACGGCATGGGGCACCTCGCACCAGGCGGCATAGGCGGCCTCGAACTCTTCGACTGCGGCGCCCCCCGTGAACGCACCGGTGGCCGCCACATCCGCGATGGTGGTCATGAGTTCGCCGAATAGCTGCGGATCGTCGTGGTCCATCACGGTCAGCGGAATGTCGACGGTACCGCCGCTCATTGCGCCGTGGCTTGGGTCGTCTTCAGAGGCTCGCCGCCAAGTCCCAAGATTCCCATGCCAAGACCGCGCGCTTGCGCAAAGGACGAGTGATGCACTCGAACAGTAGCCTCAGACACAACCAACCAACGGGCCACAACCCTGTGGACTTTTGAGCCATCCCGGCTTCCACGGAGGCCTTGAAACGAGGACGATCCGTCCTCCGCAGAGGAGAACCTCTGCGAATGCCAGCCGCGAAGCAGTACCCCTACGAGTTGAGAGAGCAAGGCGTCCGTCTGGCGCTTGAATCGAACCGATCGATCTTCAGGTCGCCAGCGACCCGGGCGTCCAGCGCGAGTCGCTGCGTCGTTGGTCCGCCTGGCCGAACCCGACGCCGGCGAGTGGGCCGACCTGCTCACCACGGCGAGCGCGAGCGGCTGAAGGCGCTCGATCGAGATCAAAGAGCTGCGGCCCGCCAACGAGATCCTCAAGGCCGCCTCGGTCTTTTCGCCAAGGAGATCGAGGCAGCCCGACCGAGGTGAGCATGTTCGTTATGAAGCATCGCGACTGCTTCAGGGTCGAGCCGATCTGCAGCGTCGTCGAGGTGTCGGCGTCCGCCTGCTACCAGCGGGCCAAGGAGGACCGCCGCTCGGCCTGCGCGATCTCCGACGAGCGCCTGCTTGGTGAGATCCGCAGGATCCACGCTGAGCATTACGACGCCTGCGGCTCGCGGCGTAGCTGGAAGGAGATGCTGCGCCGCGGCGAACGGGTCGCGCGCTGCCGGACAAACCCGAACCCCCACCGAGTAGCGTCAAGTTGCAGGCCACTGAATCCACATCCGGTCCCCGCTTAAGATGGTCCATTTCGACTTCGGCGGAATGCCACCCGTTTCGCAAACATGGCGTAATGTGCTCTGTCATGATTGCTGCGACTGATCCGGCAAGGCCCCTGAGCGATGAGACACGGAAGCTCGTCGGCGTAACTCCCGCGCTTGCGGCGAACAAGCGCCAAGCGCTGTTCTGTGCCCTCGAGGAGGCCTTCCCTGTTAGGTTCGAGGGCAGACAGCCCACAGACCTTTCAGGGCTCGCTGGCGTGCTCGTACTCGGTTCGGCATGCCCAAAGCTGTTGCGCGTTGACCAGAACGATGTGCCAGATACCTGTCCAAGACTGGTCGCTTTCTCGCAGTTGGAACCATCGGCGCGGGAGCACCGTGTGATCGAATTCGCTGACGACACCCGCGTCGCGCGACCGCTCAGAGGATGCAAGCTGAGCGAGACATCTGCCCCAGCCCCTGTGGAGCTTGACCCTCTCGAAGGCGATTCAGTGCTGGCTTTAACCGAGGGGAGGCCTGTCTGGTGGTGTCGGAAGAACGCGGCCTGGGTGCATTTCACCGCCTATGCCCCAGAAGAGCTTCGCAAGGACGAAGCCCTGCGCGATCACTTGAGCGTCGGTCACTTTATGGGCCTCGTTCCTCTGTTGCACTTTCTAAGGCACGTCTGCAGGGAACTCGACTGGAGCGAGCAGCCGCTTCGAGCGTCGTTCGTGATCGACGACCCCAACCTCCACTGGCCATCCTATGGGTATCTCGATTACCCCTACATGGTTGCCCACGCGAGCAAGCATGGCTATCACGTCGGCCTAGCGATGGTTCCATTTGACGGATGGCTGACCAATCGGCGGGCAGCGTCATTGGTCAAGCAGAACCCGGCGGCACTATCGCTCCTTATGCATGGCAATGATCACCTATCGCGCGAGTTGGCCTGTCTTATCGACGACCGAAAGGCTGAGATAGTGCTCGCGCAAGCGCTTCGTCGCATAGCCGCGTTTGAACGACGCTCGGGTTTGAGGGTTGAGCGGGTGATGGTGCCCCCCCATGAGGCTTGCTCGAGGACCGCGCTCAAGTCCATGTTCAGGCTCGGATTTGACGGGGCCTGCATAGGTCGTAGACATCCCTGGTCCGACCAAGAACCCCCACCTTCCCCACCTCGCTGGCCACTGATCAAGTGGCATCCAGCGGATCTGATCGCCGGAGGTCTCCCGATTCTTCCCCGCTATCTGATTGATCGGCCTTGGGAGGATCTCGTCTTCCGCGCGCTACTTCGCCAGCCACTGATCCTGTTTGGCCACCATTGGGACTTCGCCCAAGGCCTTGAGTTACTGTCCGAGGCGGCGAATTACATCAATAGCCTGGGAGACGTTCAGTGGGGATCACTCGGCTGGATCACGCGTCATAACTATCTGGCCAGACGAGAGGGGGAGACCTTGATCATCCAGATGCACTCTCGTCGTGTAACCGTTGATATCGCTGAAGATGTGGAAATCCTACGGGTCAAGACGCCAAACGCCTGGGATGACCAGTCGGGTCGGCATCTCGCCTATGGCGCCAGCCACTCCCCGATTGCGCAGCACCGAAGCGGATGGAGATCCGGCGCGCTCCAAGTCACCCCTGGGACGCAACTGGAAGTCGCACTTGGACCTGATCGTCCTCTCGACCTGGCTAGGGTGGACACTCGCGGCTTTGCTCCATGGCCGGCGCTTAGGCGAGCCTTGGCGGAGGGACATGCTCGCATGCAGCCGCTGACTCAAAAGCTTGCAGGTAGATGAATGGAGTGGAGGGTGGGAAGTACGCATCGGCGGCGGTGTCTAGACCACCTTGTCGGCGTCGATTGCTCACTCAAGCGCGAAGCTGGTCCCTGGCATACTTGCGGCAACGGGTATCGTCGCTGCGGCGTCCCTGGTGCTGCTGGCGGTAGCCCCCCTTTGATCGTCCTGCTGACGTCCAGCGCTCGGCATGCGCGCCCTTGGCGGCCTGCTCGACCGCTGCGTTCGCGCCTGGGGCGTAAATTCGCGCGTTCAGATCACGTTGGATCGGCGTGCCCATCAGAACTTCTATTGCGTTGCGCTATGTCCGGCATCCGCGGACTCGCCGAGCGCACGACCATCCCGTGAGCCCTGAGCCCCGCAGATCGTGAGACCACGATGAAGGAGCATCGTGCTATTCACCACTTTGGACCCGATCCCGCGTACGTCGGCGGGATGGGAAGTGTGCTCAGGGTGCTTGAGGAGCACTGCCTGGGGGGGGACACGGTAAAGGTTCATCCGACGTGGCGGCCGAACTCAAGACTCGCAAGTATTCTTCTCGCCCTGAGAGCTGCGCTGAGCATCCCTCGCATGCGAGAATCGGACGTTGTGCATGTGCACCTTGCGGAGGATGGCGCCTTTATCCGCGAGGGGATACTCGTCGTGCTTGCGAGAATGCTGCGCAAGGTCACCGTGGTCACGATCCACGGCGCCAACTTCCTACCGTTTGCAGACAGACACCGTTGGCTGGCATCCGGGGTCCTCAGGCGCGCCCATCTCGTCACCTGCCTCGATCGGGCCGTACTACGGCGCGTGCGGCAAATCGCACCGCAGGCGCGGGCTGAGCTCATGCCGAACCCCGTGGCTATCGACGATGAGTCGCCAGGTGCTGACGAGACGGACGAGATCGTCCTTTTCGCGGGTGAGATCGGCCTCAGAAAGGGGGCGGATGTGCTTTGGCGAGCCTGGCGGATCGTGGCCGCATCTCGTCCGGAGGCGCGCTGCATCATGGTGGGACCCTCCCACGATTTCACGGTACCGGAGACCGAACGTCTGGAAGTCCGGGGGGCGGTGAATGCCGACGAACTGAGAGACCTGCTGCGGTCGGCACGTGTCGTCGCGCTGCCTTCGCGTGCAGAGGGGATGCCGATGATCCTGACTGAGGCAATGAGCGGAGGGCGACCGTTCGTGAGCACGCGCGTCGGCGGGATCCCCGAGCTCGCCCGCGAAGGAGGCATGCTGGTGGATGTCGGGGACGAGGCCGCGCTGGCGCGCTGCCTAGCCGAATTGCTCGCAGATCGTGGGCTCGCTCGGAGCATCGGCGAGCAGAGCCAGCGGTACTGTCGCGAAACACGAAGTGTGGATGTAATAGACGCTCGACTCGGCAAGCTCTACACGGCTGCGACGGCCCAGGCATGACCGACATCGGGGCGCAAGGTGGGGACGGACGGAGACTCGCGCTCATCCTCTGGAACGGAGATGTCGGCGGTGCCGAGGTAGTCAGCTTGTCCCTGGCCGAGCACATGCGCCACCTTGGCGTGAACGTGACGCTCGTATTCATCGAGCAGCCGCAACCTCTTGCGGATCGTCTTACCGGGACCGATATCCCCTACTGTAGTCTCGGCTTCGGGCGCGGACGCGACGTGCTGAGACATCCCCGCCGCTACGCCGCAGAGATCGCCCGCATCGGCCCGGACGGAGCGCTGCTCATTGAGTGCGGATTCATGGGAGGCGCCTTGAGTGCCGGCGGCTACCGGCCGCCAATCGTCGCGGTCGAGCATGGCGCAATCCTCGCGGTTCGTGGGCAGCCGCGTCTTCGACAGCCGTCGTGGCTCCTGGCTCGCATCAGTGGAGCGTGGGCGGATGACGTCGAGGTCGCCGTGTCCGACTTCGCGCTCCGGCGAATGCTCGAGTACCCTCACGCCAGCACTGTCCGGCGGATCTACAACGGTATCGATCCTCAACCATACGCACCGGAGGCAGTGCCGTCAGTCTGTGAGGACGATCGCGAGTGTATCGCGGCGTTTGCCGGTCGTTTGGTCCACGGCAAGGGTCCTGATTTCCTCATCAAGGCCATCGCTCGCCTGAAATCGGCACATGCGGTGAAGCTGCTGATTGCCGGCGACGGTCCGGAACGGGCACACCTGGAATCACTGGCCCATTCGTCAGGCGTCGGCGCGGCGGTGGAGTTCCTCGGCCTAGTGCATGACATGCCCGCGTTCTGGCAGAGAGCCGATGTCGCCGTGATCCCGTCGGCGGAGTTCACCGAGGCTTGCCCAATGACTCCGCTCGAGGCCATGGCTTCGGGGAAGCCCATTATCGCAACCAGGAATGGCGGCCTTTCCGAGCTCGTGGTCGATGGCAAGACAGGGCTGCTCGTGCCCCCCGCTGACGTGGGCGCGCTTGCGCACGCCCTCGGTCTTTACGCAGACAGCGGGGAACTGCGAAACTCTCACGGCACTTCTGGGCAAGCCCGCGTCCGTGAGGATTTTCATATCGCTGGATGCGCCCGCGCTTATCTCGATCTGTTCGGCGAGCTAGCTGAGCGCCGAGACGCATAGGCTCAGTTACGGGCGAGTCCAACTCGCCAGCCAGGGGACCTCTCTACCGAGCATCTTTTCGAGCGCTTCGCTGTCGGGCCGGAAGTGGGCGATCAGCGCTTCGCGCACAGCCGGTGGGATGTCATCATCGACGGCCCCGCGCCAGGCGTTCCACATTTCAATGCGATAGTTGGTCACGTTGTACGCATAATCAATCGTTCTGCGTAGTCGTTTGGGAAGTGCATGCCAAAACGTTCGGGCCGAGCGAACGCGGGCGAGGTTCGTTTGCCATGTCACTAGATTGAGCCCAGGTATTCGTTGCTTGACCGCGGCCGTTCGGTACCGTACATCGAGGTTGTTTGGCACGAAATCCCTCGACACCCCGACGAAGTCGAAGAGGTCCGCGAGGGTCTCGGCAGGTCGTTGGGCGAGTTCGTCAGAAAAGACCACCTTGAGCTGCTCACTGGCAAAGATGCGAAGGAAGCCAGCGAGAAGTCGACTGTACTCTCCGTTTACGATGTAGCCGTTCACCCTGGAGCGCGTGAGTCTAGCCTCTTCCAGCGCTAACGGCGCGATCAGCTCGTTGATCGCCTCCTCGAAGGTGCGAGACTCAACTCCACCCAGAGCCATCATGCGGTGGTGTGAGTAGGTACGCTTTACCGGGTCGCGAAGCACACAAATGAGCTTGACCTCCGGTAGCGCCTGCTTGATGCGACGGGGTATGACCTCCTCGAGCGTTGCCTTATCGCCCAAGCCGGCCGCCGGGCTTCCCGGGTCGGCGACATACGGAACTCCGCTCATATACTCGGTCGTGGCCTCTCCACATACCGCATCGGGCGGCGCGTGACGGAACATCGTCTTCGAATACCACTTCCACCCACGATTGTAGTTGCGATCCATGTTGAAGAAGTAGACCTCCTTCTCGGCTGGCATGTGAATCTGGGGATGTATGCGCATATATTCGAACAGCGACGTGGTACCCGCCTTTGGTGCCCCGATTATGAGAAATCCGATATCAGGCATTAGCACAACGAGCAGTTGTCACTCGGCCACGATGGCGAGCGCGTTGAATGCGGGTCCAGCGGCATGCTGCGTGCGGAATCCTCATAGATGTGGCTCCCCAAGCGCCAAACCCGAGGTTGCATCCCCGATGCCGGGGGAAAACTTACCCGCTCGAAACCCGTATCCAACTCGACGAACCTGGGCCGACAGGGGCACGCTGCCGAAGGAAACGCCCGCCCAGCTCCAAAGTAGAAGCAGAGAGAAGGCCTGTTCGTGTGGATCGACGAAAGCGACCACCAGATAGAACACGGCTACCGCAAGCAGACCGAGCTTCCATGGTCGTAGATCGGGAGGGCGATGCTCCGCAATCGCACCGCCGACTCCCCAGAACAGCGATGCCAGCCACAGCAAAGCCCCCACTAGGCCGAGTTCGACGGCGAAGGCGAGATAGGTGTTGTGGAGGGGCAGCGGCGGGTCAGCCGTCCCGACGCCTTCGTTGAGCGCATACCCGATTTGCGGATAGTCCCTGGGCTGCCGGAAATATTCGCGGCTGTCGGTCGTGTAACGGGCCCAGCCGAATCCGAAGAGGGGTTTGGCGGCGAGCATACGCAACCCGGACGATATCTGGTTCTGCCGACTCCATACACTTGTCTGGTCGTTGACCCGCGTCGATGTCTTGCGCGACAACGCCGGGGAAACCATGAGCGCTGTTCCGATCACGATTGCGCACATGAGGACAGCCGGAGTTAGCCAGCGCCGGCCCGCCCGCGTGGCAAGGGCCGCAACGCTCGTGGCGACCACGGCCGCAATCCAAATCCCGCGCTCGAGCGTTACAAAACATCCGAACAGACAGACCGTCGCAGTGATCGCTGCGAGATAGCGCCGACGCTGTCCGCGCCACTGGACGAAGGCCATCACAGCGGCGACAGCGCAAGCGTAAGTGGCGAAGCCCTCGACCACGGAGCTCTGAAAAGGGCCGCCGGCCCTTTCGTCCGGCAGTTCCGCGTCGACGCGGGCGATATAGTGCGGGAAGACGAGGCTGTGCGGGCCCAGCGACTCAAAGATCGCGGTGAACCCCAAATATGCGCCAAGACCCACGAGAGTGGCAAGGAGTAGGTTGCGTTCGCGCCGGCCAGCGAAGACTGCCGGCGCCACCAGGAACATCAAATACGGCGCGAGCCCGAACATGTCGACCAGGGATAGGTAGCCCTTTTCGTTGGTCAGGGTTCCCGCCGCAATCGCGGATGCCATGACATACACAATCGTCAGGCACATCAGGAGGTGCACGTTGCGGATCTCCAGGCGTGGTGCGTGCACCACGCCTGGAGCGCGCAGTAGGAACTGGAGTAGCACGACGACGACCAAGAGTCGGTCGAGCGGCAAGCCTCCCAATCCGACCTGAAACCAGGCGCCGGCAAAGACGGAAAGAACGATCGCCCCGCACATGTTCACCGCCGGGTTCAGCTCCCACAGCTTGCGTAGAACCAAAACCGCCGCGAACACCAGCACGGGCGAGAGGATCAGCCAATGACCGTGGAGCCGGTTTGGTGCGACTACGTAGATTAAGGCGAGCACCACGACGCCCAGGACCATCCAGGCCTGCCATGGTGGGCGCCATACCGCGCGTGTGACCATCAGACCTGTTGGGACCTCTGCGTCTCGACTTCAGCCCCTCCGACGAGTGGTCGCGTGATCCGACGCCACTCGAGCAGGATAGCCGCCACACAGCCGATCACAATGCCGGCTAGGAGCCCGATGAAGCCGAACTGCTGTGTCTTGGCGCTATGGTCGTTGCTGGTGCCCGCTGCTCCGGCGACGAGCGAGACGAGGCCGCTGCTAGGCGCACGGCTCGCAATGGCATTCGTGTAAGCGACTCCGAGCGCGCGCAGTTTGATCTCCGCGGCATTCTGCTTGGCTTCCGCGACTGCTAGCGCACTCGAATACCCAGGGTTACTCCGACTCTGCTGCGCGGCGGTCGCCACAGCGCGCCGCAGATCGAACGACGCTTCCTGATATTCGTGCAGCAACGATGCGGCCTCAGGATTGATGCTGTTGCTCTGGCCCTCGTAGGCAACCAGAGCGCCTGCCGCCACGTTTGCGAGCTGAACGGCTGCCGGACCCGTGGGACCTGTGGCTATCACCCGGAAGGCTGGACTCGTGGGGATTGGCTCGGCGGACAGTCGCGCAGTGGCCTGTGAGGGGGATACCTTGAGCTTGTGCTGGATCACGTCAAGTACCGGTTCTGCATCGATCGCGCGGCTGAAGGCGGTCGCCAGCGAGGCGGCAGATTGAACGTAGCCGTAGAACCCCGGTGAGTTCGGGTTGACCTGACCTACTTGCAGCGTCGCCGACGCCGTGTAGGTACGGTCGCGCGAAAGGCCGTATAGCGTGCCGACGAACGCGATCAACACCGCGAAGGCACATACGACCCACTTGTTGCGGGCGATCGCGGTTAGGACGAAGCCGCTGGGCGGCTCAAAGACACCCTGGATCAGACGATCCTCATCGTCGAGCGCCTGGCTGGACGAGCGGGTGGTTCTAGGTGCGGTGGGCATGGATCCTCTCTGGCGCAGGCGCCACTCCGTGGCGGACCTTGGCATTCGAATGCTTTGACATCTCAACGGGGGCTTTCACCGCGAACTTTCGTCGTCACGCGCTGTCGCCGAGCCTGTGCCCAACACCGGCGTAAGCGAGGTGCACGTGTCGCTCCGGTGGCGGGGCCCAATCATCGACACGTCGGCTTGAGCCCATGGTGGTCCGCGCACTTGGACCGATGGTCTTCGTCCCCCCCGGTCGCCGATGAACAGGCATCGCTTGGTGGCGCAAGCGCAACGTCATGCCCGTGCACTGGCCCCGGGCAAAGATCAGGAGGAAGATCAACAGCAGCCAGGCACCAGCGCCTCATGGCGGTCCGAGGGTGCCGCCCGCGATGACGAAGCCGCCCGCTGATAGTCACGCGCACAGCGCCCCCAGCGTCGCCACCTGGAAGAACTTCGGCGCCTCATCGAGCGTCGTCTTGTGCAGCAGCGCCTCGTCGCGATCATAGAGGCCGAAGATCTTGGCCCCGAGGAGCAACGCCATCAGTCCGCAGACGCTCACCCAGGTGAGCTGCAGCGGCCTTGACCAGAACTGCGAAACCACTACGGCAGCGGCGACGAAGGCCAACGTGTCCGCCATGAGCAGCGAGCGGCGGAACAGCCTGATCGCGTCGCAGGTTAACCCACGTGCCCTCTCTTTCTCGCGTCGAGCCGGCCCTCGCGTGGCGATGACCGGGGGCGGCATGCATCCGCGCTCCGTCGTGGTCGGTGTGGTCCCGGGTGGCCTCCGCCGCATGAGGCAACGCGAGGGACGTCGCCTCTGCCTGGGTGCCCACGCCCCCGGTCATCGCGTCGCGATCGGTATCGCCTCGACGGGATCGCCGCCCAGGGCGAGGATCCCCACGCCCAAGCCGCGGTCGGGATCGAGGATGAGGTCGACCGCCTCGTTGCGCGACCGCACCCCGAGTTTGCCGAAAGCCGAGGAGAGGTGGCTCTTGACAGTGCTTTCCGCCAGGAAGAGCTGCTCCGCGATCTGGCCGTTCATGTAGCCCATCACCACCAGCCCAAGGATCTGCTTCTCCCGGGCGGACAGTGCAGCGGGTTCCACCTGTCGAGCGTGCTGCTTCGGTACGCACACCTGCCCCGCCCGAGCCGCTTCTAGGCAGACCCCAAGCGTAGACGCCAGCTGGCCCTCCAAGACCACCCCGGCTATACCGGCGGCAAGAGCGATGCGCAGCTCGCCGGGCCTTACGTCCTCGCACACGACCACGATCGGCGCCTCTCCCAGCGACTCGACATCGCGCGCGATCTTCCCAGAGAGCGCTCCCTCAACGCAGAGTACAATCAACGACGGGTCAGCAGTGCGCTCGAGGCCTTCAGCGCTCTTGAACCAGGCGAACTCGAGGCCCTGCTCCTCGAGGATCGCGCCGACACGATCGCGCGATCCCTCCCTAGCGATCAACGCTATGGAGAGCGAGTCGGCAGCGGTTGGTTGGGCGCTGGAAGCCGACCCATTCTGTGCGGTCCTCGACACACCTCACTAACGTTGGACTCATCCCCAGACTTCCGACATACTGTGTTTGTGAGTGTCATCTTGCTGAACGACACTCACGACGACGAACGACAGCCGAGTGGCTGTCGTTCGCGAAGCGGCCCCCTAATACACAGCTAAAACAGATTAGAGAAGCTGCTGTTGCTTCTCAGCAGTGGCCCTTGCGGACCACTGCTGAGCACGATGTTGTCGTCGGTTAGGCAATCAGGGGTTGGAATGGCATCCGGCAGCGGGGTTGCTCGGGCCGGCCGTGTACCCGCCCGGAAGAGTCCCCGGGTAACCGGCATCGCCGCCACTGCCGCCCAGACAAGCTGCAGTCAACTCCTGCAGGTCGCCATAATCGACGACCCGTGGGGCCTCGTAGGCTCCTAGGGTCTCTGTCTTATCCATTTGGGCCGCTCCTTCTTTCTTGATCCAATTCAAACCTATGCCAAGCCGTACATCGAGACATAGCAGTCGGCTGTGGATTTGCTCGGTCAGCCTAGAGGATTAGACCTGAGGTTCAAGGGGGAAAAAGGTATGAGGCGCCCTGGGCGGAGATTGAGACCTGGGCGGGACTGGGCGGCGGATTCGGGTGCAACTCGCCGCCTGGGGACGCCTGCGCGCGCAACCAGAGCTCCATGGTGACCAACCGCCAGACCTGCCACATCCAGCGAAAGGGGTTCTCCTGGAGCTCACGGTCGCTGTCAAGCAGAACCCGCTGCATCTCGCCCAGATTCACGAAGGCACCGATCTCGGCATCGGGCTTTGTGAGGATGCGCCAGACAGCAGCTCGGTCGGGCCCGGTAAGGCAATCGGCGACCAGCGACTCGAACCAGGCCTTGCCAGGGCGCAGCCGCACGGAGTCCGGCAGCAGTCCCACCATGCTGGAGCGCAGGACCGGCCGGGTGAAGCGCCGATCCAGCGTGGCCCGCGGCGGCTGCCGCAGGCACAGCTCCACCAGATCGAGGTCGAGCAGCGGATGGCGGGCCCCCAGGCCTGCGAGGGCCGCCCGCCGGCGTTGGTGTTCGAAGAACCCGGCTTCCTCGATCCCCCGCGAAACCCCATGCGCCGTGTGAGCCCACCAGCGTGGCCCGTCGAGGCGCTTCCAGGCGAGGGGGTCGTCGGAGGCCACCAGATCCCCGACGGCCCGGCGGTGGAGCCAGCGCGGCGCTTCCCGCCTTGCAAGCGGCGCCCTTCCCACGGCGTTCAGCCGGTAGGGCAGGGCGCCCTCCACCGCGACAGAGCCGAGGACTCGCGCCACCTCGCGGCGAGGAATGTGCGCTCCGCCCCCGGGCAGCTCACGAGCGAGCGCGAGCGCCTGAAGCGGATGCCCCGCGCGGAGGCGGTCCGCGAGCAAGTAGGAGCGCGGCCCAAACAGCTCATCGCCGCCATCGCCGTCCAGCATCGCCTCCACCCCCTCGGCCGCTGCCGCCCGCATCAGCGGCAACGTCCAGAAGTCGCCCCAGCCGAGCAATGGCATCTGCCAGGCCTCGAGGTACTCCAGGGCGCTGGCCAGCAGCCCGCCGGGGCGAACCTCCGCGTTGAGCCCCGGCAGCCTCAGCGTGTTCCTCAGTTCGCCGATCAGCTCCGACTCATCGGTCGCGGGATGGTCCGGGAAGGTCGCCGAGCAGGCGCTGGCCTCTCCCGCCCCGGCCACCTCCGCGCAGAGCGCCGCGACCGAGGAGGAGTCCAACCCCCCGCTCATCAGGACACCCGTGCGGCCGTTTGGGGCGATCCGCCGCCGCACCGCGCCTTCGAGCGCCACGCGCACCTGTGCGGCGAGCTGGGCTGGCGGCAAATCCAGCGGCTCTTCGAATCGGGGCGCCCAGTAGCGCTCGGCTCGGGCTCCGCTTCGACTGAGCAGCAGGGCTTCGCCGGGGGCGAGGCGACGGACTCCGGCATAGAGCGTCTGGGGGCCGGGACGGGTGCTGACGGCGATCCAGTGGGCGACCCCGGCCGGGTCGGGCTGCGGACGCCGCGGCAGCAACGCCAGCAGGTGCCGGACCTCAGTGGCGAAGCGAAGCAGGCCGCCGACCTCGCTGACGAAGGCCGGCCGCACGCCGAGCTGATCGCGCGCCAGCAGCCCCTCCTCGCGCTCGCCGTCCCAGACGAGCAGCACGAAATCGCCGCGCATGCGTCCGACAAGTCCCATTCCCCAGCGCCGGTAGCCGGCAGCCAGCAGCTCCTCGTGGGAGGGCGGCGGGCCCACCCTGGCGGCACTCTCCCCCAGCGCCCGCTCGATCTCGGCGGCGTTGTCCAGGTATCCGTCGAGCAGGCACAAGGTCCCGGACCGGGCAACCGGCGGGCCGCTGTAGGCGAGTCGCAGCGGGCCGCTGCTCAGGGTCGTGGGGTCCTCGCCGGCAAGCGCGCCGGCCGCGACCGAGGCATCGGCGCGACCGCTCGGGTCGAGGATGCCGGCGAGCCAGCGGCTCATGGCGAGGCGCCGATCCGTCGCTCGACTGCGGCGGCGAGCTCCGTGGCGTCCGTCGCCGGACCGGCGACGATTCGCTCGGCGTGGTCGCGAGCGATCAGCGCGCTCGCGTGCAGCAGTCCCTCCAGGCGTCGCGGCATGGCGAGCACGAAGTTGAAGGTGGCGGCCAGCAGCTCCCGCGGGTCGGTGACCGGCTCGAAGCGCGGTCGCGCCGGCCCGTCGAGCCGGCGGTCGATGAGGAAGAGTGCGCGCAACGGCGCCGGCTCGGCGCTCACCGCGACCCGCTCCACCCGCTCGCGGGCGTTGGCGGCGAGCGCCTCTCCTGCCCCCACCCCTGCCCCGCGGAGGCGCTCCGCCTCGGCGTGGTCGACCCCCGCCACCGGCGCGCCGGTGTGCCCGATCAGATCATCTCCCGCTCGCTCGAGCGCCAGCACATCATCGGTCAGGAAGTCGGCGCCGCGCCGGCACAACGCCAGGGCGAGAGAGGTCTTGCCCGAGCCGGAATGGCCGCCGAAGGCGACCGCCCCACCGTCGATCGCGACTGCGCTGGCGTGCAGGACCTCGAGCCCTTGCAGCACTGCCGCGAAGGGCAGAACCTGCGCAATCAGCATTCGCTGCCACGCCCCTATTCCGTCAGAGCCCAGCGCGCCCCACAGGCGATGGCCATCGCTGGAGAGGACACTAGCCCCGTAGGCGGGTCCCCAGATACGGTAGCCGGCCTCCTCGTTCCTCTCGATCTGGAAGCTGACGCCGCCGTCGGGGAGGCGTTGGTCAGAGATCAGCTCCGCCGCCTCCGGCCAGCCTAGGTCGCCGGAATCGCCCGCCCCGATCGAGACTTCTATTCCGCGACCGGTCGGCTTCGCCGTCGCCGTCTCCAGGAACGACAGGGGGCGGTCGGCTCGAACGTCAAGCCCGTAGACGGTCGCCCGGGTCTCCCTCACAACGTGACGAGCCGACCGAACGAGCCATCCCCCGGCGAGAGGACGGGCTCGCCGTCGTGCTCGATCCACGCGTGGGCGAGGAAGTCCGGGCTGGTGCGGGTGCCGATCACGAGTTGGGCGGAGATCCCTCGCTTCGCGAGCAGCTGCATCAGCACCAGCGAGCGGCGCAGGCAGCGGGTGTCGCCCGGCACCATGGTGAGCGCTCGCACCACCGCGCGGCCGAGGCACCGGGCTTCCTCGAGCGCGTAGGGATTCTCCACCCGCTGCGGTGAGCGCCCCGCCCGAAGCCGCTCCACGACCGTGGTGATCGGCGCCCGCCGCAGCTCCCGGCGCGCTCGCACGTATGCCGCGGCGATCTCCGCGGCGAGGCGGCCCCGCTTCAGCTCAGCCCGCACCGCTGCCATCGACTTCGATCAGGCCGCGCTCGAGCAGCGCCTGGCAGAGGTCGCACATGGCCTGCTCTATGTCCGCCTGGGCCCGCTCGTAGTCCTCGGCCGCCACCGCGGCGGCGTCGCGCACTGACTCAGCCTCGGCGAGCGCTTTCAGCATCAGCCCGGCGGTCGGGTTGAGACCGTGGTACTTACCGGTCTGGAGGTTGAGCACGACGGTCTCCGACGGGAAGCTGCGATAGACCACGTGCTGCGGCACCTGGACCCTGGCCTCCAGCAGGGGCTGTTGCTCGGGTGTCGCATCTCGGGTCATGTCGGCTCCGGTTCTCAGGATCTTCCTTAATACTCGATGATCGTGCCTCGACGCTGGCCGAAGCGAATCGCCTTTTGCAGGGCGAACAGCGATGCCGGTATCAGCACGGCGGCGAAGACCACTAGCTTGGCGACAGCCGTCGCGGTCGAGGTGCTCTGCGGGGTGCCCACCAGGAGGTGCCTGAGCACTTCCGTCGCTGGCGTGAAGGGCTGCATCCTGGCCGCGGTCTGAGTCCATTCCGGAAGCAGCGAGATCGGGAAGTAGAGGCCACCGACGATCGAGATCAGCGCTATCACCCAGGCCGTCCCCACGTTACCCTGCTTGGTCGAAACCGTCAGCGCCGCGAACAGCAGCCCAAAGGGCATGAATGCGAGCAGCGCCAAACACATCGCCGGGACGCTCAGCGGAACCGTCGACCAGTGCAGTTGAAGGCCGAACACCGCCGCGCCGAGGCCGAGCGTGATCGCGGCCATGGCAAACGAGTACAGCAGCGGAAACAGGGTCATCGCGATCACGCTGCGAACGGCGCCGAACGGGGACAGGAGCAGACGTTCGAAGGTTCCCGCCACCAGCTCCTGCCTGACCAATTCGGCAACCGAGAAGCACGAGTACAGGACGGTCACCAGCGCGATACCGACGACCACGAAGCCGAAGTAGCTTTCCGCCGTGAAGCCGGAGACGTGGACGAGGCGCGACACGTAGTAGAAAAGCGTGAGGCTGAAGACCGAGGTCAACGCCTGACTGACGAGCCGGGTCCGGTACGACAGGAAGACGTGCAGGTCGCGGCGCATCACGGCCAGGAAGGCGCAGCCCGCTCTACCCAGCTCGTTCACGCCCTCACCAGCATTCCCCGCTCCAGGACCCAGTGCGCGTCGAACCGCTGCTCGAGGTTTTCGCCGCTGGGCGAGCACCACAGTAGCGCCCCACCGCGCGCGATCAGGTCATCGATCGCCCGGTTGAGGACCGCCGCCCCCTCGGAGTCGAGACTGGTGAGTGGCTCATCGAGCAGGACGATATCCGGTTCCGTGAGGAAGGTCATTGCTACGCGCAGGCGCTGGCGCTGGCCCATCGACATTCGATCCACCCTACGGCCGGCGAGCTCGCGCAGTTCAAACGTGTCGATCGCCTGCTCGACCTCCGGCCGAACGCGCGCCGGCTCCATCATCGCCATCCGGGCCCAGAATTCGAGCTGGTGTCGCACGATGAGACGCGCGTAGAGGCCGCGGTCGCCGGCCGGGAGGAACGAGACCAGGCGCTGGTACCGACTCCGGTTGTCGCGAGCGGTGAATCCCCAGACCCGAGCCTGGCCGCGGTCGGGGTCGATCAGGCCGGCGGCGATCCTCAGCAGCGTGGTCTTCCCCACTCCGTTGCGTCCTCCCACCCAGGTTCTGGTCCCGAGATCCAGGGTCAGGTCGACCCCCTCCAGCACGGGCGCCTGTGTCTTGTGCCAGCGCTTCGTCACGCTCCTCAGGGTCAGAGGGACGACGTCGTCACCGGGCGGAGAATGCCGGGAACGGAGGTTTGCGTCGGGCACGATCACGTCGTCGTCGCCGGGCACTGGTCTCTGCTCGAACGCAATGGCGGCCCCGGCGGTCTCGTCGCTCGCATCCGACCGCAGCGCTTGCTGGAGGCGCCGAGTCATGCCGCACTCTGGACGGCGAGGGGAGCCTTCAGGTCGAGCGCCCGCTCCAGCGTCTCGGCCAGATCCGCCGGCCGATCCGTCTGGTCCGCGGTCAGCCGTAGTAGCACCGCCGATTCGGCGAGATCGGAGTAGAGGGCAAAGCGGGTAGCGCTCTTTCCAAAATCATCAGGCAGGCCGAGCATGTACGGGGTGAGCACGAGCGGAGATGGCGACAGCACCTCGGCTTCAAGGGAGAGCCCCGTTGTGCGCTCCAAAAGAACGACCGCCGCCACCGGGCGCGGCTCACGAGAGGCGCCACGCACCGCTGTCCACCGCTCGCCGGCGAGAGTTCCCAGGACCGTGCCGAGCTCCTCCGGACGGGCAGCGCCCGCCGACTCGCTCGCAAGGTTCATATGAGGGCTCCCCGGATGCGCGACGACCGCTTCGGTCCTGGGGTCAAGGACCAGGACGTCGTCGGAAAACAGCGGCCATCCGCGCTGTACCAGCTCGCTCGCCAGCGTCGACTTCCCCATCCCGCTCGGCGCCGCGACGGCGACCACTCCAATCGGGGTCTCCACCGCGCTCGCGTGCAGCGCCTCGCGACCATTGGCGATGCTGACGTTGGGAAGGACGCGGCTCAACAGGACCCGCTGCCAGTCCAGGGCCAAAGGATCCCGAGGCGCGCATTCAAGCCGAGCCCGACTCGCATCGAGGCGAAAGAACCCCCGCTTGCCATAGGCGAAGAGCAGGTCGCCGTCGACCCCCCACTCAATCGTGAAATCTTGGCCGTCGCCGAGCCTGCCACGCCACGGCGAGGACGCGAGCGCCCCACTCCAGGCGGCTTGCAGCTCCGCCGGCGTCACCAGGTCTAGAGCAAGCAGGGGAAGCCCGTCTCCTCCGGCCGGCACCATGCCAGGCAGCGGAAAGGAGGACCGCAACGCCAAACCGAACGAGGAATAGCTCTCCACCATTGCTCAATAAACTGTGAGCCAGCGGAGATTCTTCCGCCGCTCAGCGGTGGTGGCGATGTTTGTGTGGGGGACGAGGGCTCGTCGCGCAGCGGTGGTAGGTGCGCTTTGCCGAGAGGTGCGTGCCGAGAACCGTGGTGAATCGGACCGTAACCTTGAATGTGCTCCTCACCAAGCCCCTCAGATTGAGGATCGCGACGATTTTGCTGCCGTGCCGCTTGAGCTTGGCCCGTCTATGAACTTTGCCACTCTTGAGCTTGATAACGATCTTCGCGAAAGGATCGTTGACGGGATCCTGAAGGTGGATCCGCATCTTCCGCCGCCCGAAGCAACTCCCGTTGTCAGGAAAGCTGACGTACTTGCCGACTTCGGTGGGTTCGATCGCCGGCAGCGCGGATATGCGCCCGGATTCGCTACAACCGTACGTCGCCCCTGTACTGGCACCATTCGTTGCGATTGTTGGCTGAGATTTACTGCTGGGTTCACTGAAGCAGACCTGCAGGAGCCGGGAGCCGTCGCTTGCTTCCTGAACCCTCCAGGCGGTGAGGCCGAGTTCCGGGTTCCGGATGCATTCCGAGGTTTCAAAAAACCACTGGTGCAGTCCCCAATACGAGCCGTTCGGCTGGAGCGTGATGCTCGTCCACATTTCTTCCCCGACGGGGTGATAGCACTGGCTAAATTTCGTCGGGGAGACGACCGTGCCGACAAAGGTTCCGCCGGGCTGAGCCTGGATCGCTACTTTGCCCCCATTGAAGGACCAGACTCCTTCGATTGGGGCTTTGGCGCTTGCGGAGCCCGCTCCGACCACGAGCATGACCGTAACCATCCCGGTGGCCAGCAGAGAGAAGCGCCCGGCGCGGAGCCATCGGGCTGTCCGGGAGTCGTTCGGAGCTTTGCTGAGGCTACGACGCATCATCGCGATAACGCCCCGCCCTCGAGCTTTCTTTCGTGCCGAGAATGGTCTGTCTAGCCAGTCAAAGGTTCAGGGCCGTGCCCAAGCCTCGAGCCCAATTCTGCTGGATGAGTCCATGTCTGCGAGATAGACGAAAATGGCATGGACCAGAAGCTGGTCTATCCGCACCGCCTGCCTACGCGCCTCTCTCTCTAAGGTCGCCTGGATTGCCGGCTCAACGGCCAGCTCGAATTCGGCGCCACTGCCGTCCAGCGCTTGGTTTCGACAGAAGGCGGGAATGGCAACTGGCTCTTTTGCCGATTTAAGCCGGCGCGTGTAATGGCGGAGGGCCGCCTGCACGCCCGACGCGAGATCGGCTCCGAAGCGAGCCTCGATACTAAAACAAGCGAATTTCCCCAGCATGACTCTCATATTCAGTCCAACCCAAGAACTCCCTGGTCGGCCGCTTTACTTCCGCGCCTCCTCCTAAGTTCAAACTTCGCCAAAGGTTGCAAGTTGACTGTCAAGACGCTGAAAAATCTCAAACTTGAGCGTAAAGTTGAAATTTGGACGAATTTTCGGATTGACAAACGGACGCCCGTTGCGTAATAAAGATGCGGGAGAGGGGAACAAGACGTTTCCCGATATTGAAATCGCCGCGGGTATAGGTGCGGCAAACTCGATCCAGGCCAAGGGGAATGCGGGAGTCAACCAGTAGCCAGACGCAGTTCGACCGATCCGTCTATCGACAGCGCGCGGACGCCGCCGCCGACAGTCAGATGGTCAAGCGAGCCGTAGTTCGGGCCCAGCAGGGTGACCACGAAGGCCTCCACTTCCTCTATACGCGCTATGCGCCTGATGTCCTTCGCTACGTGCACAGCTTCGTGCACGACCATCACGAGGCCGAGGACATCACCCAGAACGTCTTCGTCAAGCTGATGTCGGTGATCGGCAAGTACGAAGCGCGAGAGGTCCCCTTTACCGCCTGGATCCTCCGGGTCGCTCGCAACGCCGCCCTCGACCACATGCGCGCCAGGCGGGCGACTCCCTGCGAGGACATCCGCGTTGCGGGACGACGAAAGCGGCCGGCTGAGCCACGAGCGGGGGCACGATCTCCGCCAGGCCCTGGAGACGCTTCCGGGCGAGCAGCGCGAGGTGCTGATCCTGCGGCACATCGTCGGCCTCTCACCGGTGGAGATAGCCGACGTTCTGGGCAAGACCGAAAGCTCGGTCCACGGGCTGCACCACCGCGGCCGGCTCAGCCTCAAGACCGCGCTTCAGGACCTCGGGGCGGCGCCGGTCGTGGCCCACCCCGGGCTCACCTAGCGCTCCTCTTCCCTGCCTAGGTCTTCGAGGATCCGCTGGGTCAGGCGTCCGGTGTCGCGGTCCGCGAGGAGATAGAGGACAGCGTGCTGAAGCAACTGGTTCGCCGATACCCCATGGCGCTCGGCCTCCTCCGCGAACTCTCCCCAGATCTGCGCGTCGATCGCGAGTGGCACCTTACGGGCTGAGACACGACTGTCCTCGCGGAGAAAGCTCGGATAGCTCCACCCCGCGCGTCCCGAATCTCGATCGGCAAGGTAGTAGCGGATCGCCTGCGCCAGCGGCCGCGAGAAGTCGGTGGAGTCGGCTGACCCACTTGCGAGCGAGTCCAGAGCGAACTCGCCGACAGTCACATTGAACGTGCGTTGCACCGAGAATCCATCTCCGGTGGCCCATTCTTGCATCAACGGATCTATATTGCTCAGAGGTCTTACATTACAGGGATTCTCAATCTTGTTAACCATCTAACTCAAGATACCTTATCCCCGCTCCAGCGGCGCCATCGTCAGCCCCGCCTCCCGCAGCTGCTCCCAGTAGTGCTCGGCCGGCTCGCGCGAGCCGCTCCAGACGATCGCCTGGCCGCTGCTGTGAATCTGGTCGGCGAGCCGGTGCCCCTGCTCGAGGCTGACCCCCGGCAGCACCTTGGCGAGCGTGCCGGCGACGTGCTCGAAGGTGTTGTGGTTGTCGTTGCGGACGATCACTCGCCACGCGCCTCCCAATCCCGAGCCGGGGCCGGTGCTTCGCGGACGCTCGATGGTCGCCGTGGACCTC
>Ga0208356_1000114_pt1 | contig 27019 bp, 23 predicted proteins | sample NGESurshal072012_4_FD_184467 | JGI IMG/M metagenome (GOLD analysis project Ga0208356, IMG submission 184467) | Arctic peat soil microbial communities from Barrow, Alaska - NGEE Surface sample 53-1 shallow-072012 (SPAdes) | ecosystem: Environmental > Terrestrial > Soil > Wetlands > Peat ... | reverse complement strand
ATGCCGCGGCGCTGTTCCCGGTGTTCGAAGAGCCCGAGGTGCGCCTGAAGAAAGGTCTGACCGCGGCTTCGATTACCGGCGAATTGCGCAAGCGGCTAGCCAGCATCGAGGGCGCGTTCATCATCGTGATTCCACCGCCGGCGGTGCCCGGAATCGGTACCGGCGGCGGCTTTGCCATGCGCATTCAGGACCGCCAGGGCCGCGGGCCGGAACTGTTGGCCGCGGCCACCGACGAGCTGGTTACGGCCGCGCGCAAGGCGCCGGGCCTGACTTCGGTGTTCTCGCCGTTCACCGCCAATACCCCGCAGGTGTTCGTCGACATCGACCGCATCAAGGCGCAGAAGCTCGGCGTTCCCATTCAAAGCATCACCGATGCGATCGAGACCTATTTCGGCTCAGCCTATGTCAACGACTTCAATATTCTCGGCCGCACCTATCACGTCACCGCGCAGGCGGACCTGCCGTTCCGCAAAGAGACTGCCGATCTTGCCCGCCTGCGCACCCGCAATAGCGCCGGCGACATGGTGCCGCTCGGCAATGTCGTGGACTTCCGCGACATCGCCGGGCCGGATCGTGTCGCGCGCTACAACCTCTACCCGGCTTCCGAATTGCAGGGCGACACCACGCCCGGAACGAGTTCGGCAACCGCCATCGACACCATGAAGCGGCTCGCGGAACAGACGCTGCCGAGCGGATTTTCCTACGAGTGGACCGACCTGTCCTATCAGCAGGTCACCGGCGGCAATTCCGGGCTCTACGTATTTCCGATCTGCGTGCTGTTCGTGTTTCTGGTGCTGGCCGCGCAATATGGCAGCTGGAGCCTGCCGTTTGCGGTCATCCTGATCGTGCCGATGTGCCTGCTCGCGGCCACCGTCGGTGTCCGGATCATGGGACAGGACGTCAACATCCTGACCCAGATCGGGTTCGTGGTGCTGGTCGGGCTGGCCGCCAAGAATGCGATCCTGATCGTCGAGTTCGCGCGTGACATCGAGCTCGAGGGCCGCGACCGCCTCGACGCCGTCATCGAGGCATGCCGGCTGCGGTTGCGTCCGATTCTGATGACCTCGTTTGCGTTCATTCTCGGCGTATTGCCGCTGGTGCTTTCTTCCGGTTCGGGATCCGAAATGCGCCAGGCGGTCGGCGTCGCCGTATTTTTCGGGATGCTCGGCGTCACCATGTTCGGGCTGATCTTCACGCCGATCTTCTACATGCTGGTGCGTCGCCTGGCCGACCCGCGGCCGCGTCGCGAGGCCCGGGTTGCGGATTGATGATGCGGAAAATGGAAATGTCGGAGAGGCAGACATGAAATCCGGATTATGGGCTGCCGTCGCGCTCGGCGGCCTGCTGCTCGCCGCGCCGGCCACGGCGCAGGGCGTCAAGATCGGCATCCTCAACGACCAGTCCGGAGTCTACGCCGATTATGGCGGAAAATATTCGGTCGAGGCGGCGCGGATGGCGATCGAGGATTTTGGCGGCACGGTGCTCGGCCAGAAGATCGAGATGGTCACGGCCGACCATCAGAACAAGCCCGATCTGGCCACCAGCATCGCGCGGCGCTGGTACGAGGTCGAGGGCGTCGACATGATCACCGAGCTGACGACCTCGTCGGTCGCGCTCGCCGTGCAGGAGCTGTCCAGGGAAAAGAAGAAGATCGACATTGTCGTCGGCGCCGCGAGCTCGCGCCTCACCGGCGACGCCTGCACGCCCTACGGTTTCCATTGGGCGTTCGATACCCACGCGCTCGCGGTCGGCACCGGCGGCGCGCTGGTCAAGGCTGGCGGCGACACCTGGTTCTTCCTCACCGCGGACTACGCCTTCGGCTATGCGCTCGAAAAGGACACCAGCGAGATCGTCACCGCGAATGGCGGGAAGGTGCTGGGTTCGGTCCGGATTCCTCTGAATTCGTCGGACTTTTCCTCGTTCCTGCTGCAGGCGCAGAGCTCGAAAGCCAAAATCCTGGGCCTCGCCAATGCCGGACTCGATACTGCCAATGCGATCAAGCAGGCGGCGGAATTCGGTATTGTTTCCGCCGGCCAGAAACTCGCCGCCCTGTTGATGACGCTGGCGGAGGTGCACGGTCTCGGGCTGCAGGCGGCGCAGGGCCTGATCCTGACCGAGGGCTTTTATTGGGACCGCGATGATCGATCGCGCGCGTTCTCCGAGCGCTTCTTCAAGCGCACCGGCCGGATGCCCAACATGATCCAGGCCGGAACCTATTCGGCGACGCTGCAATATCTGAAGGCGGTCAAGGCGGCCGGCACCAAGGACTCCGACGCCGTCGTCAAGAAGCTGAAGGAGCTGCCGGTCGACGACATGTTCGCCCAGGGCGGCAAGGTTCTGGCCAACGGCCGCATGGTGCACGACCTTTATCTGTTCGAGGTCAAGAAGCCATCGGAATCGAAGAAGCCGTGGGACTACTATAAGCAGCTCGCCGTCGTGCCGGGCGACAAGGCATTCCCGTCGGCCAAGGACAGCGGCTGCCCGCTGACCAAGTGATCGTAAGCTGGTCCGGCCGGGTCGAGTTACGGGCGTGCATCCGGTGGCCTCGTGGTTCGAGACGCGCGGCGTTGCCGCGCTCCTCACCATGAGGATCTCAGACCTCATCCAGAGGAGCGGCGGCTTCGCCGCGTCTCGAAGGATGAAGCCACGACGGCGATGCCTGATCAGTATTGATAGCGCACGGCAGGCGCCACCTCGATCACGCCGAGGTCGACCAGCGTGCGGTGAAAGCGGCGCTTGCGCTCCGAGGATGACGCGAAGTAGGACTCGCCGCACTGCTCGAGCAGGCTCGCGCGGGTGGCGAAAATCTCGTCGAGCGGCAGGCCCGCCTGCTGCAGGGCGACCGTGCCGAGAAAGGCAATATCCAGATCCTTGCCGCGCCCGGCAACAAGCCGGTTCGTGCCATAATTCAGGGCCTCGATGGCATAGAAGGTGCGGAACTGGCGCCCGGCATCGATCGGGAGCTTGAGCTTCGCCTCGATCCGCCGCGTCATCACCGGTTGATGGTCTCCATAGTGGATGATCAGCATCGGTCGCTTGGGAAAACGGGTTGCAAGTTCGGATTTGAGCCCGCTCCAGGTCACGGCCGTTTCCACCAGCCGGGCGTAGTATTCCGCATAATGCGGATCGGGGAGGCTTGCGGCGGCGAAGGCGCGTTCGCGCTCAAAGCGTCCGGGAGCAGCGAGCCGCCGGTTGTGCGGGCCATGATTGAAGTTGGTCAGCGCATAGAGAAACCGCGGCGCGGCGTTGCCGGCAATCCGCCTTGTGTGGGCGCCGATGGCCGCGTCGAGAAACAAGGCGTCGGAATTTGTCGCCTCGAATCGGCGAACATCGAAAGGCAGTGGAAAATCATCGGCAAAAATCCGCTCGCCGATGCCGATCGAGCGGTAGAATGCATCATAGTTGAGAAAGTTGCGGCGACAGCTCGACGCGAGCGTCGTCCGATATCCGAGCGCCGTCAGCCAATGCGGAAGGCTGTTGTGGAATCGGCCGACGCCGCGACTGAAAAGAAAATAGGCGTTGGAGCCGAAGCTGGCGCTGGAAAGGCCGGTCAGCAGGCTGAATTCGGATTGCCATGATCCGCCGCCGAAAATATCGACGTTGAGGCTGCCATAGAGCGCATTTTTCGGAGACAGAAAGGCCTCGACGACCGGTTCAACGGGAAGCCCGTAGACGCGCGGATCGAAGATCGATTCGTGCTGGATCACGATGATGTCGGGATAGTCGACGCTGCGTGCCGGTATCGCCGCGGTGAGCGGCAACGGGTCGCTGGCGATATCGCTCAGCGCGAGGCCGCCGAACTGCCGCCAGGAAAGCGGGTCGAGCAGGGAAGCGACAAAGCTTGAAAGAAAACACCGCCGCTGCGTCGCGATCCGCTGCAACGCAATGGCTCCGCCGCTTGCCCGGTAGGCTGCGACCAGGCCGATCACGGCCGTGCCGAACACCAGGACTTGAACCGCCGGGGCCACCGGTGGCCCCGGCAAATACAGTGCGGCGACGGCGGCGAGGATGAGCGTGATGCCGCCGGCGACGACGGCCGCCACCGCCAGCGGATATTGCACCAGAAAGAACGGGACCGTGCCGGCAAACGCCAGCGGCAAATCCGCGACAACGAGTTTCCGGCCGCTATGGTTGTATTTGACGCTGGACGCGCCGAACACCGCCAAAGCGAGGAACGACGACAGCAGAACCGCGCGTTCGAGATCGCCGACGGCGAACAGCAGCACCGCGGCACTGAAACACTGCGCGGCCATCGCCAGCGCGAAATGTTCGGCACTGCGCTCGGCAAGCCAGACGATGCCGATAGCCGCCACAATTATCAGGGTCAGTGTCATGCAGATCACATGGCCGGCCGGTAGATCGAACACAAGACCTGCTACACCATCGAGGCCGGCAAGGACAGCGGGCCTTTGGTTTGCAGGACAATCGGCCGCTGGCGCCCGCTGTCATGCCCGGGCTTGTCCTGGACAAGCCCGGCCATGACGAAAAAACGAATCATTCTAAATCTGTTAGATTCGGGCCGCTTATTCGGTCGTACTCTCCGGCGATTGCGACGGCCTCAATAGCCGGTCATTTCAAGATATCCGACGCCGGCATGGCTGCCCTGAAAGTGGATCGGCCCTTCCCAATAGGGAAAGCTCGTGCCCATCCAGCTTCTTGGGTTCAGCGGCGCGCTCTCGATGTTCAGGCCGTGCGAGGGGATGTCGATGCGCCAGGCCGTCGGCAGCTTTCGGCCTGCGATGTCGGTCGATGCCATCGGCGTCAAGTTGATTTCTGTCGGAACAATCTGCTCGGATTTGCCTTCAGGCAAAATCCAGTTGCCGGAGGCGTAGCTGCTGCCGTCGGTCTGACGCAGCCGAAACAGCATCAGCTTTTCGCCGGAGTTCAGATGCAGCGCGAACCAGTCCCATCCGCTCTGATCCGGTGCGAGCGGCTGGCTGCTCCATTCGCGGTCCATCCAGGCCTGTCCGGTGACCTCAACCGCGCTGCCCTCGATGCTGAGATGGCCCGTCACCTTGAAAAAAGGCTGGCTGTAATAATACGAGGCCTGGCCGCGTTGCGATTTCCTGCTGTAGCCGGCATCGCCTTGCAGCACCAGCGTGCGATCGGTGTCGAGCCGCAGCGCGTAACCGAAGTTGGCGCCCGATGCGCTGACTTGCAGCGGCGCGAGCGTCATGTCGTTGATCCGATCCGCCCCGCGCATATCCCATGCATCGATCCAGGCTCGGAATGGTTTCGCGATGACGCCGGCCTGGCCGACGCCGCCTCGAGCAAAGGCTTCGCCGTATTGATGAAGATCGGCGCCGGTCACGGCGGCGTGGCCCATCCAGATTTGCGGATTGGCCCACCCCTCTGGCTGCGCGCCGGGCCGCGACGCCTGACGAAACAGCGTCCATTGCGCGCCATAGGCGACGCCGGCGGTGTCCAGAAGATTCGCGGTCACATACCACCACTCGATGCGATAATCCGGGTGCGGGCCGTGATCGGCGGGGAAGGAAAAGCTCCTGCCCGGGACGACAGCTGCAAATCCATCGGCGGTCATGCCGAGGCCGGCAAATCCCTGCGCCAGCGCGGCTTTGCGGCCGAGCCCGAGAACCAGCGCGCCGCCCGCGAAGGCGCGGCGCGATATCGCAAGCCTATCGTTCATCGGCGAAAATCTTGACCAACTGCACCGGCTGGATGCGCGCCAATCGAACCAGGGGAAGCAGTGCGGCGAGCAGCGCGGCCAGCATGGCGACACCCAGCAACTCGAGCAGTTGCAGCGGGAAGACATGAAACGGCAGCCGCCAGCCGAACGCCCTTACATTCACCACCGCGATCAGGCACCACGCCACCAGCAGGCCCAGCGGCAGCGCCAGCACGGTCGTGATGAGCGCGACCGACATGGTCTTCAGCAATTCGATGGCGGCGAGCCTTCGCCGCGTGACCCCCATGGCCCATAGCGGCGCGAGCTGCGGCAGCCGCGAATTGCCCAGGGTCAAGAGGCTGGTCAGCAGTGCGACGCCGGCCACGCCGAGGGTGAAGGCGTTCAGCGCCGCCGTCACGGCAAAGGTCCGGTTGAAGATCCGCGTCGAATCGGCTTTCAGCGTGGCCTGATCCAGCAGATTGCGGCCATCGAGTCCGAACCTGTCCTGCAGCGCCGCCATCAGCGCCGGAACCGCGGCTGGGGTGACGCGCAGGCCGAGGCGCGTCTGCGGAATGGCCGGGAAGTGCCGGGTCAGCGCCGCGAAATTGACCGCGATCTGCCCCTTCGGATTGCCGTAATCGGCGTAGATGCCGACCACTTCGAGCATCCAGCTGCCGCCCGGCGCCGGCACGTCGATGCGATCGCCGATTGCGAGTTTCGAATGCCTCGCCAATTGCTCGCTGATGAAACCGGCATCGCCGGCCCGCAGGCGCGTCCAGGCGCTGGCGCCGGATTGCAGCAACGGCCAGCGATCGCGATAAAGGGCGTGATCGGGCAGACCGAGGATTTCAACCGGTGCGCCATCGATCTCGGTGTCGGCGCGGCCGCCTGGCAGGATCGCCTGCACCTCGGGACGCTGGTGCAGCCAGGCCTTGATCTCCGTCGCCTGCGCATCGTCGGTGGCATTGATGTAAACGTCCGCCGCCAGCCGTCCATCGAGCCAGACGATGAATGTCCGGCTGAAGGTTTCGACCATGGTGCCGACACCGACATTGACGGCGAGCGCGAGCAGCAACGCCATCAACGCCAGTGACAATCCCGAAATCTGCTGGCGGCTGTCGGCCCAGAACCAGACCGCCAGCGCGCGACGGGCGGTTTTCTGGCCGAGAGCCAGCACCAATTCAAGGATCGCGGGCAGGCCCAGCGCCGCACCCAACAGCAGGGCGGCGAGCACGGCAAACCCCGAAACAAGCGAAGCGCCGAACCGCAGGAAGCCGCCCGCCGCCGCAAGAACGGCGAGCGCCAGCGCGCTCTGCACAACGAGCCAGCGGTGGTGCGCCTGCTGCCACGCATGGGGCTGCGCGGTTGCCAGCAGTGGAAGGCGGATCGCCTTCAGAAGGCTGGTGGCCGCCGCCGCCAGCGCGCCGAGTACGCTGATGGCAAGTCCGGCGATCCACCATTGCGGCTCCAGCGTCAGCACGCCCGGAATTTGCGCGCCATAAAGACCGCGCAACGAAGCGGCGACGTCGGGCAGCAACGAGGCGGCGATCAGGTAACCGCAGACCAGTCCTGCCGCTCCCGCGACCAATGCCAGCGACACCAGCTCAACCACCAGCACCGCATTGAGCAGGCGCGCGGATACGCCGCAGGCGCGCAGCGTCCGCAGCGTCGGCAGGCGCTGCTCGAAGGCGAGCCCGATCGCCGAATTGACGATGAACAGGCCGACCACAAAGGACAGCAGGCCGAACGCGGTCAGGTTCAAATGGAAGCTGTCGGTTAGGCGTTCCAGATCGCTTTCGGCATCGGCGGCGACCAGCCGGAGCCGGTCGCCGGCAATGGTTTCGAGCGGCGCGCGCGGGCCCTCGGATTTTCCGATCAAAAGCCGGGAAACCCGCTCCGGCATCTTCAGCAGCTGTTGAGCGATGCCGATATCGACCACCAGCACGCCCGGCACCATTTGCGGCTGCACGCGGAGCGGCGGCAGCGATGCGCCGCCGCTCGCCTGCGGTGATGCGCCTGCCGGCAGATCGAGGTCGGAGAGCGTTTCGGGCGCCACCAGCGTCTGTCCCGGCGGCGTGATGAACGATTGCAGATCGGCTCTGCCGATCGCGGGCGCATGGCCGATTTCGGCCGGCAGCGTGACCGGCTCGATACCCAGCAGCCGATATGATCGCCCGCCGACCTGAACCCGCCCTTCGAGAACGGGCGACACCGGCCAGCCGGCGCGGCGCAGATCGACAAAAAGCTGCTGCGGGAAGGTCGCGCCGCGGCGGCCGACCAGCATCGCGGTCCGCGTGCCGCCGAAGGTGGCGGCGGCGCGGTCGTAACTGGCGCGTGCCTCGCGGTTCAGCGCCTGCACGCCACTCCACAGCGCGGTCGCGGAAATCACTCCGATCAGCAAGGTCGCAAGCTGCATCGGGTGCCGCCGCCAATGGCTGAGCAGAACCGCCGATATCCAGATGGCGCGCCTCACGCGATCCGTCCCGCGCTGAGATTGACCTGGCGGTCGAGCGTGGCGGCGAGCCGTGCGCTATGGGTCACCATCAGGAAGCCGCATCCCGTTCGCGATACCAGGTCGCAGGCCAGCGCGAGAACGTCGTCCGCGGTCGCTTCGTCGAGATTGCCGGTGGGTTCGTCGGCGAGCACAAGCAGTGGTTTCACCGCCAGCGCGCGACCGATCGCAACCCGTTGCTGCTGGCCGCCGGACAATTGTTCGGGGTAGCGGCCGAGCAAGCCGCCCAGCCCGAGCCGCTCCACGAGTTCGGCCTGCCAGGGGGCATCATGCCGGCCGGCTATACGGGCCTGGAAGGCGAGGTTATCCCGGACGTTCAGGCTCGGGATCAGGTTGAACTGCTGAAACACCAATCCCAGCCGGTCGCGCCGCAATTCGGCGCGGCCGGCATCTGACAGTTCGGAGATTGAAATATCGGCGAGCCTGACCTCGCCGCTGTCGGCGCGGTCCAGTCCGGCGATCAGGTGCAGCAACGTGCTCTTGCCGCTGCCGGACTCCCCGGTCAGCGCGACCCGCTCGCCGGCGGCGACGCTGAGGTTTACCCCGCGCAGCACCGCGGTCTGCTCCCCGCCGGAGCGGTAGCTCTTGGCAAGATCGCGAACACTCAACACCGTGGCGCGGTCGGTTGCCATGCCGGGCGTTCGCGGCGCCTCACATCGGCTTTTGATATTTGAGCACGAACTCATCGACAGGCGTCTGCGGATGAAATACCGGCGCATCGCGCGGATCGGCGGGATGGCGCAGGAAATCGGCCTGGTCGGCGAGCCTGAAGCCAGCCGCCTCGATCTCCTGGCGCAGCGTGCTTTCCTCGATGCGATGCAGCGTCTTGCCCACCGTCGCGCCGTCGCCGGCGCGCGCCGAATGATCGGCGATGATGAGGAAGCCCCCCGGCTTCAGCGCGGCGAACATCTTCCGGTTCATCTCGACGCGGTCGACCGGCATGTAGGTCATGTCGTGATAGGCGAAGAAAAACGTGATCAGGTCGAGCCCGCTGATTTCGGGCGGGATCGGATCGTCGTAATTCCGGATCACATGCACGACGTTCTTCATGGCGGGTTTCTGGGCGCGGATATCGAACTTGTCCTTGACGAAGCGCTCGATCAGGGCGGCCGAATCCTGCGCGTACACCACGCCGGTCGGCCCGACCGCGCGCGCCAGCAACTCCGTGCTGTAGCCGCCGCTCGCCTCCATATCCAGCACCTTCATTCCCGGCCTCGCGCCGGCAAAAGCCAGCATTTTGGCCGGCTGGCGGCGCTGGTCGGTCTGCCGGTCCGCATCGCTGCGGTCGGGCGCCGCGACGATGGCCTCATAGTCCGGTGCCCTGGCGTCCTGTGCGGCGGCCGCAACCGCACCCGATGCCGCGCATAGCGAAACAACCGCAAGCATGCCGATCGGACGCGCATAACGCTGAATGAGCAAGGCCATGTCGGAAAATCCCTCTGGTTGGCGTTCAACATAGCAAGACCATGGCGGGAGATCACGGTCTCAATGGCGGCGGCGACGCGATCGTGAAGAGGATGCGCCCGCAGCAACGGCGCCAGGCGGCATTTAAGGCCGAAGAGCTTCATGTGCCTCTGCTTGGCCTTTTCACGCGCTTGATCGCGCGCTTCGCTACCGAGCTTGTTATCTGGTCACGGCCATCTGCATATACCTTGAGGAGCTCGCTGGGTGCCTTCTGCGCAGTTCGCCAAATTCGATCGCCGATTCAAACAGGCGAGCTGCCAATTAGATGCGGTGACATACGCGATCTTGCGAATTGCTGGTATTCGGACGAGGGCATACCTTTTCGAACATCCAAATCTCGGCCTGGATGCGGAGGGTTTTTGCGGAACCTTAGCGCGGCGCTAGCCGTTAGGTGTACAGTCGCCGAAGAGCGGTCATGTGTCGGCGGGTTGATATTGATCCCCCGGTAGACATCGTCTAGTATTTTCCTATCCAAGGGGAAGGGGTTCCCCAAAACCGCCTGATGAGGGCTGATGACTCCTGCCGCGTCGAGAATGCGGGGGTTAAGCCATGGCGATGTGCCGCTCAGGCCTCCTTCTCTGTCTCAACGCGAAGTCAAGTAACTGCGTCGTGCGCAAGCCAAGAGATGGTGCGCGCTGCCAGCAAGGTGTGTTTGTTGAGATGATTCTTGGCAGAGAAAATGCAAATGACAATGCGATCATGCTTCCTGCCACGTTGAAAGCGACCTTCTTAGCATCAATCGACGAGCGAAGGATGAGAACATGAACTCAGAGAGGATTCGCATCATCAAGCTGCATAAGCGTTGGGCCGATGGGTGGACGCTCCTTTGGATGATATTCGCTTTTTTGCTTTTTGGAGGAATTTATATCGGTTTGGAGCAATTGGGCGTTGGCGCAGCCGAACAAATGGCCGCCTTCATTCTATTGAGTGTGATGGTTTTGGTAGCAGCCATTTGGCAGTCGGCCGGCATGGGCGTTGCACGGGTTCATATGTTGCTCAATGGATCTGGAGCGGTCGCCACGTGAATGAAATTATAAAACAGGCGGCACGCGAAAATGACGACGAAGCGCGCGCTGGCCTCCAGTTTGAACGGCGCGTAAATCGGAAAACAAGTCGAGGCATGCGGTGGATACTATCGATGGAATGATCTGGGTTTCTCTGGGCAGTGTTCTCGGCGGGATGGCAAGGTTCTGGCTGTCCGGATTTGTTGCGCGACGTGTCGGGGAGACATTTCCCTGGGGAACAATGGTCACCAACGTGAGCGGCGCGCTTTTTATTGGCGTACTTGCGGCGTCGGCTGCAGGCCACGGAGCTTTCGCGGCCGCTAGACCGTGGCAATTTGCTGTCACTGGATTCCTGGGATGCTACACAACGGTGTCCTCGTTTAGCCTCCAGACGTTGTCCCTCGCTCGCGACAGCGAGCTATCGCTCGCGGTCTGGAATTTAGTGCTCTCGTTATTTCTTTGTCTTCTTGCCGTCGCAGTCGGCTTTGCCGCCGGCCTCCACGCTTTCGGATAAAGGGAGGTTCGGCAGTGCAGGATAAGGTTTCACCGAACCCGTCGGCAGACGAACAGGTCGAGAACCGTCCGCTTCCGCGTACACGCCGTTCCGCTTGGTGGCAAAAATTGTGGAATACGGCCGGTTCCTATATTTCCGTCGCGCTCGGCAGCATTGTCGGAGGAGTGGCGCGCTATCTGGTTTCCGTTCTGTTTGTCAGCCAGTTCGGAAGCGGATTTCCCTGGGCTACTTTTTTCGTCAATGTAACGGGCTCGTTTATTATCGGATTTTATGCCGCGTTGACCGGCCCGGACGGCAGATTGTTTGTTAGTCCGCGGCAAAGGCAGTTCGTCATGGTCGGCATTTGCGGAGGCTACACTACGTTTTCCACGTTCAGTCTCGAGACCTTTCGGCTTGTGCAGTCCGGCAACGTCCAAGCCGCGTCCCTCAATCTATCCATCTCGGTCGTAGGCTGGATGACAGCCGTGTGGCTCGGTCATGCACTTGCGGCACGCTTCAATCGTTTGTAAGGAACTGAAAATGCAAATACCGAAACAAGCACTGCTGCTGCGAATTTTCACCGGTGAAAATGACAAATTCGATGATCGTCCGCTCTATGAAGCCATTGTGAAGAAAGCGCGTGAAATGCACCTGGCCGGCGCGACCGTGTTGCGTGGTCCGATGGGTTTTGGCAAATCGAGCCTGATTCACACCGACAAAATTCTGCGACTGTCTCTGGATTTGCCCCTGGTCATCGAAATCGTGGATTCCGAAGAGAAGATTAATGAATTTTTGCCTGTCCTTGACGGAATGATGGATAGCGGTCTCATCACGTTGGAGAAATTGCAGGTGCTGCAGTACGGCAATGATAAAGCGACGGATGCCTAGCCCAGCGGGGCGAGGCTGCAAGGAATTTTTGGAGGTTCGGAGTCAGACCGCGCTTGTTTTCGTCGATTTCTCGGCTAAGATCAATGTATTCAAAAACGGGGATGGGGTCCCCCACAACCGCCGAAGAGGCTGATGACTCCTGCTGTGCACTGCCAGCAGGAGTGTGTCTTGGATCAGACAAGCCCACCGTTCTCACACAAGAGTCTTGAGCACATTCCAGGCTATTCGTGCAGTCTTCGGAGAGCTGTGGGCTCGCAGCGACTATTGCGACTTATGGCCCGCGCGATCGGGAAAGCGCAGAGGCGGGGTCGCGCGCCATGACAAGCGTATGGGGATTGGCTGCTCTGTGGCTTGGCCTTGCATTAATCGCGAGTTTGCTCTCCATCTGGTTTCGCATCTCGACCGCACTGTCGGAAATTGTCGTTGGAACGATCGCACAATTGATCATCGGGGCCGCTATTGGCTCGGCGGTACTTGGCACCGATGAATCCTGGGTAAAGTTTTTATCTGGCCTCGGCGCGATCGTACTGACTTTTCTCGCGGGAGCAGAACTTGATCCGCAGGTATTCAGGCTCAAATGGAAGGAGGCCGCGTCAGTTGGACTCGCGAGCTTCTTCTTCCCCTTTTTTGGTTGCGCGGCTGCTGCCCATTACTTGCTTGGCTGGGAACCGATGCCGAGTTGGCTTGCGGGCGTTGCAATGTCCACCACTTCCGTCGCTGTCGTCTATGCGGTGATGCTGGAGTTCGGATTTAATATCACGGAGTACGGCAAGACCATCCTGGCCGCCTGTTTCGTAACCGATCTCGGGACTGTGGTCGCGCTCGGACTTATCTTCGCTCCATTTACGCTGAAGACATTGGTTTTCCTTGGTGTCGGGGCATTCGTCTTTGTCGTGCTTCCCTGGGTCACCCCGCGGTTTTTTCGCCTCTACGGAAATCGCCCTTCCGAGTTGGAAGCAAAATTCCTGCTGCTTTGCTTGCTGGGAATGGGGGCATTAGCGAGTTGGGCAGACAGCGAGGCAGTGCTTCCGGCCTACCTGATCGGGATGGTGCTTGCGGGTACGGTCGGCAAGGATCATGTGCTAATCAGAAGGTTGCGTACGCTGACATTCGGACTGCTGACGCCGTTTTATTTTATTCGCGCTGGCTCCTATGTTTCGATACCAGACCTCGTTGCCGCGCCCATCGCCTTCATCCTCTTTCTCTTCGTTAAGGTCGGGACGAAGATCGTCGGCGTATACCCTGTTACCAAACTATTTGGTTCGCCCGACCAGGAGGCAACGTATACAACCCTGTTGATGTCCACCGGTCTCACTTTCGGGACTATCTCGGCTTTGTTCGGACTTTCGCATGGGATCATCAATCAGGCCCAATATTCATCACTGGTGGCCACGGTGATTGCCAGTGCGGTGATCCCGACAGTAATTGCGAATGCCTTCTACCTGCCACGTCATCTGTTGCCAAAACGAGGGTCAGGCCCACCCGATCGAGAAGCTGCTTGAACAATCTCTGTTGTGAACGGTCATCCCGTGCGAAGCATCGTCCATCTCGCGGGTGAACTCGGCGCCGATCTCCTGGTGATGGTGCCATAACCATTCGATGCTTGATGAACGAGTGCTTGGAGGTCGAACCGACGGGATCATTCATTTGGCATCTCGCCCGATTCTGGTCATAAAATAGAGAAGAGGGCACCATCGCCAAAATCCGAGACAGGGTGGGAATGATATAACCGGCTAGATTCAGGATCTAAAAATGGGGGAGGAAAATGCAAATTCCGCGGGAGGCAGTTTTGCTCCGAATCTTTTTCGGGGAGAACGATCAATTTCATCGTCTTCCTCTCCATGAGGCGATTGTCCTGAAGGCGCGGGAGATGCACCTCGGCGGTGCAACTGTCTTGCGCGGCCACATCGGATTCGGCCACTCGAGCCGCATTCATACCAGCAAATTTTTGCGCCTCTCGCAGGATCTGCCGGTCGTGGTTGAGATCATCGACTCGCAAGAAAAGATCGAGAGTTTCTTGCCTGTGCTGGACGGCATGATGGCGAGCGGTCTTATCACCATGGAGAGAGCGGAGGTTCTTCAATATGGAACTGAGGAAGCCCGTCCGTTCAAATCGTCGAGCGAGAGCCGAGTTCCCATAACCTGAAAGTCTAGGGGAAATCCATGCCGGCCTACCGTTGTCGCACGACAACTCACGGCCGCAACATGGCTGGCGCTCGCGGCCTCTGGCGCGCCACCGGCATGAAGAACGAAGACTTTGGCAAGCCTATTATCGCCGTGGTCAACTCGTTCACTCAATTCTTTTCGCACAGTACACAGCAAGTCGCTCGAGGATACGCTCAAACGCCGGTGATCGCACCGGCGCGTGGAGGCCTCTCCCGGCGGTCGCGCCAAAATGTTCAGTTGCAATGCCGGCAAGCCCGTGGCTAGCATCGGTTCCGGCCCGCCAACAGCGCCAACAAACAATAGACGGGAAGCGACCATGACCACGCAGCCGACGACGAAGGGCGCCTGGAGAATCACGTTTCTCCTGTTCTTGTTCATGCTGTTGAATTTTGCCGACAAGATCGTGGTCGGCCTCGCCGGCGTGCCGATCATGACCGAACTGAAGCTCGAGCCGTCGCAGTTCGGGCTGCTTGGCTCCTCGTTCTTCTTCCTGTTTTCGATCTCGGCGATTGTCGTCGGCTTCATTGTCAATCGCGTCGAAACACGCTGGGTCCTGATTGTGCTGGCGGGGGTCTGGGCGCTGGCGCAGTTTCCGATGGTGGGCACGATCGGATTCACCACACTGTTGATCTGCCGGGTGATCCTCGGCGCCGGCGAGGGCCCGGCGTTCTCGGTCGCGGCACACTCGGTCTATAAATGGTTCCCCGACGAGAAGCGAACGTTGCCCACGGCGATCCTGTCGCAGGGTTCGGCGTTCGGCGTGATCCTGGCGGTGCCGGCGCTGAACTGGGTGATCGTCAATTATACCTGGCACTATGCCTTCGGCGCGCTCGGCGTGGTCGGATTGTTGTGGGTGCTGGCGTGGGCGATCTGGGGCGAGGAAGGGCCGCTGGTCCACACCGTCGCAATGGCCGCGGCCGACCCGCGCATTCCCTATTCGCGGCTTTTGACGTCGCGCACCTTTATCGGCTGCTGCGCGGCAACGTTCGGGGCCTATTGGGCGTTGTCGCTGGGTCTCACCTGGTTCACGCCCTTTATCGTGAAAGGCCTCGGCTTTTCGCAGATCGATGCCGGCTGGATATCGATCCTGCCCTGGGTGTTTGGCGCTGCGATCGTGCTGCTCACGGGGTGGATTTCGCAAGTCATGATGGCGCGCGGTGTGACCACGCGTGGCGCCCGCGGCGTGCTCGGTTCGGCGCCGCTGATTGTCGGCGGATCGATCCTGGCGGTGTTGCCCCATGTCGAGGGCGCCGGGTTGCAGATCGCCCTGCTGGTGGCCGGGTCGGGGCTGTGCGGATCGATCTATGTGGTCTGCCCGCCGATGCTCGGTGAATTCACCCCGGTGTCGCAGCGCGGCGCGGTGATCGCGATCTACGGCGCGATCTATACCCTTGCCGGCATTGTGGCGCCGTCGGTCATGGGCAGCGTGATCCAGCGATCGGGCGGCTTGCTCGAAGGCTACATGACCGGCTTCACCATCAACGCCGTTGTCTTGATCGCGTCCGGGTTGCTCGGCCTGTTGCTGCTCTGGCCCAATACCGAACGCGCACGGCTGATCGGGCAAGAAACGGCGCGGCCGAAATTCGCGTAAGCGCGGGGGACGACTCCCGTAGCCCGGATGCAATCCGGGCTTTGGTGCCGCAAACCCGGATTGCGCTGCGCTCCATCCGAGCTACGCGCGCGCGCCGCGCACCAATCGGCCCGGCCGGGCGCCGGTCGCGGTGCCATGGCGCTGCGTCACCGCGCCGGAGACGATGGTGGCGTCATAGCCGTCGACCTGTTGCAGCAGGCGCCGTCCGCCGACCGGGAGGTCGTAATGAACCTTCGGCGGGTGCAGATGAAGCCTGTCATAGTCGATGACATTGAGATCGGCCTTGTAGCCCGGCGCGATGACGCCGCGATCGTGCAGACCGACCGACAGCGCGGTCTTGCGCGACTGCGCCGCGACCACGAAGGGGATGGTGAGCTTTTCGCCGCGCGTGCGGTCTCTGGTCCAGTGCGTCAGCAGATAGGTTGGGAAGCTCGCATCGCAGATGATGCCGCAATGGGCGCCGCCATCGCTCAGGCCGGGCACCGAGCATGGATCGCGCAGCATCTCGCGGGTGGCGTCGAGATTGCCGTCGGCGTAGTTCAGGAACGGCACATAGAGCATGCCGCGGCCCTCATCGGTGAGCATCGCCTCATAGGCCAGATCTTCCGGCTGTCGTCCCTGCCGCCGCGCTTGCGCACCGAGGGTGTTTTCCGGGGGTTGCTCGTAGTCCGGCGGATCGCCAAGCAGGTACATCTTGTCGTAGTTCGGCCGGAAGAACAGCGGATCGTCGGTCGACGTCGCGGTCTCGCTCAAGATGGCCGCGCGTACTTCGGGCCGGCGCAGCCGCATCAGCCGTTCGGCCAACGGCAGCCCGGCAATGGCCTGGTAGCTGGGATGAGTCTGGAACGGGTTGCGCGACAGTTCCAGTCCGAGCAGCAGCCCCACCGGGCGCGCGGCGATCTGCGCCGTGATCGACAGGCCGCGGCCCGAAGCCTGATTGATGCTGTCGAGCGTCTGACGCCAGCGCTGCGGCGCCTTGTCGTTCTGGGTGATTGAGAACGAGATCGGACATCGGGTGTTTTCCGCCACCCGCAACATCATCGGCAGGTCTTCATGAAGGGTCGAGAGATCGAGCACGAATTGCAGCACGCTGCGGCCGACCCCATGCATCGCGCCGGCGATCGCGGTCAGTTCATCCTCGCCCGCTTTCAGCGTCGGCGTGTAATCGCCGGTCGAGGTGCGATGGTTCAGGGTTCGCGAGGTCGAGAAGCCGAGCGCGCCGGCGCGCACGGCATCGCCTGCGAGCACCGCCATCGCCTGGTTGTCTGCGGCGGTGGAGGGATCGCGTCGCGCGCCCCGCTCGCCCATCACATAGACGCGAAGCGCGGCGTGCGGCAACTGGGCGCCGATATCGATGTCGAACTGCCGCTTCGACAGCCACTCCATGTAATCCGGAAAGCTTTCCCACGACCACGGGATCCCGGCGCTCAAGACCGGCTCGGGAATATCCTCGACGCCTTCCATCAGCTGGATCAGGCGCTGGTGATCGTTGGGCTTGCAGGGCGCGAAGCCGACCCCGCAATTGCCCATGATGGCGGTGGTAACGCCATTTTGCGACGAGGGCGTAATGTCCTGGCTCCAGGTGACCTGGCCGTCATAATGGGTGTGAATGTCGACAAAGCCCGGCGTCACCAGTTTGCCGCGGGCGTCGATCTCTTGCTTGCCCTTGCCCGAAACCTTGCCGACCTCGCTGATCCGGTCATCCGAGATGGCGACGTCCGCTTCGAACAGGCCGCCACCGAGTCCGTCGGCGATGTTGCCGCCGCGGATGACGAGGTCTGGGTTGCTGGTCATGGCGTTTCGCCTCGGTGTGAAGTCTGGATTTGCTGTCGCATCATGGGTGGTCCCCCGATGCTGTCAACTGCCGCGGGCGAACGTCAGGAATGCATCAGTCTGGCGTCGGAGGCTCCGGATCTCGCTTGCGGGCCACGCTCGGTGACCAGCGCGAGCAGCACTGTCAGCACCATGAACACCGCCGATGCGCCGAACACCCAGTGCGGCAGATTCTGGTCCATGATCCAGCCGAACAGCAGCGGGCTGATGATGCCGCCGATATTGAAGCCGGTGGAGACGATGCCGAAGGCCCGTCCGGCCGCGCCCGCCGGCGCCGCGTTGCGCACCAGCATGTCGCGCGAGGGAGCGATCACGCCGCCGAGAAATCCGGCGCCCGCCATCGCCGCGGTCAACAGCAGCGGCGGCAGCGCGATCGTCGCGATCAGCAGCACGATCGCGGCATTGATGGCGAAGCAGGCGGCCGCGACCTGGCCGTGGCGCTGGGTGTGGTCGGCGAGGAAGCCGCCCGCCAGCACGCCGACCGCGCTGGCGCCGAGAAACGCCGTCAACGCGATGTTGGCGATGGAGAACGACGCGCCATAGCCGCTCATCAGCGCCACCACGCCGAAATTGCCGATCCCGGCGCTGGACAGGCTGAGCAGCATGAAAAAGATCGTCAGCACGATCAAAGCGGGCGTGACGATGCCTTGCCGCGGCGCGCTCGTCCCATCGGGGCCGCGATCGGCGGCGCTCGCGTCGGGAACGCCGACGATGACGAGCAGCAGCGCCACCAGCGGACCCACCGCGCCGGTCACGATCAGGGCGCCATGGCCGCCGATCGTTGCGGCCAAGGCTGCCACCGTGGCCGGTGCGACGGCACCGCCGAGGAAGCCGGCAAAGGTGTGGATCGAAAAGGCGCGGCCCATGCGTGCTTCATCCATATGGACCGAAAGGATCGCATAGTCGGCCGGATGGTAGACGCTGTTGGCGAGGCCCAGCAGCACCGCGCTTGCGATCAGCCAGGGATAGCTCAGATGCAGCCCGAGCATGATCAGCGCGAAGCCGCCGAGGGTGAGGCCCATCAACAGGATCTTGCGGGCGCCGATATGATCGGCCAGATAGCCGATCGGCGCCTGGGTCAGGCCGGAGACGACGGCAAAAACCGTCAGCGCCAAACCGAGCTCGATATAGCCGACGCCGAGTTGCTGCTTCAGGAAGGGAAACAGCATCGGCAGCACGAACATATGAAAATGACTGACCCAATGGGCCGTCGAGATCGCGGCAAGCGTCCGCAGCGAGCCGTCGGCCTTTGCTTGTTGCGGTGCGGCCAGAACGTCGACCATTTCTCGTTGATACCCCGTTTGCTGAACGGCCCGGCAGGGCGGCCCGAAACTATCGGCTAGAGCGGTTATTTGTCCATGAATACGGCTGCATGGCAGCCCTCGCGAACCGCCCCGGAAAGGGCGGTTTCGCCGTTGAATTCGAGAGACAACGACGCACCACGCGGGAATGATGCATCCATGGCCGTTTCAGCCGATGTTGCAAAGCCGCTCCGGGTGCTCGTCTCCGAGGGAAGCAGCCCCTCGGCGCGCGAGGCGGTCACGATTCTGGGGCTGTCAGGTCACCATGTCGAGGTCTGCGACCCAAACCGCTATTGCCTGGCGCGGTTCTCGCGGTTTGTCCGAAAGTTACATCATTGTCCGGGCTTGCGGGACGATCCGGCCGGGTTCCTTTGGTTTATCGAGCAATTGCTGGCGGCGGGGCATTTCGATGTATTGCTGCCGATCCATGAGCAGGGATTTCTGTTCGCGCGCGTGCGGCAGCGGCTGGAGCGCCGCGCCGGGCTGGCTTTGCCGCACTTTGCAAGCTACCGCGCCGTGCACGGCAAGGCCGGCTTCAGCCGGCTGCTCGACCAATTGCGCTTGCCGCAGCCGGCCACGCGGATCGTTGCCTCGGCAACCGAACTCCGAAAGGTGATCCGGTTTCCTGCGGTCGTCAAAACCTCGGTGGGCACCGCGAGCCGCGGTGTCTGGTTCGTGCGCAACGACGGCGAGCTCGACGCCGCGTTGCGAGAGCTCGGCGCGAGCGGGGCGTTCGCCGGCGAGGTCGTGGTGCAGGACTTTGTCGCGGGCGCGACCGAAAAGGCGCAGGCGGTGTTTTGCCACGGCGGCTTGATCGGGTTTCATGGCTATCGCCAGATCGTCGCCGGCGCCGGCGGCGGCGAGGCGATCAAAGAGAGTGTGAGCCGTCCCGAGCTGCGTGCGGCGATGGTGGCGATCGGAGAGCAACTCGGCTGGCACGGTGCGCTGTCGGTCGATTACATCTGGCGTGACGACAGCGACACGCCGCTGTTGATCGATTGCAATCCGCGCCTGGTCGAACCGATGAGCGGTTGGCTCGCGGGTGTCGATCTGGTGGGGTTGCTGCTCGAAGTTTCGCGGGGCGGGGCGCCGGCCATTGCCGCCGAAAGCCGCGATGGCGTGCGGACGCATCTTGCCATGCAGGCACTGCTCGGATGCGCAGCGCGAGGCGGCAGGCGGTGCGATATCATCCGCGAGGGCTGGCGTGTTTTTGCCGGCAGAGGCCCCTACGCCGGCAGCAGGGAGGAATTGACGCCGCTGCGGCTCGACTGGATCGGCGTGGTGCCGGTGGCGATGACGGTGCTGCTGCTGCTCGCCAGGCCGAAGCTCGCGGCCGGTCTGGCAAAAACCGGCTGGGGTGCGCATTTGCTCGATCTCGATGCTATCCGGCGGATCGAGAGTGACGATTTTCCGGGACCGGTGCTATAGCGGCTCGTCGTCGGTGCCGTAGCGGTCGCGCTTTGGCGTGGCGAAATCGCCGTCTTCCAAATCGTCCTCGGTCGGTGCCGGCTTGGCGGGCGGCAATGGCTTGGCCTTGCCGCCGTCCTTCTTGGGAGGCTCACGCTTTTGGCCGGATCCGCTCATGATCTCCCCCTCTTCAAATTCACTTGAAGCAGACATTATCCGCTGTTGGACAATCTTTCCTGCCTTTTTCCGGTGCGCAGTGTAAAGGGGAGCGTAACATCAGGAGCCGAGCATGAAAAAGCCCAAGATCGAAGCTGAAGAGCAACAGCCGCGCAAGATCGTTCGCGCCGACAAAGCCCCGACCGAAGGCTATTCGCTGGTCGTCGATGGCCATTTCAAGTCGCACCACGACACGGTCGAGGCGGCCGAAGAAGCGGGTATCGCTCTGAAGAATCAATTCCAGATGCTTCAGGTGCAGGTTTACGACGCGGCGACCAAGACGCGTTCGATGATCGAATGGCCCGCGCCGGCGAGCTAGATCCGGCGCCCGCCGCTTTGCTGGCCGGCCAGCCAGTCCGCCAGGTCCGGGGCCTTTTCGCCTGACGGCTTTGGCTTGGTGCGCGCCTTTTTGGTGGTCGCGGCCGGAGCGGCCGGCTGGGCCGCCTCGCGGGCGAGCCGCAAGGCCTTCAGCCTTGCCATGTTGTCGGTCACGGCCTTGAGCGCGGCGTCGCGGTCGGTCTTGCCGCTACGGGCCTCGGTGGCGGCACGCGCGGCCTTCTTGAAACGCGCATCGGCACGGTTGCGATCTTCTCGTGTCATTCAAGTCGTTTTCTTCTTGCTGGGTTTGGCCTTGGGCACTGGCGGCTTGTCGCGGTCGGCGGCTTCCTTGGCCAGCCGGATCGCGCGCAGGTTAGCGGTGCGCTTTCGAATGGCGAGGTCCGCAGCCGCGATATCGGCCATCGCCTTGAGGCCTTCGGCGTCCTGCGCGAGCTTGCGATTCCGCCTGATTTCCTTGAGTTCGGCGGCGGTCTTCGGTTCGTCATCCATGAGGCGCTCAGGGTTCGCGGGTGCGTATGGTGTCACTCGGCCGGACCGTACCACGCATAGCGCGGCAGAGGGTAAATTTGCGCGGCAGAGGGTAAATTTAGGCCGGTTTCCGGGCGAAAAGCGGCGGTTTTGGTCGTAAATCAACGGTCATGGTGAAGGCCGATCTGGTCCGCACGCCGTTGAGACCCCGCCGGATCAGGACAAGCCGGCCCGGCGCGGTCGCGTGCCGGCTTTCCCGGTCAGAACGTCACGCCGGTCTTCAGCAGAAAGGTGCGGCCCGGCAGCGGATAGGCCGCGAAGCGATCGGGCGTGAACGTGCTGGCGACGGCATAATCATAATAGAGTGCGTTGAAGGCGTCGTTCACGCTCAGCGACCAGAAAAACCGGTCGTATTTCCCGCTCAGCTTGAAGTCGACGGTGGCATTGGCTGGAATGAGCGGCTGGGTGTTGGCCTCATCATTGTCCATGTAGCGGGTGCCCCAATAGCGCACCGTCGCGTCAGCCACCAAATAGCTTTGCCAGATATTCCAGGTGATCCCGGCATTGGCCGTTATCCGCGAAACCAGCGGAATGTCATTGCCGGCAAAGGGACCGTCGCGGAACACGGCGCGGGTATAGGCAAAACCGCCGCGCAACAGCACGGTATCGCTGGCGCGCAGCGATACGCTGGTTTCGCTGCCGTAGCGGCGGGTCGGATCGAGATTGCTATCGACGAAATTCACCGGGTCGAAATGAATCTCGTTCAACAGGTCCATGTTGTAGACGCTCGATTGCAACTCGAATTGTCCGGCCTTGATACGAAAACCCCCTTCGACATCGTTTGAGGTCTGGATTTTCAGGTCAAAGGTCTTGACCGGAGCGGCAAAGGCCCCGACCCCGACCCGTTCATCGATGTTAGGCGTGCGGAACGCGCTCGCGGCGCGGGCGAATACCGCAAAACTGTCGTTGAAGCGATGTTCGATGCCGATATGCAGGGCGTGATTGAGCTGGCTGGTGTCCAGCGGCGACGCCTGGGTGTCGCAGGAGAATTCCGCGGCACAGCCGGGAGCATTGTTCAACTGATCGGTCGCGGTGACGCTGGTGCGCTGAATCCGGCCGCCATAGGAAAAGTCGGTGGTCGGCAGCACCCCGATGGTCTGTTGCCAATAGGCGCCAAGGGTCTGTTGCGAAAGATCATAGGCGTGGATTGGAATGCCGCCGGCGACGTTGCGGTGGTCCTGGACGTAGCTGTAGTCGTAGAAATCGATGCCGGTCAGGATAGTCGAGGGCATTCCCAAGATCGAGTTCTTGATACTCAGCCGCGGGGTCAGCGACCAAGTCTGCAGGGTAGCATCGACGAAGGAAAAGAAGAACGGGTCGGTGCCGTCCAGGAAGTCGGCCTGGGTCCGCTTGTTGCGGTATCCGCCGTCAACGATCAGGTCCGCGCCGTTCCACAGCGTCCTGGTGAAGCCGGTCGTGATGTTGGCGTCCTGCTTGTTGCCGAAATCGAACGGCGTGTCGGTCCCTTGTCGGTCGGTCACAAGCTGATTGAGTCCGATCGACGGATCGACCGTCCTTGGACCCGGGAACTGCAGATGTTGATTGTCGCCGGACAGGTTCAGATAGGCGGTGAACTCCGGCATGGCGTAACGGAGGTCGCCGATGCCGCTGCGCTGGTCGAGTGCGTTGTTGTCACGATACCCATCTGACTTGATTCCCAGTCCGTAAAAGGACGTCGACCACGGGCCCGAATTCGTCGTGGCTGAAACCGACGCCGTGCTTTGGTTGAACGATCCGACGCCGGCCTCGGCCCGGATCGAAACCGGCGGCCCGCCAATGCCGGTCTTTGTCACGATATTGATGATGCCGCCAACGGCATTGTCGCCGTAGAGCACGGCACCGCTGTTGCCTCGGGTGATTTCGATGCGTTCGATCGAGTCGCGCGGAATGGTTGAAAGATCCACGCCCTGCAGATCGAGGTCATTGAGCCGGCGCCCGTTCAGGAGCACGAGGGTGTTCGAACTGGCAAAGGTGCCGAATCCCCGCAAGTCGACCGTGGTTGCCGCGCCATTGATCCCACCGTACAAGCTCGAGAGCTGAACACCGGGCGTTTGTGCAATGACACCCTGAATGGTCTCGGCCGGCGAGTTGGCGATATCTTCGGCCGTAATCACGGTCGAGGAGGCACCGACGATGCCGTTGAATTGGCGGTTGGGCGACGCATTGCTGGCTGGCGAAACGCTGGGACTGCCTGTGGCCGGCTGGCTCGGTAGCGGCCGTGACGATCCTGAGCCCCCGTCGGTTACAGGCCTGGCCCGGGTTCGGGTCTGATCGACGGGCGAGCTGACGTCGATGGGGGGCAATTGATCTGGCGGGGCCTGCTGCGCCTTGGCCGCAGGAACGCCGAACGAGAGAACGGGCACGAGAAGACTGGAGGCGAGCAGAAAGCAGCGGGGCCGCGGTGCGGCTGCAAAAGCGGAAGACATGGTCGAGACCTCGGTATGACGCTCAGTGGCACGTCACAGCGAACCAGTCCCACCATCGTGCTTTCGCACCTTGGTGAAGCTAATGTCTGTACTCCCCGACCGACATCTTCGCGTGTGACCACGGCTGACGGCAGGTCTCCTGGCTCGCGGGTCGATACCTTGCGTCGCCTTCCCAGGACCGAGATTCCCAGTGGCATAGGACGCAAGATTCACCGCTTACAGTTGCGGGGGCAGCCGCGGCATTGGGAAAATTCCCGCACCGCATTCCCTTTTGATCCCCAACCAAGGGAACCGTCGGCAATTATGGTAGAAGTTTGGCGAGATCAGAGTCAATCCCATCGTTGCAAAAGTTGCAATCCTGGCTGGACGAGTGCGCCTTTTTTGCCGCATGACCCTGCGGGTTGAGTGAAATCACATGCCGGCGTCGATCCGGCCGGTTGAGGACCATGAATGAGTGCTCCCAGCGTCACGGTGACGGCCGACATCGCCGGGCGCTGGCGCGCCGGTGTGATGGCCGCGCTTGTCGTCCTGGTGCTGCTGCTGGCGCTGGTCTCGCTCGGCACCGGTCCGGTACGGCTGTCGCCGTTCACCGTGATCGACGCCCTGTGCGGGGGCGGCAGTGACGTGCAGCAGGTGATCGTGCAGGAAATCCGGCTGCCGCGCACGATTCTGGGGTTTGCGATCGGCGCCATTCTCGGGTTGTCCGGGGCTGCCTTGCAGGGGCTGCTGCGCAATCCGCTGGCCTCGCCCTCGCTGTTCGGCGCGCCGCAATCGGCCGCGTTCGGCGCGGTGCTGGTGATTGCATTCGGGCTTGCCGACGTGCGCTCCTACGCGCTGCCGGTGGCGGCGATCCTCGCCGCATTCGCCTCGGTATTTGTTCTGCTCGCGATCGCCGGCCGCAATGCCGGGCTGCTGATCCTGATCCTGGCAGGGCTTGCGATATCGAGCCTGGCCGGGGCGGCGACGGCGCTGGTGATGAATCTGTCGAGCAATCCCTTTGTCGTGCTGGAAATCGCATTCTGGCTGCTCGGTTCGCTGGACGACCGCAGTTTCCGTCATGTCACGCTGGCGCTGCCATTCATCATGGCCGGCGCAATCCTGCTGTGGAGCCAGCGTAACGCCTTTCGCGCGCTGAGCCTCGGCGAGGAAACGGCGCAGAGCCTTGGCGTCAATGTCGGACGACTGCGGCTTGCGGTGATTCTTGGCACCGCGCTCGGCGTCGGCGGCGCAGTCGCCGTCACCGGCACGATCGGGTTCATCGGACTGGTCGCGCCACATCTGATGCGGCCTTTGATCGGCCACGATCCGGCGCGCCTTCTGGTTCCAAGCGCGCTGACCGGCGCCGCACTGCTGCTGGCCGCCGACATCGCCGTGCGCATCATTCCATCGTCCAGCGATATCAAGGTCGGCGTGCTGACCTCGATCATCGGCGTGCCGTTCTTCCTCTATCTGATCATGCGCGAACGGCGCGCGCTCGGCGGAGGCGTCGCATGACTGCCGCCGCCTTCCTCACCGCTCGGGAGCTAAGTGTCAGGCTGGCCGGCCGCACCGTGCTGGCGGATATCTCGCTGGCGCTGCCGGCAGGAAGGCTGGTGGCGCTGGTCGGGCCGAACGGGGCCGGCAAGACCACGCTGTTGCGGGCGCTCGCGGGCCTCGTGCCCTCGCAAGGCGCGATCGATGTCGGCGGTGACGCCTTGTCGTCGCTGCTGCTGCGCGAACGGGCGCGGCGTTTCGCCTACCTGCCGCAGGGCCATGTTGTGCACTGGCCGCTGCCGGCGGGGGATGTCGTGGCTCTCGGCCGCTACCCGCACGGCGCCACCGACCCGGCACGATTGACGCCCGCGGATGCCGCGGCGGTGTTGCGGGCGATGCAGGCGACCGATGTCGTGGCATTGCGCCAGCGCCGCGTCACCGAATTGTCCGGCGGCGAGCGCAGCCGCGTCGCGCTGGCGCGGGTGCTCGCCGTGGAAGCGCCGGTGATCCTGGCCGACGAGCCCACCGCCTCGCTCGATCCGCGTCACCAGATCGATGTCATGAAAAGCCTGCGCGCCGCTGCCGATCAGGGCACGTTGGTGATGGTGGTGACGCACGACCTCGGCCTGGCCGGGCGATTTGCCGATACGGTGCTGGTGCTTTCGGACGGCCGGCTGGTTGCGCAGGGCGCGCCGGTCGAGGCGCTGTCGGAGCGGGTGATGGCCGACGTGTTCCGGGTCAGTGCCTATCGCGCGGAGCATCAGCGCGAGGCCGTGATCGTGCCCTGGGCGGAAATCTAGCCATGCGCAGCCGGCCTCTCCCTTTGTCGACCCCGATCGGCCTCGCCTTGCTCGCGATCTGCGCTGGCGTGTGGGTCGGGCCGGCGGCGGCCGCCGCTCTGCCGCGCGTCGCCTCCATGAATGCTTGCACCGACCAGCTTCTGCTGACGCTGGCCGATCCCGCCCAGATTGTCGGTCTCAGCCGTTATTCGCACGACCGCTTTCAATCCTTCGAGCCTGATGCCAGCCGATATCGAAAGCTGTCGGGTGGCGCCGAAGACATCCTGGTGCTCAAGCCCGACGTCGTGGCCGCGAGCCTGTTCGACAAGCGATCGACGCGCGAACTGCTCAAGGCGAACGGCCTCCACGTGGTCGAGTTTTCCGTCCCGCGCACGCTCGACGAGGCCAAGGACCAGATTCGCCGGATGGGTGACATCGTGGGATATCCCGACCGCGCCGCGGCGGAGATCGCCCGACTGGACGATGCGGTCGCCCGAGCGCGCCGGGCCGTGACCGGCAAGCACTACCGGGTGCTGCCGTTGTCCCGGCGCGGCTGGGTATCCGGCAGCGACAGCCTGGTCAGTTCGCTGCTCGGCGAGGCGGGATTGCTCAACGCGGCCGACGATCTCGGCGTCGGCTTCGGCGGCTACGCCTCGCTCGAGGCGATCGTGAGCGCTGGTGCGGATTTCATCCTGGTGTCGGACGCCGGCGACCATGCCCAGGATGAAGGCCGCGCCTTTCTGCTGCATCCGGCGCTGGAACATTTCTATCCTCCGAGCAAACGCATCGTCATCCCGGACCGGCTGACCGAATGCGGCAGCGTGCTGCTGGCCGATGCGCTCGATGTGCTGGTCAAGGAATTGCGCCGAGTCGAGCGTTGAGGCCGTCGTCGCCAGCCAGCGCGTCGTACATCAGTGCTGGTCATTCCGGGGCGCGCCTTCTTGGCGCGAGCCCGGAATCCATACTCCCGATG
>Ga0208356_1000113_pt1 | contig 27102 bp, 23 predicted proteins | sample NGESurshal072012_4_FD_184467 | JGI IMG/M metagenome (GOLD analysis project Ga0208356, IMG submission 184467) | Arctic peat soil microbial communities from Barrow, Alaska - NGEE Surface sample 53-1 shallow-072012 (SPAdes) | ecosystem: Environmental > Terrestrial > Soil > Wetlands > Peat ... | reverse complement strand
CACGCATCTGCGATGTGCTCCTAGCGGCGCCACCCTTTCCTTGCCTCCGGCCGCCGATGGCGCGAATCTGCTTCGGACCTCGGGGTCGAGACACTCCGAAGAGCCTACTGCCTCAATGGAACCGCCAGGATGAAGGTGCTTCCGCCGCCGACGGTGGACTCGACCGTGAGGTCACCCTTGTGCATCCGGGCGATCTCCCGCGAAAGCCAGAGGCCGAGACCCGTGCCCTGCACGTGCTGGGTGTTCTGGATGCGGCCGAATCGGGTGAAGAGGTTGGCCTGGTCTTGTGGGCCGATACCCACTCCCTGGTCGATGACTGCGACCGTCGCCATGCCATCGGTGCGCCGGATGCGAACGGTGATGCCGGTGCCCACGGGCGAGTATTTGGCCGCGTTGGTGAGCAGGTTTCTCACCACCATCTGGAAGCGGTCTGGGTCGAGGTCGGCTTCGACCGGCTCGGCCGGCTCGTCGACGTTCAGGTCGTGGCCGCGCAGCAGCATCTTCATTCCATCGATCGCCTTGTCCGTGACATCCACGACGTCGGCGGGCTTGGTGTTGAGCTCCAGCCGGCCCTCCTCGAGACGCGCAGCCTCGAGCATCTGCTCGAGCATCCAGTTGATCTCGTCGGACTTCGAGATGAGCAGCGGAAGCACCGAGCTCGCCTTGGGCGACAGCTCGCCCAGCGAGCCGGCCTCGAACATGGTCAGGTATCCCTTGATGATCGTCATCGGTCCCCGGAGCTCGTGCGACGCAAGGTTCAGGAAGTCGCTCTTCGCTTTTTCGAGGGCCTGGATCCGCGATGTAAGCGTCACGCGGTCGAGGCCCGCTGTGATGCTGATCGCGTACTGGGTTAGTTGGTTGAGCTCGTCATCCCCGAAGATCGGCATCAGGCGTCCAGAGATCAGGACGATCGCTCCCTGGCCATTCTGCAGGTCGAGAGGGACTATGAGTATGTCGTCTTGGCGCCAAGGCTCGTGTCGCTGTGCGGCCGCGGACAGGAAGTCATGGCGAGCCGCGAGCTGCTCAGCCTCGGCGGGATCCACGCCTTTGAAGGCGAGGATCGACCGGTCCGAATCGATGACGAACGCGCTTTCACCTCCCCCTAGGCGCAGAGCCCAGCCAAGGGCGCGCTCCGCGAGCGTCCGGCGGTCCGGGCTGTAGAGAAGCAGGTCGTGAAGGGCGCTCCGAAACTGGCCTTCGTCGATCATCCGGCCGAGAATAGCCTAAATGCCGATATTTCAACGACACGGAGTGAGCAGATGAAGTGGATAACCCGAAAGAACGCCAGCGTTGACCGGATCGCATGCCCGTGGCTGGTCAAGCGCTTCATCGACCCTGAGGCGGAGTTCCTGTACGTGCCCGCCGCGGAAGTGCCGAGCGTCGCGGAGCGCGACCGCGCGATCCCATACGACGTGGCCGGGGTGGAGCTGGGGCACGTCGACGGCCGGTGCAGCTTCGAGTCGATCATCCTCAAATACGGCCTGCACGACCCCGCGCTCGACCGGCTCGCCCAGATCGTGCATGGAGCCGATGTCACCGCAGACCTCGACAAGACCCCTGAGGCGGCCGGTCTGAAAGCGATCGCTCACGGATTCGCCATGGTCCACGGCGAGAACGACCACTTGAAGATCGCCCTCGAGACGCCCCTCTACGACGCTCTATATGCCTGGTGTCAGCACGAGGTCGCCAAGGTCAGGCCGCGGGAGTGACTGCGATCCCGTCGGGATCCGTGCGGGCCCCATCGAGTCGCCTGACCTCGAAGCTCTGAAGTCCCCGCACGCCCGCTTCGACCGGCGCGGCGCCGCGACCCTCGAGCAGGTTGATGCCGACGTGATGGTGGTACCCGTCCCAGCTCATGAAGCGCATGACCCGACCCGCCTCAGCCATCAGCTCCATACCCATCGATTCATAGAAGGCCTGAGAGCTGTCCAGGTCGGAGACGTTGAGGTGCATGTGACCCAGCACCGTGCCGCCAGAGAATTTCTTCTCCGGCCGGTCCGCGATTCTCGTCAGCCGTTCGAAATCCAGGTGATCGGTGCCGATGTTCAAGCGGCCGTTCGGATATTGCCACTCGCTTTTCGGACGGTCCGCGTAGACCTCGATGCCATTTCCTTCGGGGTCGTCGAAATAGAGGGCCTGGCTGACGAAGTGGTCGGCCGTTCCGGTCAGCGGGAGGCGCTCTTCGAGGGAGCGCTGCAGCAAGCCACCCAGCTCCTGCTCGCTCGGAAGAAGGATTGCGAAGTGGTACAGGCCGGCCGTGTGGCGCGGGCGCTCGCTCCCGCCCGGCAGGGCCGTGAGGCGAAGCAGCGGCGAGCCGCCGGCACCCAACGTTGCGGCTCCGGTCGCCTCGTCGCTTCGGGTCAGCCCGAACCGCTCGTAGAATGCCACCTCGCGCTCGAGGTCGAGCACCTTGAGCTCAACCGAGCCGAGCGGCCAATCAGATGACATCGCGACTGTATCTACCCAGGGAGAGGGCTTTTCAGGCAAGAAGGTCTTTGCTGGTCGCGCTCGCCTCGGGTGGCAGCGAGCGCATCAGTTCGGCGGCGACGGTTTCCAGCGGCCGGCTGTGACCCTCGGCCCGGCACAGGAAGAGAGCCCCTTCCATGCCCGCCAGCGTGGCGAGGGCGATGGGCGCTGCGCGATCGGGCGGAACACCCGTCGCCCGCAACGATCGCGACTCCTGCTACGGCGACGACAAAAGCCTCAGATCCGATCGCGGGCATCAATTGCGACACAAGGACCGCCGTGCCGCTAGGCCCCCTCCCGGCGGGCCCTTCGGCCATTGGACGGCGTACGCAACGCGGCCAGGGTTGAAGGTGAGGCCTTCCAATGGAGCCATTCATAACGGTTGACGGCAACGAGGCGGCTGCACGCGTCGCCCACCGGCTGAGCGAAGTCATCGCGATCTATCCGATCACGCCCTCGACGGCGATGGGCGAGCTCGCCGACGCATGGTCGGCCGCAGGTCAACCAAACCTTTGGGGCACGGTTCCCGAAGTCATGGAGATGCAGAGCGAGGCCGGAGCGGCGGGTGCGCTGCACGGAGCGCTGATGGCCGGAGCACTCTGCACCACCTTCACCGCCTCACAGGGTCTGCTGCTAATGCTCCCCAACATGTTCAAGATCGCCGGCGAGCTGACCCCTGCCGTGTTCCATGTCGCGGCGCGGACAGTAGCGACCCACGCCCTGTCGATCTTCGGCGATCACAGCGACGTGATGGCGGTGCGCGCTTCTGGTTTCGCGATGCTGTCTTCGTCGTCGGTGCAGGAGGCGCATGACCTCGCGCTCATAGCGCATCGGGCCACCCTCGAGTCTCGAATTCCATTTCTGCACTTTTTCGACGGCTTTCGAACGTCGCACGAGGTGAACAAGATCGTCCCGCTCGCTGACGAGGACCTCCGAGCGATGGTGCCCGATGAGCTGGTCACAGCGCACCGCATGCGAGCGTTGTCGCCCGACCACCCGGTTCTCCGTGGCTCGGCCCAGAACCCGGACGTGTTCTTCCAGGCTCGCGAAGCGGCAAACACTTACTACGCGGCTGTGCCCGGAATCGTCAGCGCCGCCATGGAGCGGTTCGCGGAGCTGACGGGCAGGCGCTACCGGATCTTCGACTACATCGGTCACCCAGAGGCAGACCGTGTCGTCATCCTGATGGGCTCCGGCGTCGGCGCCGCGCAGGAAGCAGTGGAAGGGCTTCTCGCCCGCGGCGAGCGGGTCGGACTCTTGAACGTCCACCTGTTCCGGCCGTTCGACGCCGCCGCATTTGTCGCGGCGCTGCCGTCGACCGTGCGCCGGATCGCCGTGCTCGATCGCACCAAGGAACCCGGAGCTACGGGCGAGCCTCTGTTCCAGGACGTCGTCGTCGCCCTCGCCTCCAGGCCCGAGCCGCCGCTCGTCATCGGCGGAAGGTACGGCCTCGCATCCAAGGAGTTCACGCCCGCCATGGCGGCCGCGGTGTTTGAAGAGCTCGCCGGCGCCACGCCGCGACGCGAGTTCACTGTGGGGATCGTCGATGACGTCACCCACCTGAGCCTCGAAGTCGACCCCGGCTTCGCAACCGAGCCCACGGACGTCACCACGGCGATGTTCTACGGACTGGGCTCGGACGGTACCGTGGGCGCTACCCGCAACACGGTCAAGATCATCGGCGAGCAGACCGACCTCTTCGCGCAGGGATACTTCGTCCTCGACTCGAAGAAGTCGGGTTCGGTCACCACGTCGCACCTTCGCTTTGGTCCCCGACCCATCCGATCCACCTATCTGGTCCAGCGAGCGGGCTTCATCGCCTGCCACCAGTTCGGCTTCCTCGAGAAGGTGGATGTGCTGGGCCGTGCGGCCGACGGCGGGACCTTCCTGCTCAACAGCCCCTTCGGGCCGGACGAGGTCTGGAGCCGGATCCCGATCGAGGTGCAGACCCAGATCATCGGCAAGCGCTTGCGCTTCTACGTGATCGACGCCAGCCGGGTCGCTCGCGAGGCGGGCCTGCCGGGCCGAGTCAACACAGTCCTGCAGGCCTGCTACTTCGCGCTCGCAGGCGTGCTCCCGCAAGACCAGGCGATCGCCGCCATCAAGGCCGCGATCGAGCGCACGTATGCGAAGCGCGGCGCGGCGGTGCTGGATCGGAACTACGCAGCGGTCGACCTTGCTCTGGCCGAGCTCCACGAGGTGACCGTGCCCGCGCGCACGAACGGTACGGTGCACGTCCGACCCGTGGTGCCGCCCGAGGCGCCGCCCTTCGTCCAGCACGTCACGGCCGAGATGCTCGCGGGGCGCGGGGATTTCCTTCCAGTTTCGGCGCTGCCCGTGGACGGCGCGTTCCCGCTGGGGACGTCCCAATGGGAGCGGCGCGACATCGCCGAGGAGCTTCCGCAATGGGATCCCACGATCTGCATCGACTGCGCCAAGTGCACTCTGGTGTGCCCGCACGCCGCGATCCGGATGAAGGTCTTCTCGCCCGAGCTGCTGGCGAACGCCCCGGCCAGTTTCCAGTCCAAGGAATGGAAGTCGAAGGAACAGCCGGGAATGGTGATGGCCATCCAGATCGCGCCTGACGACTGCAACGGCTGCGGGACCTGCGCCGACTACTGTCCCGCTCACAGCAAGCAGGTAGCCAAACACAAGTCGATCGACATGGCGCCCAAGGACGGCCGACTCGAGATGGAGCGCGCCAACTGGGAATTCTTCAAGTCACTCCCCGAGTTCGACCGCACCCAGGTGAAGGTGGCCTCGATCAAGGGCTCGCAGATGCTTCAGCCTTTGTTCGAGTTCTCCGGCGCCTGCAAGGGCTGCGGCGAAACGCCCTACCTGAAGCTGCTGACGCAGATGTACGGCGACCGCATCCTAGTCGCCAACGCCACCGGTTGCTCTTCCATCTTCGGTGGCAACCTACCGACGACCCCATGGGCTGCGAATGCCGATGGCCGCGGTCCGGCGTGGGCCAACTCGCTATTCGAGGACAACGCCGAGTTCGGGCTCGGGATGCGCCTGGCGCTGGACAACTTCGCGGCGACCGCGAAGAGGCTGCTGACTGAGCTTGCGCCCGGAATCGGCGCCGACCTGACGGCGGCGATTGGCGCCGCGGAACAATCGTCCGAGGCGGGCATCGCAGCGCAGCGGCAGCGCGTAGAGACGCTACGCACCAGGCTGGCGGAGCTCAAGTCACCGGCGGCCGCACAGCTTGCCGAGCTGGCCGATCACCTGGTGCGGAAGAGCGTATGGATCGTCGGCGGCGACGGCTGGGCTTATGACATCGGGTTCGGCGGGCTCGATCACGTCCTCGCCTCCGGCCGCGACGTCAAGATCCTGGTTCTCGACACCGAGGTCTACTCGAACACCGGCGGGCAAGCCTCGAAGGCGACGCCGCGCGGCGCGATCGCCAAGTTTGCAGCCGCGGGCAAGCGCACCGGCAAGAAGGACCTCGGCCTTATCGCCAGCGCCTACGGCAACGTGTACGTGGCGCAGATCGCGCTGGGCGCTGACAACGCTCAGACGGTGAAGGCCTTCGCCGAGGCGGAGAGCCACACAGGACCGTCGCTGATCATCGCGTACGCAACCTGCATCGCCCACGGCATCGACATGGCCACGGGCATGTCCCACATGAAGGACGCAGTCGACAGTGGCTACTGGCCTCTCTACCGCTTCGACCCGCGAATCGAGGCGGAGGGCAAGCTTCCGCTCGTACTCGATTCAAGAGCGCCAACGATTCCGTTGCGCGAGTTCGCCGCCAAGGAGGGCCGCTATTCGCTGCTCGCACGCTCCAAACCCGAGCTGGCCGAGCGCCTCATGGGGCTGGCGCAGGCGGATGTCGACGAGCGCCGCCACCTGTACGAGCAGATGGCGGGAGTCGAGCGCCACGCACCGGACGACACCATCAGCACTAACGAACACGCTGAGGCTCCTGCCCAGGAGCCGGAGGAGGAGCTGCCATGAGCGCAGACCTGCGGACCACATACATGGGCATGGAGCTGGCAAACCCTTTGGTCGCCGGCGCTTCGCCCCTCTCGGGGACTATCGATGGATTGCTCGCTCTCGAAGAGGCGGGCGCCTCCGCGATCGTGCTGCAATCGCTGTTCGAGGAACAGGTCGAGCATCACGAGCTCAGCGTGCATTCGATTCTGGAGGCCGGCACGGACAGCTTTCCGGAGATTCACAACTTCTTCCCCGGGCTCGACGACTACAACACGGGCCCCGAGTCTTACCTGCAGATGGTGGAGGAGGCCAAGAGACAGTTGAGCGTACCCATTATCGCCAGCCTCAACGGCGTGTCGCATGGCGGCTGGATCCGCTACGCGCGGCTCCTCGAGGAGGCGGGTGCGGACGCGCTGGAGCTCAACATCTACTTTGTCGCCGCCGATCCCAGGGTGACGTCATCGGAGGTGGAAGCCCGCTATGTCGACCTTGTGGGCGAGGTCGCGAGCACCATCTCGATACCTCTTGCGGTCAAGGTGGGGCCCTACTTTTCCGCGATGGCGAACATGGCCCAGCGCCTGGCCGCCGCCGGCGCCAGCGGGCTCGTGCTGTTCAACCGTTTCCTGTACCCCAACATCTCGCTCCCCAGCATGAAGGTGGTACCGACGCTCAGCCTGAGCTCGTCATACGAGTCGTTGATGCCGCTCCGCTGGATCGCGATCATCAGTAGCCAGGTAAAGATCTCTGTGGCGGCGAGCACCGGCGTCCACACTGCGCAGGACGTGATCAAGCTGCTCATGGCCGGTGCGGATGTGACGATGATGGCGTCGGCGCTGTTGCGGCGTGGGCCCGCTCACCTACAGTTGGTGCTGCGCGCAGTGCGTTCCTGGCTCGATGAGCACGAATACGACTCGGTAGCGCAGCTCAAAGGCAGCATGAGCCAGGCGTCATCGCCTCACCCGGAAGCCTTCGAGCGTGCCAACTACATGCGCACGCTGGTCGACTTCACAGTTGCTTCGCCCGACCCGCGGCACTTCTACGCCCGCCGCGACCCCATCCCGTGGGACTAGTGGTGACCCGCGCATGAGCGCCCCCTGGATCGGAGATCGATGTGAAGGAGCCGCGATTGAGTTGGATGGTCGCGATGCGCCTTCGTTAGGGCATGGTCGTACCGAACGTTTATGCGGGTTGCTATACCTTTGCTAAAGGGTTGCCAACGGGGAAGTCTCCACCAACCCAGGGCGATTCAACCGTGAGGTTTTCGACGGTTTAGAGCTCAATATGAAGCTTGAGCTGGCATCTCCACGCCATTTTCAGCCACTCGTGACGCCAGCATTACTACACGAACTACTACACGAGCGACGCCAAATCTCCGCGACAGCGAGGCCCCAATAGAACGGACTGCCAGCATAGGCTCCAATGACTGACGGCGGTATGGAGACGACGCTCATCGTTCACTGTTGAAACTGACGGCCGCCTTCCCAGTGGGCAACGACTGGGGAGAGAAGTTGGGTTACACGACAGCGGCATTAGACCGCGGAGGCAAGAGCGCGATGCCAGCCTAGCACTTTCTCCGGCCGCGGCCGTCCGCGCTAGGGCTCGCCGACCTCGACGGCTGCTGCGCGGTCGACCGGCGTGCGGTCTACCTCGCTCAGGGCCTTGCCAATGCGTGTCACCAGCTTCGGGCTGACGAAAACGATCACGATGCCGAGCGCCACCCAAACCAGCACGCCGTACGGGAAGTAGTTGTACGGGGCGGGTGGGATCGGATACACGTTGGCGTAGAGCGCATAACCCAGCAGCCCGATGGCGATCAGAGGGATGACGGGCTGCGCTCCACGCCAGCGGCCGACACTTCGGAACAGTTTGATCGCGCCCACCTGCGTGACCAGGTAGACGAGCAACAGCGCGAGTACGCCGACGGTGCCGGCGTAAGCGAATACAGCCGCCCCCGTCTGCTCGACCAGGATGATGTCAAGGACAATCGCGATCGACATCACGGTGGCGACCGCCACGTAAGGCGACGCGTGACGCGGGTGCACGTTCCCGAGCGCGGCCGGGCCGAAGCCGTCGCGCCCGAGGGCGAAGAGCAGGCGCGAAGCGGCGAGCCCGGTCCCCAACGCGGAGGCGAAGGCGGAGACGGTCGCCCCGAGGCTGATGGCGATGGCCATCGTCGAGCCGAGGTATGTCTTGGCAAGGTCGACCAGCGGCGAGGTCGAGCCGGCGAAAGCAGCCACTCCCTTGTCGTCGGTGCCAAAGCCGATCGCCTGCGTATAGCTGATGACCAGGTAGAAGGTGCCGGTGAATAGGACCGCGGCCAAGATCGCACGTGGAATCGAGCGCTTCGGGTTGCCGGTCTCCTCACCAAGGGTGGCAGCGCCCTCGAACCCGGCGAATGAGAGGAATCCGAAGACGCTGGCGAGAGCGACGGCGGAGAAGCCGGCCTTTGGAATCTGGAACGGTATGGTGGACAGACCGTGGGCGCCGCCGCGCCCGAGGATGACTACCGCCAGCACCAGGATCAACAGCACGGAAAGGCCCTCGACGACAAGCGTGGTCCGAGTCGACAGCCTTACCTCCCGGTGGGCCAGAAACCAGATCAAGGCGGCCGCGACCAGGGCCGGGATGATCCAGTGCACGTTGACACCCATGAGGCCGAGGAAGGTCTGAAAGAACAGACCCACCTCGGCGGTGGAGGCGACTGTGAAAGCGGTGTATGTGAGCAGGAGTCCCCAGGCCGATAGGAATCCCATGCGGGCGCCGAACGATATCCCGTTGAAGATGTAGACGGAACCCGCGTGGGCGAATTGACGGCTGAACTCGATGAACGAGTACGAGGTCAGGATGATGGTGATGACCGCCCCGAGGAAGGCCAGGGCGACGGCGGTACCTGTGATCGATGCTGCCAGTGAGCCGTTGAGGGCCATGGCAGCCGTGGGGGCCATGATGCCAACCGACAGCGCCATCGCCTCGATAGCACCCAATTGCGGGCGTAGCTTGCTCATCTCCCCTTTCCTCCACTCCAGTCGCGCCGGCAGTCCCCGCAACCGGCCGACCGAGATTGTATATCCGTCTGGCGAAGTGGATCCGCGCCCGCAATAACCTGGATGCGCACCAATCGGCGCCGACCTGGACCGGGGGACCTCGCGAAACGCCGAGCCGCCGGGCGCATGACCGGTAGCCGTTCCGTTAACTTGAGGTGGTCGCCGGCACCTGAGGGCGGCTTGTTGTTGTTCAGGTTGGGGAGATCACAGAATGGCTGGCAACGAACACTCGATCGAGCGCGGGAAGGTGCATTACAAGTGGGACAACAGCCTCCAACCGGCGGTTGAAATCAAGTCCGGGGACGTCGTCCATTTCGAAGCCGAGGAGGTCACCGACGGGCAGATCAAGCCCGGCTCACCGGCCTCGGCGCTGACCAGCCTCGACTTCAACCGCCTCTACCCGCTCGCTGGTCCCGTTTTCGTCAAGGGGGCGCAGCCGGGCGACGTCCTCGAAGTGGAGATGCTGGAGCTGCGCCCGCTGAAGTGGGGCTGGACCGGGTTGATCCCGGGCTTAGGCCTCCTGGCTGAAGACTTCCCTGAGCCGTACATCCGTCACTTCGACCTCAGCGATGGCGAGAGCACGGCGCTCGGCGACAAGGTTCGGATCCCTCTCCAACCGTTCTGCGGCACCATGGGTGTCGCGACTGACGAGCCGGGACAGATCGATATCCTGCCACCCACCAAAGGGGCCGGCAACATCGACACCCGGCACTTGAATGTCGGCGCCAAGCTCTACCTACCGGTCTTTGTGCCGGGCGCCATGTTCTCGGCCGGCGACTGCCATGGCACCCAGGGCGACGGTGAGGTCTGCGTCACCGGGATCGAGTGTCCGATGGCGGTCAGCCTTCGTTTCAACATCATCAAGAACCGGACCATCAAGCCGTGGCGCTACCAGTTCCAGACCCCGCCGGGATCGCTCCAGCCCCGCTCCGACACCAAGGGCTACTTCGCGACCACCGCGCTCGGCCCGGACCTGATGGAGAACGCCCGAAACGCGGTTCGCGACCTCATCGATTGGCTCGGGCAGGAGCACGGCCTGAGCCGCGAGGACGCCTACGTCCTATGCAGCCTGGCGGCCGACCTCAAGATCAGCCAGATCGTGGACCAACCGAACTGGGGAGTCTCGGCCTACCTGTCTCTCGCCGTCTTCACAAGCTGAGGCTGAGCAGGCGGCGTCTTGGAGGTGGCTTGAGCCGACGCAGACGGTCATCGGTCCAGGCCAAACTTGCCGCTGCTTGAACCAATCCTCGTCACGACCGCCGACCATGATCGGCTCGTTGCAGCTGGTGCTGGAGCATCTACATCTTCTCTCAATACCAGATGGTGATTCTGAACCGCGTGCCTCAAGGTCCCCTGCTTTGCACCCCGGCTTCGAGCCTCCGAGAGGTCACCCATTGCAAGCTGCGCTGGTTCAGATTGGCTGTCACCGTAAGTTCCGCGTAGCCCACAACTGCGAAGTTCCCTGGGAAATTGTGACCCGGCTGTGATCCGCCCGATTCTAAATATGGTCTCAATCGTCGATTTCGAATACGAAAATGGTCGGGGGCCCGGGATTTGAACCCGGGGCCTCACGGTCCCGAAATCTCAGCTGTCTCGTCCACCAAGACCGTTTTCGACGGTTTTGAGTTCATCTCGTGAACTCACCGAATGATTCCAGGCCACGTTCGTGTACCGACTTCGCCTGGACTAATACATGAACTACTACATGAAACCCGGATGCTCAGCACGTTCATTGAGCTCTTCCCAGTGCGCAGACTTTGTCCCTGCGGCGCTATGCGGACTGGCACGCCAGCCGGCCACGCCGAGTGCAATCAGCCAGCCGATCTCGAGCAGCGGCCATCGGTTCTGCCTCGGGGCCAGCCCGCTGATGTCCACGAACGGACTGGCCAAGAACCAACTCGTCGCCAGGGGTAGACGCCAGCTCAGGTATGCGCGCTCCTGCCATGCAATCCAACCCGCCGCTGCCAACAGGCAAAGGTCAGCGAGATGTATATACGGGGTGATCAATAACGAGCCAATCAGACCGAGAACAATCACCAGGCCCGGCACAGCGCGCAACCTCCAGGCCGCCCCCAAAACCAGGCCAAGAATTGCCAGGCGAAGTGCCAGCGCGACCGGCCAACCCAAACCCAGGGCCGCCTCCAGTGTCAGCGCATTTGTACCCAGGGGAGGATGCTGCAGCTGGCCGGCGTATGCGACCAGAGCAGGGATCCCGGTGGTTGCGATGGCAAGAGCCGCGACGGCAGCGCTGGCGAGCAGCCAGGTCACGAATGTTCGAAGACGGGCCGATGCCAGCAGACATGCGGGCACGAGGAATGCGGTGTTCGGCTTCAAGACCACGAGCACCAGAACCAACCCGGCCGCGACCTCGTGCTCCTCCCGAAGCAATCGCCACGCCACCAGAAGGGCGGCCGCGACCAACAGCACCACCTGGCCCAGGTAGTCCGCCTGCAAGACCCATACCGTGCCGGCCACCAAGACCGCGGCGAGTGCGCGTCCGGATAATCCATTGGTGGCACTCCACACGACCGCAGCCCCGAAAGCGCACATCGTCAAGATCGCCCAGATCACATATGCCCACTCAAACGGCAACCCCGCGAGCGTGGCGGCCGCCCACGCCACAGGCGGTGGACTCAAGAATGGCTGCGCAGGCTGGTTTGGAGCCAGGCTTATCTCCTGCGCGGTAACCAGCCCCTGATCGTAGATATGCGACCAGCCCTGCACGAGACCCACTCGAGCCGCCGCCAGGTATGTGTGGAAGTCGATTCCGATGGGTTGAGGGCGGTTCCAGAAGTCCACGGCAATCGCTGCAAGGACCGCGACGAAAACTAAGGACGGCCAGAGGCGCCTGGCTGTGCTGGTCAATCGCCCCGAGATGCGAGCCCTCATGAGCGCCAGACGAAAAGTCGGTGGTTCAGGCCGGTATCAGATTGACGAAGACCGTATACAGACCCAGCGCATCGAGGCCGAACGCGCTGATTAGAAGTATTGTCCCCACACCAACGCCGACCCGTCGAGGTACATGCGACGCCAGGATTTCAATGGCGAACACGGTGCCGACCGCCAGCAGCGGGCCGGCAACGAACAGGTACCGTCCCTGCGGCTGATAGTCGACTGCGATGCTGCTGATTACCATCTGAAAAAAAGCCACCAAGGGAACGACGATGCCTGCAATCGCGATCCATCGCTTCTGGGGCGGCCAGGTGTTCCAGCGGTGCCACGCGGCCACCAATCCTGAGACAGCGATCACGGCTGTACAGGCCAGCAGAAGTTTGTAGATCAAACCGTATCCACTCGGCTGGAGCCGCGTCGACATGTTGCCGAAGAGAGCAAAGAAGCTCAAGAATGTGGCGGCCAGCCAGTCAAATACATTCGGAGGGTAGCCGCCCAGTTTCGCGGTAGCGTCGGTGTACAGGGGTGTGAATGGCGGAAGAAGGCGGCCGTAGGTTGTGAGGTTGCGCACAAACCACCATCCTGCCAGCACCGTTGGCACGGCAATGATCGGTACCAGCGATGGCACCCACTCATGCCGCGGCCAGAATCTCACGAGGATGACGAAGACCACGACAATCAGGAAGTAGTCCGTCTCCTTAGCCAGCAGCGTCATCGCGAACGCAAGGCCGATCGCCCAGGCAAGGCGTCGGCTGGGCGGGCGCGCAAGAACCCGGATCATCAGGAGCGTCAAGATGGCTGCCGCGAGGACAGAGAGCGCATCGTTGCTTACCGAAGCGGCGATGAACTGGAACTGGGGCAGCGTTGCCGCAAGCAGTGCGGCAATCACCCAGCGCCTCGGCTGCGCGGGCCACAGCTCTCGCGCGCACAAACCAATCACGACGACCGTCGCCGCGCCGCATAGAATCGACATCGTCTGCACCACGGCGATGCTGCCCGTCAGCCTGTACAAGGTCGCCGCGAGCAGGTAGTAGAACGGCGGCTGCTGGCGCTCTGGAGTGTTCACGGGCAACTGCAGGTGCTGCGCGAGCAGCTGCACGTATCCGAAGTGGGCCCGCTCGTCAGGTGCCTGGCCAAAAGGCGTTGCGATCGCGTACACCACGGCGAACACGACAAAGACCGCAGCCGAAAGCCCAATCATGATTGCCGCGGCTCGATTGACAACCGTCCGCGACTGAAGCACGGGTGTGGTTTGAGTACGATGTGGGCTGGTTGTCAACATCGGATGATCTCTTGACCGGGCTCAGCCTGGTCATGCCTGCGCACAACGAAAGCGAAAATCTTCGGTGGCTCCTCCCTCATCTAAGCGAAGTACTGCCGCGCCTGGCCAAGCGCTTCAACGTCATCATCGTGGACGACGGGTCCACCGATGACACCGGGCCGCTGGCCGAATCACTCGGACGTCAGCTTCGCATCGACCTGCGAGTCATCCGCCACGAGCGCAAGTCCGGCTACGGGGCGGCGGTCGGCGACGGGCTTCGCGCGGCAGACCTCGAGTACACGGCGTTCACAGACGCCGACGGCCAGCTGGAGGTCGCCGATCTCGCCCTGCTGGTACCGCTTTTGAAGAACGCCGACCTGGTCGGGGGCTGGCGCCTGAGTCGCCAGGATCCGGCGTTTCGATCTGTTATCAGCGGTGTATTCAACAGACTCGTGCTTCTGACTTTGCGCATCGAGGTCAAGGACGTCAATTGCGCGCTCAAGCTTATCCGTACGGAATCGCTGGATCACTTCGAGCTGCATTCGAAGAGCGCACTAATCAACGCCGAGCTGTATTGGAAGGTTCAGAAGGACGGCGGCAGGTTTGCGCAGGTCGGCATCCCTCATCATCCGCGCCGCATGGGTCGACGCTCAGGCGGTCGGCTGATTCCCATCCTTCGAGCAGCCAAGGAGCTGATCGAGATCCGCTTCCGCAGCTCAGTAAAGTGACGAAACGGATCGAAGGGCCGGCACGCGGCGGCGCTTAGAAGGAGCCGGCATCTTGCCGCCTCCACCGAACCGCCAGTCAACTCGCGGAAGGAAGAGCTCCGGCTTGATCCGCCCCTTGTAGCGTTCGACCAGTCCAATCACGCGATCGATGAGCGAATCTTCCAGCGAGTGAGGCACGAGGCCAAGGTCGAGCAGGTGTTGATGTTTGGCGTTGTAGTAATGGGCCTCCATCTCAATGCGCGGGTTGGCGAGGTGCTCGATCACGGTCTCCAGGCCATGCGCAAGGCGGGCGGCACGAACGCGGTCTGCCAGCTGGTTGACGCTGAATTGCTCTGTGAACTGGTTGAAAACCCGGAACTCGCCCCGATCGGGCGGATTGAGGATGGCGAGCTCGACGCATCGCACCGTGTCCCGGATGTCGAGGAAGCCACGGGTCTGACCACCGCTCCCGTACACGGTAAGCGGGTGCCCGTGTGCAGCCTGCGCGCAAAAACGATTGAGTGCCGTGCCCCAGATGTCGTCGTAATCAAAGCGCGTGCGCAGCTCTGAATGGAGGTCTGTCTCAGGGGTGCCTGAGCCGTATACGACACCCTGGTTGAGGTCGGTCGCCCTAAGGCCCCAAGCACGGCAGGTGAACATGATGTTGTTGCTGTCGTGGACCTTGGACAGGTGATAAAACGAGCTCGCCTGCTTCGGATAAGGCAACCGATCCTTGCGTCCGTTGTGCTCGATTTCGATGAAGCCCTCTTCGATATCGATGTTGGGGGTGCCGTATTCGCCCATAGTCCCGAGCTTGACCAGGTGACAATCAGGCCCCGATTCGCGCAAGGCGAACAGCAGATTTAACGTGCCAATAACGTTGTTGACCTGGGTCTCGGCCGCGTGCGCGCCGGAGATCATCGAGTAAGGTGCCGAGCGCTGTTCCGCAAAGTGAACGACGGCGTCGGGCTGGTACTGCGCTATGAGCGCCGTCGTATCAGCCAACGACATCAGGTCAAGTCGTTCCCACGCGATCTGCTTCCCACTCACCTCTTTCCACCGCAGCACGCGCCGTTTCATGCCCGCGATTGGGACGAGACTATGAGTGCCGCAAAGAGTGTCCCACCGGCGCCGGATGAGGTTGTCGGCGGCGATCACATCGTGGCCCATTGTCGACAGATGCAGCGCTGTGGGCCACCCCAGGTAGCCATCAGCCCCTAAAACAATGACCCGCACTTGATCATCCTACCGAGGCGCTTACTTGAGGCGTCTGCGAAGCTAAATGGTGTTTACAAAACCATGACCACGTTTGCTTGAGTCCGGAGCTGGTTGAGACGGTTGCCGTCCAACGCAGGTGGCGTTGCGCGCGAGCGGGACTAAGGCAAACGCGGCGCACCTCAAAGGGCCGCATCGGCAGGAACTCGGTCCCAACTCGCTGGCCAGATTCGGCTATCAGACGGTTGACGATGGAGTTGATGCTGGTCTCGCGTCCGGTTGCGATGTTCAACTCGCCAATGAGGCGGCTGAACACGGCGGCCACATTGGCGGTCGCCACATCGCTCACATACACGAAGTCGCGGGTCTGCTCGCCATCACCGTGTATGCGAGGGGCGATCCGTTCCAGAAGCCGGCGGCAGGTGATGGCGATGACACCCGCCTCGCCACTGCCATCCTGGCGCGGGCCATATACGTTCCCATACCGCAATGCCAGGGTCGAGGTTCCATAGCGGAGGCCAAGGGTCGCCACATAGATCTCCTCCGAACGCTTGGCCGCGCCGTATGCGGATACAGGGGCCGGCTTGTAGGTCTCGCGGGCTGGCAATTTCGCGCGCTCGCCATAGATGGTGCCTCCCGACGAAGCAGTCACGATGCGTCGTGCGCCGGCTTTGATCGCTGAGTGGAATAACCCAACGGTGCTCGCGAGGCTGGCTCTCACATGGTCGCCCGGGTCGCCGGCCGCCTTTTGCACGCCACCCTTAGAGGCGAGATGGAGAACAACTTCGGGTTTGAACGAGGCAAGCGCTTTCGCCGCGGCCTCGGATCCGCAGTCAGCCAAAACCACCTCTACTTCATCGGGCAGCGGCTCTCCGGAGGGATGGCTGTAGTCGTCGATCACGAGAACCATGGCGTCGGTCGCCACCAACATCTCGACGGTATGCGAACCGATGAATCCAGCGCCGCCCGTGACGGCTATGCGGAGGCCGTCGCCGTCCGTGCCTTGCTGCTGCCGCACCCTAATCGCCGGCGCTGCCCGCGCTGGCGGCTTGGAGCTCATCCCGGACCCGATGGTGATTGGTCCGGCGAGAGCCGGCGCTAAGCTGGCCGTTTGATATTCGGCGTGCGACACCGTAGGGCAGCCGGATCATCCCAATTGCCTCTCCCACAGCTGAACGCCGACATCGAACGGTGTGGCTCGGCGATAACACAAGATGGGGGCGCGCCGTTGCCGAGACCTCGCCTCCCTGTTGCGGTTAGTGCTGATCGCTATCGAAAAGAATGGCAGATAAGGCGCCAGGACGCCCGCAACAGGCGCGACGATGAGGATCGCAGCCCCCGGGTAGAAAGGGACCGCGCCGGAAGTGCCCGTAGGCCATCGGCATGATCGATCGTCATCCAGAATGTTCTGCAAAGCGTCCCTGCGCGTCCACAAGCGTCGTGGCTCTTGTTGAGAGCACGCTGCGAAGAGGCTCAGGGTTTGCTGAGAATTTGCCGCGCACCGACGGCGGCTCAGAAAGGCTGAAGAACTCCGATAAAAAGACAGCAGAGTTGGCGCGTTAACCCGCTAGAGCTGGGAGGGCCTGAATTCAGGAATTGGTCGGACGCCCGGGATTTGAACCCGGGGCCTCACGGTCCCGAAATCTAGGCGGTCTCGTCCACCGGGACCGCTTTCGAGGCTTTTGAGCTAGTTTCGAGCGCCGGCTGGCGGCGCCCGGGGCCTTTTGGGTCCACTGAGCGCGCCCAGATTACTACATGAATTACTACACGGGCATATACTTCGGGTATAGATCATTTGAGAGCCCTGGCGGCTCTCGCTTTGGGAGATCACCATGCCTGAGCGTGTAGTAGCAAAACTCTTCCGCAATGGCCGGAGCCAGGCGGTCAGACTGCCCAAAGAGTTCCGTTTTCGCGGCGAGAAGGTGCAGGTTCGGCGGATGAATACCGGAGTTCTGCTCGAGCCTCTGCTTGACGCCAAGGACTGGTTCGCCCGGCTGGATGCCGCTGGCCCGGGCGACTTCATGGACGACGGGCGCGATCAGCCGATCACACCTTCCCGCAAGATCCTCGATTGACCTACCTACTCGATACCAATGCTTGCATCGCGCTGATCAATGGTCGGCCAGAGGCGGTGCGACGGCGCTTCGCGCGCGTCAGCGCAGGTGAGGACGTAATCGCCACCTCCTCAATCGTGCTTTTCGAGCTCTGGTACGGAGTTGCTAAAAGCCAGCGCCCTAAGGTAAACGCCGAACGTATCGCCACGTTCCTTTCAGGTCCACTCGAGGTAATGGACTTCACCGCAGAAGACGCGGAACACTCGGGCCGGGTTCGAGCAGCCCTTGAAGCGCTCGGCAAACCAATTGGCGCTTACGACCTTCTTATCGCTGGCCAGGCGCTCCGTCACAAAGCCACGCTCGTAACAGCCAACTCATCGGAGTTCGCGAGGTTACGAGGCCTTCGGCTACAGGACTGGGCCACGTCGGCCCGTTGAAGTGCTGGCCTGAGCTCACCCGAACTCTGCCTCACGCGGGACAATATGATTTAGGGCGGGTTGGACCGTTGCGCGAGCCAGGCAGCGATCTGCTCTGTGCTCAGCTCATGCGAGGCGATCGAAAGTGCCAGGTCGCGCAACTCTCCCCGCGCCGCATCGATCACGTAACCCTCGCGCTCCAGCCAGGCGGCCATCGCATACATTGCAGACCGCTTGTTCCCATCCACGAAACCATGATTGAGTACCAAGCTCTCCGCTAGCGCCGCGGCTCGCTTGAACGGGGTGTCATACAGATACTTCCCACCAAACGTAGCCAGCGGGCGCGCAATGGCTGACTCGAGCAAGCCACGATCTCGTATGCCTTGCGAGCCGCCGAATTCCGTCACAGCGACCGTATGCACCCAGACAAGCTCTTCGAGGCTGATGACGGGCTCGACCGGCCCTTCCTCAGAGGTCGGCAAGCTCGGCTAAGTCTTCTCGGTATCGCTCTGTGAAACGGGCAGTGAACTCCACCAGGCCCTTGTCTGGAATGCCGGCGGGGTCGAGATCAACATGGCCCGGCCGCGAGGCGATGGCCACTTCCATCCCGGCCTTGAAGCCTGACTCAGAGATCGTTTCCGGCGGCAGGGGAATCATCAACGAGTTCCCCACTTTGCGGATCTTGCGGCTGATAATCATAGCCGAATTATACAACGTAATTTCTGCCCGAACATGGTCAAAAAAAGGAATGCCGCAGCCGGGCGCAAGCTATCGATACCGAGTGGTTATCGAGTGCAATGGCCCGCCGCCACCGGGGCTAGCGATAGCCACCTCCGCGGCGGACCTTCCGGGCTCGGCTACTCCACCATTAGACTCTGTTCATCGTTGGGTCACCGGTTCGGGTCCTGCGCCTGCCACCCCTTTCCATAGGAAGCGGATGCAACTTCTCGCCTCTTTCGGGAGCGCAACGTGAGCGCCTTATCGTTTTCGCCGGTACGCCGCGACGAACAGGCCAGAGCGTTCGCCACCTTGGTCTCAGCATTCACGGACGACCCGGTCGAGCGCTGGCTTTATCCCGAGCCGCAACAATATCTCACGCATTTCCGCGAATTCCTTGGAGCGTTCGGCGGTAAGGCGTTCGACCACCAGACCGTCTGGCGTCTTGGCGAGTTCGCCGCAGTCGCCCTCTGGTTGCCGCCAGGCACGAAAGCAGACGGCGTCGCAATTAGCACTGTCCTCACCAAGACCGTTTCAGCGGACAAGCATGACGACCTTTTTTCGGTACTTGAACAGATGGACGTCGCGCATCCGGAAATATCCTCACTGGTACCTCCCGTGGTTCGGCGTCGACGCTGCCCAACAGGGGAATGGGCTCGGCGGCCAGTTGATGAAGGCTTGCCTTGCGGCCGTCGACGCGAGTCATTTGCCCGCCTACCTGGAGACCTCCAATCCACGCACCATCTCGTTTTATGAGCGTCACGGGTTCGAGGTCAAAGGCGAGGCGCAAGCTGGAGCATGCCCGCGGGTCGTGTTTATGCTCAGAACGTCGCGGTAATCGCCTGCGCGACCATCTCTTCGCGGGTCACCGAACCTATGCGCATAGGCCCCGCGTCAGCGACGCCCCGCCCCCCGATTTCGCTGAATCCAAAAAGAGGGCCCCCGAAGGGGCCCTCTTGAATCTACCTACCTGGTCGTCACGAATTACCAGCGGCCATGATGCTTGCCATCACGGTGATGGTGGCCGTGATGATCCTTACCTTTGCCTTGGTGGTGCTTGGGAGGTTTGACCACAGTTCCGGTGCAGCCGGAGATGGTCGTGCCGGTCATTGTCACTGCTGTTTTCGCCAACGCGCGGCCCACCAGGCTTGAGTTTGCCCCGGTGAAGGTGACGGCCGTCCCCGCGAGAATATTCCCCTGGAAGTTCGTGTTCTTCCCTATCGTCGCGGTGGTGCCGAGCGCCCAGTACACATTACAGGGCGATCCGCCGTCCATGACCACGTTGGCGGTGTCGGTTGTGATACCGGTCCCAACCTGGAATACCCAGACTCCCGAGGACGGGCCTTTGAGCGTCAGGGTGCCCGACGTGAGGTCCGCCGTCGTGGCGAAGCAGTACACACCCGGCCCGAGCGTCTTTCCGGCGAGTTCCTGCCCAGTCAGGTGGTTGGCTGGGCTGCATCCCTCACCCTTGAGGGTGTTGTACGCGGTGACGAAGTTATTGAAAGCATTGACGGCGGTCGTGTCCCCCTGGTGAATCGCCCCGGTGATGTTGCATCCTGTCTGGGTGACCGTGAGCTTGGAGCCCACGTTACCCGCGACCGTGGACCCTGTGCAAGTCACCCCGGCCCCGCCCAGGACCACGAAGTTCGCCGCCGCACCTAGACCGGGCGCCGTCGCCGCCGCGTAGGCCGAGAGCGGCCCCGCGCAGAGCAACGCCAATACAGTGAAGATTCCTGCAGCACCGAATCTGGGGATGTGCTTCATGGCGTTTCTCCTATCGCGTGAGTCAGATGTTGAATGGCGATTTCGTCATTCAACAATGTGGACACGATCGCTCAGCGCACGTAACAAAGTCAGTAACCATGGCCCTCCGGGCCAGGCCATCGCAAGGAAGGTGATCAAGACCACAGGGCGGAGTGCCTGGACTGGCTGATCATCCCCGGCGGGGCACCTCACAGTCGTGGTGCGGCAGTACCTCGACCACAACAACCGCCGCCGGCCATCCCTGCTCGCCGTACGACCGCCCTTCTCCGGATGATTTCGACCGAGTCAAGCATGTCGCGGGGATGTTCGAATCGGGGGAGCCACCGTGTGCGGCTGCCAACCATCAGAGGTTCACGAGGCGGTCAAGCTGTACTTCGGCCATTACCTCATCAATCCCGGTGCCGCACGCTTGCCCTTCCTACGCTTCACCGATCTCCTCGTTCTGCGAATGTTTTGCGAGGCTACTATGCCCCACACGGCTCACAACATGTCCTCCTCAGCAGTCTCGATGTTCGTTGTGATGTTTGATGCCGGCCAGCCCAGGGCAGACTGCTCTTAGTCATCCCCTTGGGATGCTCACTTGCGGTGGCCGATCGCAATCTCGAACAGGCCCGTGGCTTTGTCCGGCGAAGTTCGAGAAGGGGAGTCAGCGATGCCTAACGGAACCATCAAGAAGCTCGTTTCCGACCGCGGCTTTGGCTTCATAGCGGCCGAGGACGGTAAGGAGTACTTCTTCCATCGCGACGCAGTCGACAACTTCGACTCGCTCAACGGTGGAGAGAAGGTCACGTTCGAGATTGAGGCGAGCCCGAAGGGCCCGCGAGCCAAGCAGGTCAGGCTCAGTCCGTAGTCGTCACACCCCTCCGGTGCTACCGCATTGGAGCCGCTCCTTCCCCTTGCCCCATCTCGGCGACATCTTGGTGTCCGTAAAGCCGGTGAGCCACGTCGTCGTCGGCAACCGCACATCGAAGCTAGGCGACGCCAGCGCCCACCGCACTCAGCCGGCCGACGGGTCGTCCAGCGCGGCCGTGGACACTACCGTTGGCGCACCTCCACCAGGAGTCTGATCCCGGTCCTTTCCAGCCCATCGAGGGACAAATCGATGAAGGACGGGATGCACACCAGGTCGAGGCCTGCGGACGCGACGTAACCGCGCGAGATAGCGATCGCCTTTATGGCCTGGTTGACGGCGGCAGCCCCGATCGCATGAAGTTCGACACGGCTCTGAGTCCGGATGACTCCGGCGATAGCCCCGGCTACCAAGACAGGCTTGGAGGTGGCCGCAACTTTGAGCACCTCTTTGGGCTCCCTGCCCTGGCCTGTCATCGTTAGAAAATCCTTGTCAAGTATGTTCTCGTCAATGCGCTGGATCGAAGTGGATCCAGGGGCCCGCCGGAGCCGGGCTTGACGAGGGGAAGGCCAGTCTAGTCCGGCGCACCCCGCGGAGTCTGGACTTGTCTATCGGGGTAGGCGCACGTCTACTTTCTGGAGACCTTCACCTATATGAGAAGGACTAGCACAAGCGTCGGGTCGCGACCGCCACGGGCGCGGTAGATCCCGCCGAGGCAAAGCCTCGGCGACTACCATCGCTGGTGCACGAGTCGTGCCACTTGCTCGCGATAGAGCGTTGTGATGCGTTCCATGGTGGAGGCCGGTAATGGAGGGAGATCGGCCGCGGCGGCGTTCGCACGCGCTTGCTCCGACGTCTTCGCCCCGGGGATGACGGTGCTGACTCCGTTGTTCATGAGGATCCAGCGCAACGCCATCTGGGCCATGGTCGTTCCACTCGGCACCAGCGGCCGCAGCTCCTCGATCACCTCGAGCGCCGTGTCGTAGTCGACGCCCGCGAACGTTTCGCCGACGTCAAAACTCTCGCCGTGGCGGTTGAAGTTACGGTGGTCGTTTGCGGGGAACTGGGTGTGCCGACTGAATTTTCCCGTCAGCAGGCCAGACGCAAGCGGCACTCGAGCAATCACCCCGACGTCGCGGTCTCGCGCCGCGCTAAGGAACCGCTCGGCTGGACGCTGCCGGAAAATGTTGAAGATGATCTGGACGGCGCCGACGTTTGGATACTCAATCGCCTTGAGGCCCTCCTCGACGCGCTCCACGCTCACGCCGTAGCTCGCGATCCGACCGTCGCTGACGAAGCCATCCATGGCGGCGAAAATCTCCGGTCGGTAGTAGATATCGGTCGGCAGACAGTGCAGCTGGACGAGGTCGAGGCGGTCCACCTCGAGGTTCGCGCGGGACCGGTCGATCCAGGCGGCCAAGTTTTCCGGGGTGTATTCATTGAGGTCGAGCGGAGCTCGACGGCCAATCTTCGTGGCGACCACAATGGGTTCGCGTCGCTCTTTGCGGAAGCGCGCAATGACCCGTTCACTGTGGCCATCGCCATAGACATCGGCCGTGTCGAAAAAGGTCACCCCCGCGTCGGCTGCCGCGTGCAAGGCCCGCAGGCTCTCCTCGTCGTCGACGGGTCCCCAATCGGCCCCGATCGCCCAGGCACCGAAGCCGATGGCGCTGGCTTCAATCCCGGTCTTGCCGAGCCGCCGGTACTGCATCCGACAAGTGTCCCAGGGATGAACCTCCGGGATTTGAACCCGGGGCCTCAGTGACGCCGGCAACGGAGTCGCCGCGACCCACAACACCTTGCGAGCTATCGCAATAAGAGACCTACAATCCTTCCGGACAGCCCATTCTATGCCGGCCCCAATCTGTCCTTGCGGATCGCGCACGTTGGATGAGGCGGTTGGTGCCATGAACAGCGACGGACGATTCTTGCGGATTTTGGTCGGGGGCCCGGGATTTGAACCCGGGGCCTCACGGTCCCGAACCGTTGTAGCGCTCGGTTCGGGGAGAGTCGCCAGAGGCCGTTTAGTTCACGGCGTCCGCGGCTTCAGGCCGCTAGGCCGCTACGTGCCGGTGGGTGCCGCCTGGGTTGCTACACGACTTGGGCAAAGGTCCTTGCGGCCAGAACGATGAGCAGGCAGCGCTGAGGTCCGAAATCGAACTCGACGGAGTTTCTGAACCCCACACCATGCCCGTCTGGTACGACGGGTCGACCGTGACCGTTTATGAGAAAACTTCTTAACCTAACCTTGATCGTCGATAGCCTTATGCAATGCGACCCCTTCGGTACTCCATCAACGTCACATTGGACGGGTGCTGCGATCATCGTGAAATGTTCGCGGACGAAGACTTACATCGTCACGCGGCGGAAAACCTCGACCAGGCCGATGCTCTCCTCTTTGGCCGGGTGACTTACGAAATGATGGAGGCAGCGTGGCGGCCGCCGGCGCGGACAGGAGCGAGGCCTGATTGGATGGAACCCTTCGCCCGGACGATCGACGCGGCAAAGAAGTACGTCGTGTCGAGCACCCTGGACCGGGTCGATTGGAACGCGGAGCTCGTGCGCGGGGATCTGGGGAAGGCCGTTCAGCAGCTGAAGCGGGAGTCGGGTAAGGGACTGCTCGTGGGAGGCGTGAAGCTCCCGCTGGCGTTGGCGGAGCTGGGATTGATCGATGAGTACGAGTTCGTGGTGCAGCCCAGGCTGGTGGGCCACGGGCCGACGTTGTTCGCGGGGCTATCGAAGCGTGTCGACTTGAGGCTCGTGAGCCGGCTGGAGTTCGGCTCGGGAGCGGTGGCGATGCGGTATGAACCTAGAAGGTAGCCATCGGGCTTGTTTGCCCGAGTCGGCCGCATCATGGAGCAACTCGTGCCGGCCACACCACGTGGTCGGCGACGCACACGCCGCCTACCTCGCGCAACGCGAACGACGGATGCTAGAGCAACTCTGCGCTCACACGGCGTGAATGTCCAAGGCGATTAGACCACTCGCAATCGGTGACCCGCCTAGCTCGACCAGGCCTTGGCGGACGGCCTCGATCACGGCCTGCAGCTTGGAGTGGACCTGCAGCTTCTCGATCACATGCCTCACATGCCATTCGACTGTGTGGGCGGCAATATCAAGCCGCTCGGCTATTGCAATGGTGGCGAGTCCGGCGGCGAGCAAGTTAAGAACCTCAAGCTCGCGGGGCGTGAAGAGCAGGCGCAGTTCCTGGTGCCGATGTCGATCGCTGAGTCCTTCCCTTTGGCGGGCGACGGCCTGCGCGAAGCACCCTACGGGGATGAGTATCTCGCCAAGCGCTGCCCGGCGGATGGCTTCGACGATGTCGTCGGCCGTCGCGGACCTGGCAAGGTAGGCGACGGCGCCGGAGTCGATGGCGTCTAGCAGGATCGGCTCCGAATCATAGGCGTTGTGGAAGACGAAGACCGCTGCGGGCACGGCCGTCCGGATCAGGGCGGCCGCCGCCGGCCCGCTCATATCCGGCAGCCGGCAGTCCATCAACACCACATCGGGCCTCTCTCGCGCCGCGACCAATGCGGCTGCCGCGCCCGTCCGTGCAACACTGACAACACTCAGGTCGGCTTCGGCATCGAGGAACTTGGCGATTGCGCTGCCGAGCAGGGTGTGATCCTCTACAACCAGGACACGCACACGCCTCGATGCGACCAATGTCGAGATCCCGGCGGGATCACCTAACAGTTCCCTGGTCAATTGACATGCGGGCGCTACCTCACACTTAGCAACATTGACGCGACCCCGAGCCCGAACGTCACGACTGCCACCGTGCATAACGTCCGGAACCGCCCTTGAGGCGGGAACCCTAAGGTTTGCCGACATGGCCATTACCAGATCCGGTGCCACCGTTACCCGAGTTACCACCCGCGTCGCCAGGGCTGGGATGGCTGCTGGGAGGCCCGCCCTTGGGATGGTTGCTGGGCGGTCCTCCGACGGGATGAGCGCTGGGCGGGCCACCATTGGGATGAGCGCTGGGCGGGCCACCATTGGGATGAGCGCTGGGCGGGCCACCATTGGGATGCTGGCCCGGCGAGCTTGTCCCCTGCGTGGGCTTGTCTTGCGCGTGCTGAGATGCAAAGCTGCTGACACACTCACCGACACCATGGCCGCCGGGCGCAAGTGCGACCTTGCACGTCTGGACCTGTTGGACCACTAGGCGCCCCCAGTTCGCTGGATTGGCGCTGCCCGTGATGACAGCCTCGGTTGTCGCTCCCGCTGCGACGATCGCGACGACTGAGAGTGCAAGCGCGGTCACAGTCTTGGCTGAGACCATCGCGGCAAGAGCAAAGGAGACTCTGTTTAGCGCACCGCCCTGGAGAGGGAGCACTCGGTAGCGGGATTGAGACGGCTGCGGGCTGGGTCCAGTTTCACGCGACGCGCTCTGCTGCAGTTCACGCTCAAGCCACTCGTCAAAGCCGTTTACCCCACGGGTGCCCATCAGTAAAGGGGACTCGCCAGACTCGCAAAGTACCCAACCTACTTTTCGATCCCATCCCCCAACCGGGCTTGCAGACGAGCCTTGGCAGCGGCCAGGCGAGAGGCGACCGTCCGTTCTGGGATTCCGAGAGTGAGCGCAATCTCTCGGTTCGTGTAGCCGTGGAGGTGTCTGAGCACGATCGTGGCAGCTTGCTTCGGCGGCAGTGCCCGCAGTTCCCGACGCAGATCGAGATGCATTCCCTCGGTGGGATCGGGATCGTCGCGGCGCCCCAATCGAAGAACCAGCTTGCCAACCTCTTGGAACTGTTCTCGGCGACGCTTCGTGAAGGCGACGTTCAACGCAATCCGGTGCACCCATGCCTCTGCCGGCGCGTCCTGCTTCCAGTTCTTCCATGCCCGGAAGGCACGCAGGAATGCCTCCTGCGTTGCGTCCTCGGCGGCGGGTCGGTCCTTCAGGATCATGACCAGCGTCGCAAAGATCCGCTGGTAGGTCGTTCGGTATAGCTGGTCGAAGTCCTCTTTATTACCCGGGCGGTACGAGGCCACAGATCGAGCTCGACTACCGACGCGGCCGCCGGCGACTCGCGGTTGCCCGGGCAGACGTTCGCCGTGCTCCTACGCATGCGGTCAGATTGTTAGGGGGCGGCGCCAGTGTATGTCGGCCCGGACCGACGAGCCTTTCTCCAATTCGGCAGAGCGTGCTGGCTGGCCACTGGCCGCCAAACGACGAGCAGCCATCTGCGATGTAGGCATTCTAATCATTGGTCCGGGGCCCGGGATTTGAACCCGGAGCCTCACGGTCCCGAACCGTGTTGGTTGCATGTCCTCGAGTGTCCCGGCGGCTCCGCAGATGCCCGCCTGAACTCAAATCGCCGCACCTTGATGTCCGTCCGTGTCCTCCTAGAGCCGCCTGGTGCCGGGAATCTGTGACCCGGCTGTGACCCGGCGCGCGCCTCAAAAAGGAGGGGAACCCGCGACCACCTCGCACATTAGGAAGTGCCATTTACAGGAGCACGTGTTGACGCGTTCTGAGTGCGTTGACCTTGTGGGCCGCGGTGGACTCGAACCACCAGCCTCCGCGGTGAGCCCTGTGCTTTCAGATGGGAAGGCCGCGAGTAGGGCAGGGTGTTATGTGGCCTGGATGCTTGCGGCCCGTCGGACCGAGACGAGCAAAAAGACCCCGAGCACCACAACCATGGCGGTGCCCGGGTAGTCTGCAATGCGCTCCGCCAGGCCGAGTGGGACGGGCCGCGCCTGATTCAGAAAAAGGCCCAGGCCGATGAAGCCAACAGATCCAGCCGTTATTGCCATGACTCCAAGCCATC
>Ga0208356_1000110_pt1 | contig 27973 bp, 30 predicted proteins | sample NGESurshal072012_4_FD_184467 | JGI IMG/M metagenome (GOLD analysis project Ga0208356, IMG submission 184467) | Arctic peat soil microbial communities from Barrow, Alaska - NGEE Surface sample 53-1 shallow-072012 (SPAdes) | ecosystem: Environmental > Terrestrial > Soil > Wetlands > Peat ... | reverse complement strand
ACTTCAGTCGTGGTATGTCATGAAGCGGCCGACTAGCCGGAGGCAATCGATGTCTAGCGAAAAGCAGAATGAAAGTGTTGGCGTCGGCGCTGCCGGCGGCGCTGCGCTTGGTGCGGCTCTCGCGGTTGTAGCTGTCTCAACTGGCCCATTTTCTCCGATCGTGGGAGCGGCCTTGGGCGGTGCTGTAGGCTCATTGGTCGGCCGATCTATTTATCGCCATCAAGAGCAGTCCGAACATGTGTCGGTTGGTACTAACGAGCACCCAGCGACTTAGTACGTTCATCTCGCGCAGCAATCAGCACGACAATATCTTCCATATTCCAACGCTTGTCAGTGACGCCAGCAGCCAACTGAGACACCAGCGGAAATGACGGGCCGACTTCACTTGCGGTAGATCTCTTTCGGATCGAACAGCCGCTCGGCGTCCACAAGCGTCAATTGCGCCCCGCCCTCGCCGCCGGAGACGGCGCGGTAGAAGCATGAGCGGCGACCGGTGTGGCAGGCTGCGCCGACCTGTTCGACCCGGATCCACACCGCATCCTGATCGCAATCCATCCGCATCTCAACCACGCGCTGGGTCTGGCCCGAGCTTTCGCCCTTGCACCAGAGTGCGTTGCGCGAACGGCTGAAATACCAGGCTTGCCCGCTGGCGATGGTCCTGCGCAGCGCTTCGTCGTTCATGTGGGCAACCATCAGCACTTCGCCCGAGGTCGCATCGGTGGCGACGCAGGTCACAAGCCCCGACGCATCGAATTTGGGCTGGAATGTCAGCCCTTCCTCGCGCTCGTTCGTTCCGGAAGACGTGGACACAGGCGGCCCCTCGTAAATTCAAGCGAGGGTCGGCTAGCGCTGCGGCCCTCGCACCATGGACAGGAAACGGGCCTGCTCCGCCGGATTGTCGCGGAACATGCCGGTGAAGCGGCTGGTGAACGTGACGGCGCCTGGCTTGGCGACGCCGCGCACCGACATGCAGGTATGCTCCGCCTCGATCATCACTGCAACGCCGCGCGGCTTCAGAATCTCGTCGATCGCAGCCGCGATCTGGGCGGTCAGATGCTCCTGGGTCTGCAGGCGGCGCGCGAAGATGTCAGTGAGACGCGCCAGTTTCGACAGCCCAACGACCCGCTCGACCGGCGTGTAGGCGATATGCGCCCTGCCGTAGAACGGCATCATGTGATGTTCACATTGCGAGGTGAACTCGATGTCGCGGATCAGCACGAAATCGTCATAGCCCGCGGTTTCACCGAAGGTACGGTTGAGCACCTCGGCGGGACACTGATGATAGCCCTGATAGAGCTCGTCGAAGGCCTCGACCACCCGCCGCGGCGTATCGAGCAGGCCCTCGCGGTCGGGGTTCTCGCCGATATAGTGAAGCAGGGTCTGCACCGCCTGCTCGGCTTCGGCGCGCGAGGGTCGCGGCTGGTCGGCGCGGACCGCGGCGGCGAGAAATTCCGAAGGGTCGAGCTCTGCCGAACGGGGCTCCGGGATCTTCGGGTCCGGAACCCTTGCTTCGGAAGGTTTGACGTCGGATGGCTTGCCCGGCCGTAGCGATTTGATCAACGCGTCCATGTCGACTCCGTTCGACCGGTCCTGTGACCGGAGTGTCACCGGCAGACGGGGCGGCTTGCCGCCGGACGCCTGAGTACCAAGATATTAAAGACCCGCAACGGCCCGGCTGGTTTCCATTTCAGCCCGCTTCGGGAAACGGCTGGACTGTATTTCCGCCGCTGCCACCCATATATAAGATGCCTGATCGCGCTCGCCAAGGGCGATCGCAGTGGGTAGACCGAGACCTCCGACTTATGCTGAACGACATTTACAACAAGCGCATCATCGAACTGGCCGGCAATATCCCCCGGCTCGGACGCCTCGCCGCCCCCGACGCCAGCGCCACCGCGCATTCCAGGCTGTGCGGTTCGACCGTCAAGATCGACATCAAGATGGACGGCCCTGTCGTCACCGATTTTGCCCATGACGTGAAGGCCTGCGCGCTCGGCCAGGCCTCGTCTTCGATCATGGCGAGCCATGTGGTCGGCTCCACGGCCAGCGAACTGCGCGAATTGCGCGAGACCGTCCGCAAGATGCTGAAGGAAAACGGTACGCCGCCGCTGGGCAAGTGGGCCGACATCGCGCTGCTCGAACCGGTGCGCGACTACAAGGCACGGCACGCCTCGACCATGCTGACATTCGACGCCGTGGTCGATGCAATCGGCCAGATCGAAGCCAAGGCCAGCCAGCCGGCAGCCGCGCAGGGTTGAACGCCGACCGTCCCGAGTGATCACCGAGAGAATATGACGCAAAACTCGTCATGCCCGGGCTTGTCCCGGGCATCCACGTTTTATGGCGGCAACAGTGAGAAAGACGTGGATGGCCGGGACATAGGCGAGCGGAAGCGACGCCGTCCTTCGGACGGCTAAGCCCGGCCACGACGAAAAAGCGCGATCACTACTTGCCCGGCGGCGTCGCAGCGACACCGCCGGTCGGAACCGTCGCCTCCGCCGTCTTGGTCGATTTCGGCGCAGTCACCGGCTTCTCGGCGCCAACGGCGTCGCTGACAAAACGATCCTGCACGGGTTTAGGCGTCAGTTCGGCGACCGGCACGGCTGAATTGTCGATCCGTGGCAGCACGTCGGCAACCGCATCGGTGGTAACGAGATTGGTCAGCCGCAATTCCGCCGGCGACAATTCGTGCAGCTCATCCCAGGGCGGCACGCTCAGAGACAACGCCAGCAGGTCACCCGCACCGCCCATGTCGAAGGTGTATTTGGCAAGGCGGCCGACGTCGCGCTCCACGATCATCAGATCGTCTGCACTGTAACTCGCGGCCTTGGCGTCATCGGCGCGGTCGCCCATCCAGATTTGATGCACCCTGACATGGGCGGCCTTGGGCACGTAGCGGGTCTTGCCGGACAGCAGCAGGAACACGCACATCGACTCGCAATAGGCGTCGGGCACGACGCTGGCACGATCGCCCTGTGCGGTGCGGGCCTGAACGCTGATGCCGACGGTTGTCAGTGCGCCGAGGCTGCGCCAGCGTCGTCCGAGCGCGATGGCGTCGTTGACCGAGCCGCCGCTGGAATCGAGCACGATGGTGGCGCCGGCGAGTTGGCGCCCGTGCGCAAATTCGTCGAAATCCTTCGGGCTGTCCGCGGTCACGATGCCGACCGCACTGACCCAGCCACCGCAATTGGGCTGGCAGGCGACCCAACGAAACCGCATCGGCATTTTTCGCTCTTCGAGCGTGGTGCCGGCATGCGCCGCAACGCCGAACGTCGCGGCGACCCCTGGCAGGGCGATGCAAAGGGCGGCGGCGCCGAGCTGTACCCAGCCTCGAAGATCGAGCGACCTCATGAACCTCAAGTTGGTTCCTTCCCCCAGGCCCTGCATACGGGCAGTGGCAATGGCCCCGCTTCAACGCCAGATGATTCTGTCATGCTGGCGCTATCGAAAAGGTACCCGCGCGAGTCTTCATCGTCCATAGAACCTATGCTGCACTGCCACCCAAAGCATGCGATATTTCCCAAAGTGTGGCGTATTTACCGAACCCCGCCAGTTCCATGACCCGGAACCGGACAACCTACCGCGCCTGATTGCAGCACCTCGCCCATGAAACATTCATCCTTGCATTCATCCCGTTGTCCCGACTGCGCCGGTACGGCGCGGCGCCTGCCGCGCAATGCGGGGCGCACCCTGATCTGGATCTATCGGCACACCTTGTCGCCGCTGGTCGGTTACAACTGCCGCCATCTGCCGACCTGCTCGGTCTATGGCGACGAGGCCATCGAACGCTTCGGATTGTGGGCCGGCGGCTGGATGACACTGGCGCGGCTGCTGCGGTGCCAGCCCTGGGGTACCTCGGGCATTGACAACGTGCCGCTGACCAGGCCGCCGGGGGCGCGATGGTACCGGCCATGGCGGTTCGGACGGTGGCGCGGCGTCAACGCACCGTAACGGGTCTACGGCGCAATTGCTGCACTTCTTTCACTATGGCAGTCGGTCAGCACGATCCGTCATCCTCCGCGAAAGCGGGGGATCCAGTACGCCGCGGCCTCACCGTCAACCGCTGGCGCTGCCGAATACTGGGTCGCCCGGTCAAGCCGGGCGATGACCGCGGTGGGTGTGGAAAATCAGCCACAGGGGTCACGATCCCCGCCAGGTCGATCTGATCGCCATCCTCACCCTGCTCATCATCATCGTAGCCGCCTGCAGGATCTACAGCGAGCGCAACTCCGGCACGCCGAGCCACACTGCCTTCATCGTTCCCAGTCAGAGCGTTCGCTGGTGAGGCCCGGATCCCGTGCGCTGTCAGGGCAGCCTGATCGCCAGCAGCAGGTTCGTTTCGAACGAGCGCCACCGGTAGCCAATTCCGAAATCAATCGGGCGGCTTCTTCGGAACAGCTCGGCGTATTTCGGCTGGTACATTCCCGGAAATTTGGCAATCGGACCGGCGTAGCGGCCGAACGGCAGGAACCGCCATTTTCTCGGATCGTAATCGGCCAAGGGGATACCGGAATCGTCCTGGATGATCGTGGCACTGTCGGCGAGCAGAAAACCGCGCACGGTCGTGAAGTTGCCGGCGTGCAGCAGATAAGACGCGCTCTTGATCAGGCTGTCGCCGGGCGCCAGTCTGGCGCAAAATTGCAGGAAGCCGCTGTTTCGCACGCCGCTGTTGGACAGATCGGTGCTGAAATAATACAGCGTCCTTTCCACGCCGTCGCTGCCGGCGAACACGATCCGCACGCCGCGAGCCGCGTTGCCGGGAGTTTCGCCGGCCGAATGCACCCCACCGCCGGCGTCGAGCGTGATCAGGCTGACGCTGCGGATCGATTTGCCTGAACGCGCCAGGAAAACGTAAAGGATCGGCAGGGTGCCGCTCATCTGTCCGGCGCGCAGATCCGTCTTCATCGACTTGGTGATGAAGAAGCTGAAGCTCAGGATCGAGCCCAGCGAACGCTCGACATTGTAGAGCGTGTAGCCAAGGCCCCCGTAGGACAACCTGGTCAGGTCGGGCACCGAGCCGACCGGCTCGAGCGCGCTCAGCACGTAGGTCGTTGCCTTCGAATAAAACGCATCCGCGTAAAGGAAGTCGGGACCACTGAACATGTAAAACATGGTCGGGCGCGGCGCGGCCAGATTGGTGTTCGCCCAGGTCCGGATCTTTGCCAGCTGGCGCGCCTCGAGTTGAGCGAACGCGGCATCGAAAAGCCGTGCATGATGCTGCCACGCCGGATCCTGGGTCAGCGGCGTCAGCGGCGAGCCGGCCGATGGCGGCATGCCTGCGAGAAAGCGCGCGGTGTCATCGGGGCTGACGCTGGCGGCGCGTGCCGGCACCACAGCCGTGAGGACCATGATCACGGCGAGCGCCGCCAATTTCGCGAGCGGCTGCATCGTTATTCGCGGCCCGCGGATGCGGGCTCGCTGCCCTGGCCGTCGCGCTTGCGGAATATGGCGTAAATCACGAGCCCCGAGATCATGATCAAGATGCCGAGCGACGACTGCAACGGCCGATCGATCAACAGATAGTACATCATGAACCCGGTCACGAGCAGGAAAACCGCCGGTGTCAACGGGTATCCCAAGGCGCGATAGGGCCGTGCCAGGCCGGGTTGCGTGATGCGCAGCTTGATGACGCCAAGCACGGTGAAGAACGAGCAGAACAAAAGGGCGAACTGGATGAAATCGAGTACCGCCTCGAAACTGCGGGTGAACAGCATCAGGTTCGCGACCGCAAGCTGGAACAGAATGGCATAGGCCGGCGCTCCCTGCGTTGACTTGCGGGCGAACACACCCATCGCCGGAACATCCTCGCCCATGGTCATCATGACCCGCGGGCCGATCCACATCATGGCGCTGATGGAAGACACGAGACCGATGCAGATCATCGCACCGACGATGCGGCCGCCGACCTCACCGAAAATATGACTGCCGGCGATCCGGGCGACATCGACTTGTCCGGACAGTTGGTCGATCGGTGTGGTGTGGAGGAACACCGCATTGAGGGCGACGTAGAGCACGGTGACGATCAGCGTTCCCGCCAGCAGCGCGCGCGGCAGGCTCCGCTGCGGGGCGTGCATCTCGCCGATGATGTAGGTCGCGGCATTCCAGCCGGAGAACGAATACATCACGAACACGAGGCCGATGGCGAACGGCGCGCTGGCGACATCGGCGAAATCGGCGGCATCGGGCATGAACGAGACCGGCTGCGGCGTGCCGACGACATATCCCGCGATCAGGAACGCCACGATCAGCGCAACTTTGAGGACCGTCGAGATCAGTTGAAAGGTGCTGGAGTGCCTGACCCCGCTCAACTGCACGAGCGAGACCAGCCAGACCACGCCGACTGCAAGCGCCAGCGGCGGCGCGCCGGGAACCAGTGATTTGCCGTACTCGCCGAAGGCCATCGCGGCCAGCGCCACCGGTGCCGCGAAACCGACCGTGGCCGAAACCCAGCCCGCGAGAAATCCGAAAGCCGGGTGAAAGGCGCGGCCGAGGAAATTGTATTCGCCGCTGGAGCGCGGAAACATCGCGCCAAGCTCGCTGTAGGAAAACACCCCACACAATGCGACCAGGCCGCCAACGGTCCAGAGCAGCAGGATCGAAAAGCCGGAGGGAATGTCCTTGACCTGAAAACCGAGGCTGGTGAAGACGCCGACGCCAACCATATCGGCAACGACGATGGCGGTCGCCACGCCGACGGAGACCGTGGAGCCGCCGCCTGCAAGCCGGCCCGGCCATGTCGCGCTCCCCGTTTCCGATGCCGCCATGCCGGTCCATACCTCGGGAATCCCGCCCAGATTTTTCATCGTGCGGGCTGGGCCATTTCAATTCAAGCAACGCTAACAATGATTTAAGCCGGGACTTGAATTTAGTACCATAATACCGTGAACTATGGCCAAACCCCTTCGGCATTGTGAAAACACCGTGGCCGTCCCACAATCGCGACACGATTTCATGCTCTTTGGGGGACCGGCAATGGGGAGTTTTTTCCGAAGGCTTAACGTCACCTAAACGCCAGCAAGCTGAACTAACGATCGGCGGTGGATATTGGGGCAGTGGGTGGATGGTCGGGGCGAATCCGAAATTCCAGATGCCTGATCGCGCAGGCCGGGTGATGTCGCCGGGCGGGATCCGGCGTGCACGAGGTGATCGCGTCCGCTCGCACAGGTTTCGCTCGATCGTCGTGCTGCTGCCGCTGTCGCTCGTTCTTCTCCAATGCAGCAAGTCGCCGAACGCGGCGGTGCTTGCCGCCAACTCGCAGGCTCAAGCGGGAGATTCCTTCGACGATCGGTTTCCGAAGCCGCAGTTCCGCGATCGTTTCCCGACCGCCGAAGAGAGCTTCAGACAGCTGCCCAGCCGCACCGCGCAGCAAGAGGCCGCCTCATACCGGGTGGCCTCGCTGGCACCACAGCTGCCGTATCAGCGTCCGCCGACACGCGAAGACCAGACCGTGCTGGTCGGCCTGAAATCCTCGGCGTTTCCCTATCTCGGCGTCAATCCTCGCACCGACGAGCCGTTCCTGAACGTTTTAAAGGGCGCGCGCCGCGGCCATCGCGGCATCAATGGCAAGGTTTTCTGGCAAGACGAAACCTTCAACGACAATCGCGTGCTGATGCATGTGCCGGAGGATTTCGACCTCCGCAAACCCGGCGTCATCGTCGTCTTCTTCCATGGCAACGGCGCCACGCTGGAACGCGACGTGCGCGAACGCCAGCGGGTGCCGCAGCAGGTTTCGGAGTCCGGCGTCAACGCCGTCCTGCTGGCGCCGCAACTTGCCGTCGACGCCGCCGATTCCAGCGCCGGCAAATTCTGGCAGCCGGGGGGGCTCAAGCGCTTCGTGGCGGAATCAGCCGAGCATCTGGCCGAACTCTATGGCGATCCTGGCGCCGCCAAGGCGTTCGCCAATATGCCGGTCATCATTGTCGGCTACAGCGGCGGTTTCATGCCGGCGGCCTGGAGCCTCGACGTCGGCGGCCTCGGCAACCGCGTGCGCGGCGTGTTCCTGCTCGATGCGGTCTATGGCGAACTCGACAAGTTCGCATTCTGGATCGAGAACCATCGCTCCGGCTTTTTCGTCAGTTCCTACACCCGCTATACGCAGCGCCACGACCAGGACCTGATGCGCCTGTTACGGGAGAAGGGGATCGCCATCACCGAGACCATGGACGGGCCGTTGAAACCCGGCAGCGTGGTATTCGTCGAGACCCCCGAGGGCGTGACGCACCGCGATTACGTCACCCATGCCTGGACCGACAACCCGCTCAAGGAAGTGCTGGTGAAGATGGCGGCATCGCCGGCGCTGACGCGGATCGCGGCGAACGCCCCACCCTCCGCCAGCCGGTAGTCCTGAACCCTCGCCGGACGGCATCGCGCGGCTGCATCTTTCGAAATAGATGACGGGACCAAAGCGCGGTTAGACCCTCATGGTGAGGAGCCGCCAACGGGTCCGCGCGAAGCGCGGCCCGATGATAAACTCCGCGGCGTCTCGAACCATGAGGCCATGTGGTTCCTGTCACACCTCAATGGCTTCATCCTTCGAGACGCATCGCTTCGCGATGCTCCTCTGGATGAGGTCTCATACCCTCATGGTGAGGAGCGCGCCTTCGCACGTCTCGAACCATGAGGCCTCAGGAGAAGCAAAATGATTCGAGTGAACCGGAAAACGCTTTAGAATTTCGGGATTTTATCGGCAAACCCGTTATAGCAGGTGAGCCGCTCGTCTTCTTCCTTGATGAAACGGCAATCCGCCACCGCCTTCGCCGCCGGGGCCTTGGGGTTCGGCTTGGGCGGGAAAATCGCGTCGTCGCACTCCAGCCGTCCCTTGGTCTCGTCATCGATCTCGAGACAGGCCTGCAGCTTGCCGGCGATCGACTTGGGTTTCGCATTGGGTTTCGCATTGGATTTCGCGTTGGGCTTTGCCGCAGCGGCGTGCGGCTTGACCTGCACCAACGGCTTTCCTCCCACCGTCGGCGGGCTGTCTTGGGCCATGGCGGCCGCTGAATAAAGCATCGCGATCAGCGCCAGTGTCTTTCTCATCTCACCCCCGCTTAACTAAAGCCCGGTTCTGATTCAATCATAACCGGACAGGCTTTAGGGCAACGCCACCGCCGGATCAAGCCGGGCGTTTCGTCCGGCTCAGCCCGACATTGCCGGCTGGCGCGGCCTGGTCAGAAGCACGGCGGCGAGCGCCAGTACCACGAATGTCACCGCGACGTAGCCGACACCGCGAAGCTGATCGCGGGCGAACAACTGGCCGGCGATCGCCGAGCCGATCGCCTGTCCGATATAAAGCACCGAGGTGTTGAGCGACACCGATGCCGAGGCCAGCGGCGGCGCCGCCGCAACCAGCCGGACCTGCTGCATCGAGTTGGTCGAGGCGAAACCCAGTCCCCAGACCGCGACCGAGCCGGCCATCAGCGGATAGACGCCCGCGCTGAGCGCCCATCCGCTCATTCCCGTCAGCATCAGCAGCGTAAACAGCAGCGAGGTCTTGTACGCGCCCCAGGAATCGACGATGCGGGTCGCGATCGCAACGCCGATGAAACCGAACACACCGTAGAGTGCGAACACCAGCCCGGTCGCATCCGCACTGGCACCGGTCAGCTTGGTCAGCAGCGGCGCCATGAAGGTGAACACCGCGAACTGGCCCGACATCTGCAGCGTCGTGATCGACAGCAGCAGGATGATCATCCGGTTGCGCCCAAGCTCGGCCCATGTCTTGAGTTCGACCGGCGCGCCGATCAGCCCCCTCGGCAGCCGCCACGCCAGCAACAGGGCGCTGAAACACCCGATCACGCCGATGCTGCCATACACCGCGCGCCAGCCATAGCGGCTGGCGATGAAGGTGATCAGCGGCAGGCCGACCGCCGCGGCGAGCGACCAGCCGAGAAAGATGTAGGCGATGGTGCTGCCGCGCTTTTCCGCCTTCACCATCAGGCCGGCGGTGCCGGCAGCCTGCGGCGTGTAGAGCGCGCCGACCGCCAGCATGACCAGGCGGATGACAAGCAGGGTTGCATAATCCGGCGCCAACGCCGATGCCAGGTTGGCGAGCGCGAATACCGCGAGTGTGGCGGTCAGCAAGGAGCGGCGTTCGATCCGGCTGGTCAGCCCCGCCGTCAGCGGCGAGCCGATGCAAAGCACCACCGCGCCGAAGGTGATCAGCAATGCCGCGCCGCTGATCGTGACCTCGAGGCTGGTCGACAATTCACCCAGCATTCCCGCCGGCGCCAGCACCGACATGCCGGTGACGACATTTCCGAGCATCAGGGCGGTGGGTGCGAAACGGCGTTCGCGGCGATCATTTTCCATGCAAGCGCATCTATACCAGACCGCTACCGAATGAAAGGGCGCGCCCGCATCCGTCGCTGGCGTACCGCGGCGTCCGTGAATTTGCCGGAATTGCCTGATTGCACTGCCCGAATCGCCTGCTATACCGCTGCTTTCCCGCTTACCTGCGCTCGTTCGCAGGAGTGAGCATCAGGAGACTGCGATGTCCGATTTCAAGTATAGCCTGACGAATCTGAAGCCCGTGGAATCAACCAGGATCGCCCTCACCTTTCCCGACGGCGCCAAGCGCGAATTCCCCAGGGATATCACCGGGCTCGACATCGCCAAGGGCATCTCGCCCTCGCTCGCCAAGCGCACGGTGGCAATGGCGCTCGACGGCGTGGTCGGCGACCTCGCCGATCCGATCACCCAGGATGCGAACATCGAGTTCATCGCCCGCGACGATGCCCGCGCGCTGGAGCTGATCCGGCATGACGCGGCCCATGTGCTGGCGGAAGCCGTGCAGGCGCTGTGGCCGGGCACCCAGGTGACGATCGGCCCGGTGATCGAAAACGGCTTCTACTACGATTTCTTCCGCAACGAGCCGTTCACGCCGGAAGATTTCGCCGCGATCGAAAAAAAGATGCGCGAGATCATCGCGCGCGACAGGCCGTTCACCAAGCAAGTGTGGAGTCGCGAGCAGACCAAACAGGTGTTCCGCGACAAGGGCGAGAACTTCAAGGTCGAGCTGGTCGACACCATTCCCGGCGACGAACCGATCAAGATCTATTTCCAGGGCGACTGGTTCGACCTCTGCCGCGGACCGCACATGACGTCCACCGGCAAGATCGGCAATGCGTTCAAGCTGATGAAGGTCGCTGGCGCGTACTGGCGCGGCGCCAGCAACAATCCGATGCTGACGCGGATCTACGGCACGGCATTCGCGAAACAGGAAGAGCTCGACGCCTATCTCCGGCAGATCGAGGAAGCCGAAAAGCGCGATCACCGCAAGCTCGGGCGCGAGCTCGATCTGTTTCATTTCCAGGAGGAAGGCCCGGGCGTGGTGTTCTGGCACCCGAAGGGATGGACCGTCTTCCAGGTCCTGATCGCCTATATGCGCCGCCGGCTGGCCGCCGATTACAGCGAAGTCAACGCGCCGCAGATCCTCGACAAGGCGCTGTGGGAAACCTCGGGGCATTGGGACTGGTACCGCGAGAGCATGTTCGCGGCGCAGTCGGCCGGCGACGAGGCCGAGGACAAGCGCTGGTTTGCCTTGAAACCGATGAACTGTCCCGGCCATGTGCTGATTTTTAAGCATGGCCTGAAAAGCTATCGCGACCTGCCGCTGCGGCTGGCCGAGTTCGGCATGGTGCATCGCTACGAGCCGTCCGGGGCGATGCACGGCCTGATGCGGGTGCGCGGCTTTACCCAGGATGATGCCCATATATTCTGCACCGAGGCGCAACTCGCCGACGAGTGCCTCAAGATCAACGATCTGATCTTGTCGACCTATGCGGATTTCGGCTTTGAGGGCGACCTTACGGTGAAACTCTCGACCCGGCCGGAGAAGCGCGTCGGCACCGACGAGATGTGGGAGCACGCCGAGCGGGTGATGGCGACGGTGCTGGCGCAGATCGAAGCGCAAGGCCACAACCACCGCATCAAGACCGCGATCAATCCCGGCGAAGGCGCGTTCTACGGGCCGAAATTCGAATATGTGCTGCGCGACGCCATCGGCCGCGACTGGCAGTGCGGCACCACCCAAGTCGACTTCAACCTGCCGGAGCGGTTCGGTGCCTTCTACATCGATGCCGACGGCTCGAAGAAAACGCCGGTCATGGTCCACCGCGCCATCTGCGGTTCGATGGAACGCTTCATCGGCATCCTGATCGAGCACTTCGCCGGCAGTTTCCCGCTGTGGCTGGCGCCGGTGCAGGCCGTCGTCACCACCATCACCTCGGAGGGCGACGAATACGCCAAGGTGGTCGCCGCCGCCGCCCGGCGCGCCGGGCTGCGCGTCGAGCTCGATCTGCGCAACGAGAAGATCAACTACAAGGTCCGTGAACATTCGCTGGCGAAAATTCCGGCGCTGCTGGTGGTCGGCAAAAAGGAGGCCGAGACCCATTCGGTCTCGGTCCGGCGCCTCGGCAGCGACGGCCAGAAGGTGATGCCGACGGAAGAAGCCGTGGCGGCGCTGGTCGAGGAGGCCACCCCGCCGGATATCAAGCGGGCAGGGGCAGCGGCGGCTTAGGCGGCGCTTTGCCGTCCGATTCTGATCAGCGATTCGGCGGGAATCCCGAGCCCTTCATGCAACCGCCTGATCATATTGATCGTGAGCTCGCGCCGACGATTGAGGACTTCATGCACGCGATTGCGGCCGCCGATAAAGGGGATGAGATCGCGCGGCAGCAGCCCGTTTTGCTCCATGTGATACTTTATTGCCTCCACAGGGTCCGGCAGATCAAGCCGATAATGCTTGCGCTCCCATGCTTCCACCAACGTAACCAGCACGTCGAGCCGGTCCCCCTCGCCCGAATTGCGACGGGCGCCCATCAACCCCTCGATCTCCCTGAGAACGCGGCGGTAGTCGCGCTGTGATTTAATCGGTGTGATATCCATCGCTGAACCCTCAAATGCTCTGTGCGTCGATGGCGTCGTATTGCCGATGGGTACCGATAAACCGGATGTAGACGACGCGATAAGGATAATTGATCCAGACCACGACGCGATACTTGTTACCGGCGATGTTGAACACCGCACGACCATCCTTGAGGATGCTGGCGTTGCGGACATCCCGTTTGACATCCGCAGGCTTCGCCCAATCGGCTTGCCTTACATTCCGAAACCACGCCATCACCGGCTCGCGGGCGTCGGCAACGGCTGCGCCACGGTTGAGAAAGGCCTTGATTGTGCTAAGTGCTATCACCCTCACGTTCCCACCCTATCATAGTCCCGTTTTGGGACCAAGGACCATTTTGACGGACGCAAACCTATCCACAATCGATCTAAAGTCACTTTTGCCAGGCTCGTTGCCCTCCCATCTCCATGCTAGAAGAGCGTCCAATCGGTCCCGACGAAGGAAACAGCATTGCCCGACGCCATTGAACTCCTGAAGATCCGCCGTTCGGTGAAGCCGCGCGAGATGAACGGTCCCGGTCCCTCGCCGGCCGAGCTGGAAACCATTCTGACCATCGGCGCACGGGTGCCCGATCATGGCAAGCTGACGCCGTGGCGCTTCATCGTATTCGAGGGCGACGCGCGGCTTCGCGCCGGCGCGATCATCGCCGACGTGTTCGTGCAGCAAAACCCCAACGCCACGCCGGCCGAAATCGACGCCGAGAAGCGCCGGCTGATGGATGCGCCGCTGGTGATCGGCGTCGTCAGCTTCACACGGCCGCATCCCAAGGTGCCGCCATGGGAGCAGCAGCTGTCGGCGGGCGCCAGCGCGATGAACATCGTCACCGCGGCAACCGCGCTCGGCTACGGGGCGAACTGGCTGACCGGCTGGTTCGCGTTCGATCGTGGCGTGCTGGACCGGCTCGGATTGAAGGCAGACGAAAAGCTCGCCGGCTTCATCCATATCGGCACCCCGTCCAAGCCGAGCGAAGACCGCCCGCGCCCGGCGCTCGCCGATATCGTGACCCGATTCTGACGGCTATAAATCGCTTTCCGGTTCACTCGAATCGATGTTGCTTGGCCCAAGGCCTCGTGGTTCGAGACGCGCGAAGACGCGCTCCTCACCATGAGGGTCTGGGCTTCGCCCAAGGCCTCGTGGTTCGAGACGCCCGCTGCGCGGGCTCCTCACCATGAGGGTCTGAGACCTCATCCTGAGGAGCATCGCGGAGCGATGCGTCTCGAAGGATGAAGCCACTAATGCGCGATGACTTCGACTTCGCCGTCGACGCCGGTGACGACGTTGAAGGGCCGCTCGTACACCTTGCCCTCGTTCTTGGCGATGGCGCGATATTCGCCTTCGGCGAGGATGACGCGGGGGAACGCTCCGATCGATTCCTTGATGACGTCGCCGCCCGGCGTGATCACCGACCAGGCGGTATTGGCGAGGGCCTCGCCGCCCTTGTCGCTGACGAGCTTCAAGGTGATGACCGCCGCGCGATGGCTGATGGTCACGTCGGTCAACTTGCCGGCCTGAACGCGGATATCGGAGCGCACCACGGAATTGGCGTCGCCGTAGTTTGAAACGATGTAGTAGGTCCCTTCCGGCAGCAGCGCGACTTCGCCGGCGGAGACACTCGGCACCAGCGGCGCGCGTTCGCCGACGTCGAATTGGCTGCCCTTGTAGATCGAAAACGCCACCTGGTTCTGCGGAATCCTGCTGGCGCCGACGCGGCCCTCGATGCGCAGACCGCCCGCCGGAAGCACGAAGGATTCGCGGTCGGTATCGGACTTCAGCGAGACCGGCCGCACCGCGCTAACCAGACCGAAGGCGACGTGGACGACATAATTGCCCGGCGGCAGCACGATGTTCGGCGCCGCGCTGTGTTCCTCGCGGATCAATTTGAAGGTGCCGGTCTCGTCCGGCCGGTCGGGAAACACCCGCCACACGAGGCCGCTGTTGATCACCGGCAGGTCCTTGCCGTAGCGCGCCGTCAGTGACAGCACCCCCTGGGCCGCGGTCGGGGCGCCCGGAGGCGGCGGCGCGCTCACCGGCGGCAACGCGGCAACGGGCGCCTGCATGAGTGGCGCGGGCAGATTGGGCACCGATGCCGGGCCTGACGGCGGCGCCAGGCTCATCGCGTCCGCCGGCGCTCCCGGGACCGATTCCGGAGGGACCGGCGGCGGCCGGTCGGTGAACATCTGGGCCGAAACCGAGGCCGGAATCGCCGCAGCCAGCAGGGCCAGCAGCGCCCATGCCGCGAGCCGGCGTCGGCCCCCTCCCGGTCCCAAGATGGCAAAACCCCCTGATGTCATGCCCCCTGCTCTTCACCGAAAACGCGGCAAATTCAAGCCAGCGGGCCAGCTTGCGGCGGCGGGCAATGGAACTTGCAAAAAGCCGAATGGTTATGCGGGGGTCGCGGTCCCGTCAAAATCCTTCGCTAGGTCGATCTGGCCGCGTCATAAACCATGCTAATTGTGAGTTCTGGCAAGCCCGGCCGGCGACGAATAGGCTTGCTCCCCAAGGAGAGTTCGGTGCTGGAGAATTTGATTGGGCGCGGCCAAAACGGCTCCAACGGCAACAAGGTAGGGCTCGGGAGCACGCGTCGGCCAGTGATCGGCCTGGCGCTCGGCGGCGGCGCCGCACGTGGATTTGCCCATATCGGCATTGTCAGGACGCTGATTGCCCATGGTATCGTGCCGAATGTCGTGGTCGGCACTTCGATCGGCGCCGTCGTCGGTGGCGCCTATGCGGCGGGTCATCTGGACCAGATTGAAGAGTGGGCGCGCAGCCTGCACCCGCGAAATATCCTCGGCTACCTCGATATCCGCCTCAACGGTTCGGGCCTGATCGGCGGTGCCAAGCTCGCTGCCCAGCTCGAAGCCGCGATGGGCCAGACCCTGATCGAGGAGCTGCCGCTGAAATTTGCCACGGTCGCGACCGAAGTCCGCACCGGCCACGAGATCTGGCTGACCCACGGCCGCATTGTCGACGCCATGCGCGCCTCCTATGCGCTGCCCGGGATCTTTTCGCCGGTCATGGTGGGCGACCGCTGGCTGGTCGACGGGGCGCTGGTCAATCCGGTGCCGGTGTCGACGGCGCGGGCGTTTGGCGCGGAGATCGTCATTGCCGCCAACCTGTCGAGCGACGTATTTGCGCACAGCACGACGATTTATTCCCACGGCCCCGCGGCCGAGGTCAGCGTGATGCCCGCGGCTGAAGCTGCGATCGAGCCCGCCCCACCCAAACGCGGCCTCAGCAAGTTTTTTTCGCCCGAGCGCACCGTGAAGCGCGAATTTTTCGGAGGCGGCGGCCGGCCGGGCATTTCCACCGTGATGGTCGATGCCTTCAACATCATGCAGGACCGCATCACCCGGGCGCGGCTCGCTGGCGATCCGCCCGACCTGCTGATCTCGCCCCGCGTCGGTCAGATCGGCTGGTTCGATTTTCACCGCGCCGATGATCTGATCGAACACGGCGCGCGCGCGGCCGAGCGCGCCATCGAGTCGATCCAGGAGGCGATCCACATTCTTGCCCCCGGCGGGACGGTCGACAAGGCGCCCTGATCGCGCCCGGTCAGGCGGTCTTGATATAATCGCGCAGCGCTGCCTGCTCGGCCTCGTATTCCCCGAGCCGCCATTTGACGATATCGCCGATCGAAATCACGCCGACGACCCGGCCGTCCTCAATCACCGGCAGATGCCTGAATTTACCCAGCGTCATCGTCTCCATGATCGAGGCGACCGTATCGGACTGCCGGCAGTTCACGACCTTGCGCGTCATGACCGCATCGACCGGCTCGTCGAGCGCGGCCGCACCGCGGTCGCCGAGCACGCGCACGACGTCGCGCTCCGACAGGATGCCCTCGAGGCGCCCCTTGCTCATCACCAGCAGCGCGCCGATCTTCCGCTCCGCCAGAATCTTGATCGCGGCCGAGAGCGTGGCCTCCGGCTCGACGCTCTGGACTTGGTGACCTTTGGAATCGAGGATTGCACGTACCGTCATTGCGGCCTCCCTGAGATAGATCGCTCCCGTTGAACGGGCGCGATCATTGTTCCCTTGAGTCTTCAATCAACAGAACAGCGTCGATCTCGTTGCGGGCGCATTCGGCAAAAACCGGCATCTGGTACGCTCACGGCCGTAAACCTTTGCGTCGCAAGGCTGCAGATGATGAATGAAATCGCGATGCGCCGCAAGCGACGATCAACCGGGATCCGCAAGGTCCTGCGATGACGCATCCGCAGCATTGGCGGTCGCGCGCGGGATCGGATCGAACAGCGAAAACAGCAGCAGGCCGGCGAAGAAGCCGCCGATATGGGCCTGCCAGGCCACGCTGCCGCCCTCGGCGCCGATCGAGATCGATCCGATGCCGAAAATGATATTGACGCCGAACCAGACCGCGAGAAAAGCCAGCACCCGACCATCGCGCAATGCGCGCGTCAGCGGAAGCGCCGGCACCCGGGCGGCGGCATCGGCATCGCCGCGGCTGAAGGAGAGAAAGCTGCCCCGCACGAAGGCAAACCGGATTGCCGCCGCCATCGTGCCGGACACCGACGCCGAGGCGCCGATCATCGGCGCCACCGCGTGCTCGTGGGTGACGAGATGCGCCAGCGCCCCCGCTACCGCCGTCACCGCCATGAACACAAAAAACCGGGTCGCGCCGAAGCGGCGCGCCAGCGCGCTGCCGAACGGCAACAGCCACAGAACGTTGAAGCCGATGTGGCTGAGATTGGCGTGCAGCAGCGAATAGGTCACGAAGGTCCAGACCTTGGCGCCGGCGCCGCCGGGAAAGGTGACGTCCAGCAGCGTCGAATCGTAACGCTTCGGAATAAAGCCGAACATCTCGATGACGAGATCGTCGATATCGACCGGCAACAGCATCCGGACGAGATGGATCACCGCCAGCAACGCGATATAGGCGGTCAGGGCGCCCGGCAGTGTCAGGATCGGCTCGCGCGGGGCTTCCTGCGGCAATTCCGGCGTCGGTTCTGGTGAAAATTCCAAGGAGTCGAAGACCTCACGCGGCGGCTCGAACGAGCGATTGCGCCCCAATAGGCGGCTTGGCGTGGCGGCGCAAGGGTGCAAATAGGTCTATCGAGCCGCCTTCCGCCAGGAGTGGCAGTTCGATCCGCCCCGAACTTCGGATCTGTACAATCGAGCCGAAATCCCGGATCACGTCGGGCAGGTTCTCCCCGATCCGAAGCATCGTATCGCCGACAAACCGATATGCCAGCAATCGGCATGGGGTGGCTGCCGTATGCGGCCGCACGCAAAAGCCGCCAAGGTTTCCCTCGACGGCTTGTGCCGTTGCGTTGTGTTTGCGTGGCGGCTTGCGGCGTCGGGCGGCGCTCGAACGCCGCCGTGCCTTGCCTCGCCATTGGGCGCACGTCCGCCGGTGCGTCGCCAATTTGTCGGGCCAACGATCCCCGATAGCGCATAACGTGTCACCGGCGACGATGCTGTTCAAGCCAGCGTTGCTGCCCTATCGATGAAAAGCAACGAAGAGAGAGCCCTGAGAAAGCTCTCCCTCGTTTGTGCTGATCTTTTGGCGCAGGGCCAGCCGGGTGACATCCCCACCCCTCCCCGCGCGGCGACCAAAGCTGTTGGAACCATCCGGTGTAACAACCCCGTCGGCCCCTGGAGAAAACCGCCGAGTGCTGCAATGCGGGCGACCTTAGCAGCCCCGCGCCGGGCGCCAATCGGGTCGTTAATTTAGCGTTAACGCGGCAGCGCGCCGGCCGATGCCGGACCGTGATAGGCTCGGCGGAAAGCGGGGCACCCCATGCAGCGGCGCAAGTTCATCGCACTTCTGGTCGCCGCCCCCGCCGTCTGGCCAGTTGTATCGCAGGCCAGGGAGCCCGATCGAATCCGCAAGGTCGGCGTTTTGTGGGGACAGGCGCACGATCCTGAATGGCTGGAGCGCTTCGCAGCCTTTACCCAGCAACTGCAGAAGCTGGGCTGGACCGAAGGAAAGAACATCTCGTTCGAGATCCGTCACGCGGCGGGAAAGCCGGATCAATTTCCCGCCATAGCGACCGAGCTGGTCGAGGCGAACCCGGATGTAATACTGGCGGGCACCGCGGGCCTTGCGGCCATCGCCCGCAAGGCCACCAACACCATTCCGATCGTTGTCGTGAACGCCGGCGAACTCGAAGGGACCGGACTGATAGCAAGCTTGCGCAGGCCCGGGGGAAACGTCACCGGCACACAAATCCTTTCACCCGAGTTGATGAGCAAGCGCGTCGAAATCCTGAAGCAACTGGTGCCGGCCCTCACTCGGCTTGGAATTTTGGAGCCGATCACGCCAGCCGGAATTACCACGCCCCACTATATCGAGGTGCTCGATGATGCCGCCCGCTCACTTCAAATCCGGATTCATCGGGTCGCGGTCTTCAGTCCGGCCGAGTTCACCGCAGCTTTTTCAACATTTGTGCAAGAAGGCGATCAGGCCGCCCTTGTCATCTCCAATCCGCTATCGTTCGCAAACCGGGCCGAGCTCGCCCGCGCCGCGGCACAAAGTCGCCTTCCAACCATCTATGAAGTGAGATCCTTCGCCGCCGCCGGGGGGCTCATATCCTATGGTCCGGATTTTGTGCAGCTCGCGCGTGACTCGGCAAGCTACGTCGATGAAATTCTGAGGGGTACCGCACCGGGGGAGCTTCCGGTGCAGCAACCAACGAAATTCGAACTGGTCGTCAATCTCAAGGCCGCCAAGGCACTCGGATTGACGCTCCCGGAATCGTTCCTTTTGCGAGCCGACGAGGTCATCGACTGAGGCTTCGGTTGCCGATCATTGAAACTTGATCATGTCGATGCTGGTCAGGGTGACCTTGTACACGATCGAGCTCGTCAAGATGTATGCCGTGGCCTGATCCTCATAGGCGTTGTTACCCGCCATTCCATCCACCGGCACGACCACCTTGAAACCGCGCAGTGCGGCCATGACGGAGGTGAAGAGGACGCCATTATGCGACGCGACACCCACCGGGACGAGGGTTGTGATCCCCTTGTCCTTCAGGATCTTCTGAAGGCCGGTATCCTTGTCGCCGAGCATGAACTTGTCGACAAACGATGTCACCACGGGCTCGTTGCCTTTCGGCGCCAGCGCCGGAACATAATCGCCAATCACCGGATTTGGGAACGTCGCCGGTGACGGGCTGGGGAACAGGCTGTAGATCACGGTGACGCCGCTCGCGCGGGCAGCCGTGAGTAGCTTTTCGATCTTGGGAATGGCAGCGACGCACCGCGGGCGTCTTTGCTCGTTACAGGTCTGCTTGATGATGTCGACCATGAGAATCGCGGTGGTCTTCGGATCAAGTGCAACACTTTCGAGTTTCGGCGGCGGCGGCGCCTTTACCTGTGCCCATTCGTCGATGATGGTCTCGGCAGACGACGGCACCGCATAACTCAATACTGCCGCAACTGCCGCGAGCGGCAACAGATGGCGCATCCTGAACATGGTTTCCTCCCAGGCTGTTTTTTGCCCAAGGGATCAATATTCACTGGTGCCGTCAAGCGTATTGCTCCTCAACCCTTAGCAGCAGGCCGGGCGCGTCATCCACCGCCTGGATCCCCCGCTTTTCGCGGAGAATGACGGATCGTGCCATCCCTCGGCAGCGGCGCGAATTGGTAAATTTAACGTTAACGACGCAAATGACCGCGTCCGCGGCGCGAAAACGCGCCGGCGGCATGGACGCTGCAAAGCCCCTCCTGCAAAACAAACACGGGAATGCGCGTGCGCGAAAGCGGGACAGAACTGTCCCGCCGGACCGGACGCCGGGCAAGGTAGAGGATGAAACATCCGTCGAGCCGCGAGTTCTACACCTATTGGAATGACAAGCGGGGCGCCGCGCGGGCGCCGGACCGCAGCGAGATCGAGCCGGGCGCGGTGCGCGGATTGCTCGGCGACATCTTTGTACTCTCGTATGATGCAACCGACGGCTACCCGTTTCGCGTCGCCGGGACGCGGGTTTGCGCCCTGCTCGGCTGCGACCTGAAGAATCGAGGCTTTTCGACGCTGTTTGCGCCCGACAGCCGCCGCCAGATCGAGGACATCATCACGGTCGTGGCCGAAGAGACGCTGGCGGCGGTCGCCGGCATCACCGCGACCGCGCAGGACGGTTCGCCGGCGAATCTCGAACTGCTGCTGCTGCCGTTCAATCCCCGCGCCCATGTGCCGATGAGTCTGACCGGATTGCTGGCGCCATTCGGCGACGGACACGGCCGGCTGCGCGACTTCAAGCTGACGTCGTGGCGCTATCTCGCCCACCCGGCGCAGCGTCTCGTTCCCCGCGCCTTGAAGAAACTCGCCGTCGCGCGCGGCTTCATGGTCTATGAGGGCCTGCGCTAGGCCCCTGTTTACAAAATTGCATAGCTTGCGGCCTGGACGTCCCGGTGCGCCGCTCCACGTTCCGGCTTGACTCACACATATCTCGGTGGTTATACGTCAATCGATAGCCAGCAGGTTATCGATCGCAAATGCCGAACGCTTCCGATGTGCTGTTCAGAACGCTCGCCGATCCGACCAGGCGAGCCATCTTCGAACGACTGTGCCGCGAAGGAGAGCAGTCGGTCGGGGCTCTGACGGCTCGGGCCGGGGTCTCGCAACCGGCCGTCTCGAAGCATCTCGGGGTCCTGAAGCAGGCCGGGCTGGTGCGCGACCGCCACGAAGGCCGCCAGACCCACTATAGCGCGCAACTCGGCGCCTTGGCCCCGCTGATCGACTGGACCAGCCAAATGGCCGGCTTCTGGCAAAGCCGGTTCGACCAACTCGAAGATCTGCTCAAAAGGATGGATCAATGAGCAATACTGCGACCGAAACGCGCTCCGTCATTGTCGAACGGGAAATATCCTGTCCGCCGGAAAAGATCTGGCGCGCGCTCACGCAACCACACCTGATCGAGGAGTGGCTCATGAAGAACGACTTCAAGCCTGTCGTGGACCACCGTTTCAATCTTCGCGCAGACTGGGGCGCTGTCGACTGTCAGGTCCTGGCCGTCGAGCCGAACAAAACGCTGACTTACACGTGGGCGGCCTATGGTCTCGAGAGTGTCGTCACCTGGACTCTCATCGCTACGAGCACGGGGACCCGCCTGCGCATGGAGCAGTCGGGCTTCCGGCCGGATCAGCAGCAGGCCTACCAGGGCGCCAAGGGCGGCTGGCAGCGGTTCTTTGCAAATCTGGAGCAGGTCCTGGCGCGGATAGGCTGAAGTCTGCCGGCGCAATTCAAAGCCAGGCCCTGTTGACAGCCGATGAGGTGCAAATGAAAAAGAGCGCAACGACCAAGGGCGAATCCCCTTCCCGGCTGATCGACGCGAGGATCAAGGAACTGGACGATTGGAGGGGCAAGACGCTCTCCCAGGTCCGCGCTCTGATCAAACAGGCTGACCCCGAAGTGGTCGAGGAGTGGAAGTGGAGAGGCGTTCCGGTCTGGTCTCACGATGGAATTATCTGCACCGGCGAGACATACAAGAGCGTCGTGAAGCTGACTTTCGCCAAGGGGGCTTCGCTCAAGGACCCCTTGGGATTGTTCAACTCCAGCCTAGACGGCAACGTCAGGCGCGCGATCGATATCCGAGAGACCGATAAACTGAACAAGGATGCCTTCAAGGCGCTGATACGCGCCGCCGCGGCCCTGAACAGGTCATCGGCCCGATAGTCGAATCCGGCACCTCACGAGTAAGCGCCGACCAGCCAACCACGCGAGCGGATTATTCGACCAGGTCCGGCCACGGCACGATAGTCGATTTGACCGTCTTCATCGCCATCGCATCCGCCACCGCGCGACTGACGCCCTCCTCGGTGAACGGATAGATCGTCTGCATCTCGAGCCAGGGATATTTGTGGCGCGTGCGGTAGAGCATGTCGACGCCGAGCGGCAGGTCGTTGCCGGTAAAGCCCCACGACCCCAGCACGTTGAGGTCCTTGGTGCAGATGCGGTGCCATGAGGTTTCGATCGAGCCCGCATCGGTGAACTGGCCCATCTCGACATAGGTGCCGCCGTCGCGCAGCATTTCGATGCCTTCCGGGCCGGCGCTCGGATGGCCGGAGCAATCCATCACCAGATCGGCGCCGAAGCCGCCGACGATGTCGCGCACCTTCCTGATCCGCGCTTCCGGCGTCCTAATCTGTTCGATATCGACGGTGGCTTCAGCGCCGAACTTGCGCGCGAGCTTCAGCCGCGGGGTCTCCGGCGCACCGACGCAGATGACGCGCCCTGCCCCCATCTCCTGCGCGGCGGCGACCGCGAGAATCCCGATCGGGCCCGAACCCTGGATCACGACGGTGTCGCCCCAGCCAAATCCACCCGCCCGGGTGGCGCGATTGAAGGCGCGGATGCAGGAGGTCAGCGGCTCCGACAGGGCGCCGAGCCGCAGCGACATGTCGTCCGGCAGCTTGTAGATCTTGGTGCCCGGCAGCATGTCGAGATCGACATAGACATATTCGGCCCAGCCGCCCCACAGATGCGGCGCCTTGTCGAAGCCGAGATAGCGGCCGTAATACACCGGCGTCAGGCACTTGTTGGCGCTCTGCGGGTAGTGAATGCAGTAATAGCAGTGGCCGCACGGCATCAGGGGCGGGATCATCACCTTCGACCCCACTTTGAGCGGCTTGCTCATGAAATCCTCGGCGAAGTCCGCGCCGACTTCGACCAGCACGCCGCCGATTTCGTGGCCGAGCGTAAACGGCCACGGCAATTGTTTCGGCCAATGGCCCTTCAGGATATGCAGGTCGGTACCGCAGACGCCGCAGGCGCCGACCTTGATCAGCGCCGCCTTCCCTGGGATTTTCGGCCATGGCACGGTGCGAATAACCGGCTGGGCGCCGGGACCGTCGAAGGTGCATACGCGAATGGGTTCCACCGAGCCAATCCTCCGGACTTTCTCTGTTGATGCCGCCATCGAGCACCGCTTGCCGCGGGTCTGCACCGGCGGCGCAAGCCTAAGTGAACCGACCTGCCAAGCCAATCTCGGCCTTGCAGGCTGCGATCGCATCCTCGCCACGGAACAAGCCGGTTTCACAGCCGAAAATGGCGTCACCCACATTTCATGCGACCGCCGCTAACCACCCATTAACCCTGCTGGCCGTAGGGTCGGACGACACCGAGCGGCCGGTCGTCGGATAGCGAAGATGGCGTTAGCGCACAAAAGATCGATTCTTCCGGCTGCCGAAGAGCGACGGCGCTTTCAACGCGTCAAGGTCCATCTGCTCGGCCGCTACATGCTGCCGGACCGACGTGAATTTCCCTGCCAGATCATCAATATGTCGCCCGGTGGGCTGGCCCTGCTGGCGCCCGGCATCGGCAATGTCGGCGATCGCGTGATCGCCTATCTCGACCATATCGGCCGGGTCGAAGGCAAGATCACCCGCATCATCGACAATGGCTTCGCCATGACCGTCGGCGCTACCGCGCGCAAGCGCGACAAGCTCGCCGCACAGCTGACCTGGCTTGCCAACCGCGACATTCTCAACCTGCCGGAAGACCGCCGCCACGACCGCATTGTGCCGCGCAACCCGATTTCGCTGCTCACGCTCGAAGACGGCACCAAGATGACCTGCCGGATCATCGACATGTCGCTGTCAGGCGCCGCCATCGCCGCGGAAAACCGGCCGCCGCTGAAATCCCTGGTCATGCTCGGCCAGGTTCAGTCGCGCGTGGTGCGAAACCTCGAAGAAGGCTTCGCGCTCGAATTCGTGCATGAGCAGCTCGCCGAAACGCTCGAAGACAGCGTTACCGCGCGGTAAAGCCCAGCGCACCGCAATTCCCCATTCTCAATCGGCCGCAGACCGCATCCGCGTTGCCGGATACCGCCTCCGTGCGGTTTGGCGTCGGCTGTTCTGGGTTAACGCGCCCTGCCTTTGATGCCGCAAGTGCATTGCCGGCGGACCCAAGCCGGTTAATGCGTAAAATTCGAACCGTTCCGAATTGCCTCAAATTTTAATCGAATTTGACTCAAGTATAGATCGAATTCTCCGCGCCTTTTACTTGTATTCGCTTCAATTGTACTTGGCCGATTTAGCGGCGGCGCAAAACCTTTGTGTGAAAAGTGGTCCCAACAAGAAACGGGGGCCACAATGTTTGGGTTCAGGGGACAGGGGAAGGGCTTGGCGATCGCCGCCATCCTGGTGGGCATGAGCGTATCGGCGAAAGCCGCGGACGATCACGCGCTGTATGCCAGCCTTGGCGATGTCACGCGCACGCCGATCGGATGGGTTGAGTTTTGCGCCGACAATCCCGGCGAGTGCTCGGGCGGCGCGACGCAGCCACGCGATATCGTGATGTCGCAGACGGCGTGGCGGGATTTGCTGCGGGTCAACAACTGGGTCAACGACACCGTCAAGCCGATGACCGATATGGAACATTGGGGCGTGGTCGAGAAATGGTCGTTGCCGACCGACGGCTACGGCGATTGCGAGGATTATGTGCTGCTGAAACGCAAGATGCTGATCGATGCCGGCTGGCCTCGGGAAGCGCTGCTGATCACGGTGGTGCGCGACAAGAAGGGCGAAGGCCATGCGGTGTTGACCGTCAAGACCGACAAGGGCGAGTTCATCCTCGACAACCAGAATGAAAGCGTCGTGGCCTGGACCGAGACCGGCTACCGCTTTGTCAAGCGTCAGTCGCAGAGCGATCCGAATGTCTGGGTCGCGCTCGGTGACGGCCACGCCGCGGTTGCCACCGCAAGCTCCCACTAGGGCACACGACAACAGGACACGCGACCCGGTCACATCCCCACCCCTCCCCGTCCCAGACCGGATCGCGCGCGGCCAGCCTTCCCCCAAAGGCTGGCCGCAACTTTTTAAGGCTACGGAAACGTTGGTTTTGTTCGGGTTTTTCGCCGCAACCTGTCGCTATTGCGCGGAACGAAACACGAAACGCGCAGGTCGAAACGTGGAAAACCCGTGGACTTTGTTCTGGTGTTGTTCGGGGAATTGTAGGTACTGGCCGAATTAGGCCGCTGCGGATTGATACCCGCCAACATGGATGCCCAAAGGTCCGCCGGGAGGTAAGCCCGGTGCGATAAGCCACTCTGCCACGCTTCCGCACACAAAAACGCCCCGCCCGCTGAAAAGCAGGAGGGGCGTTCGTGTTTGTGCATTTCCATCACCATGCCAGCATAATGCACCTTTTCGTGGATCATGCAAGCATCTATTGCTTAATAGCCAAAAATGGCTTAGGATGCTGGTATTAATTTGGAGATACCAGCATGGCTAAGATTTCTGGAGAGATGCCCAAGATTCTAGGGAAGGCGCGCGGTGGCGTAGCTCGAATGAAGGACACCACCAAAAAAGAGCGCAGCGAGCTTGGGAAAAGGGCCGCTGCCGCGCGATGGTCGGGCGAGATCAAGCGCGTTGCACATGGCGATGATGACCATCCTCTGAGGATCGGAGATATTGAAATACCCTGCTACGTCCTTGATGATGAAACGCGGGTCTTGTCTCAGCGCGGTATTGTCGTCGGTGGATTGGGTATTCGCTATGGCGGCGGATCGGTTAGAGGGGGTGCTGATCGACTAACGTCTTTTTTGCAGGGTAATGCCCTTTCTCCATTTGTTTCCAGCGAGTTACTCGCGCTGGTCCAGAACCCAATTCGCTTTTCATCCCCGGGCGGTTTAGCGCACGGCTATCCTGCAACCATTTTAGCCGATATTTGCGATGCGGTGTTGAATGCGCGGAAGGCCGGCGCGCTGCAAGCGCAGCAAATGCACATTGCCGATAGGTGCGAGATACTGGTTCGCGGCTTCGCCCGCGTCGGCATCATCGCACTCGTTGACGAAGCGACGGGATTTCAGCGCGACCGATCAGCTACGGCGCTAGCTCGCATACTTGAGGCCTTCATTGCGAAAGAGCTTCAACGTTGGGTCAAAACGTTTCCGCCCGATTACTACGAGCAGATATTCCGCTTGCGCGACATGGACTACTCAACGGACACAGTCCAAAGACCGCGATATTTCGGAGTTTTGACCAACGATATTATTTATAACCGACTCGCACCTGGAGTTCTGGACGAGTTAAACAAGGCAAATCCAAAGGACGAGGCGACGGGTCGCCGCAAGCATAAAAACTTTCAATGGCTGACAAATAACATCGGCTATCCCAAGCTTCGGGAGCATTTAGGTGCCGTGATCGCAACGATGAAATTGAGTACAGATTGGCATGATTTCAAAGCCAAGCTGGACAAGAATTATCCACGCCAAGGCAAGCCAACGCAGCTTTCGTTTGAATATGCAAAAGAGGAAGAAGAAGATACCGGCAAGGGCCTGTAACGAAAGAGGACGCCAACTGAGGCGGCACAAGGAGTGAAGATGACAAGCGAGCCGTTGAAGGTAGGCGACCAAGTGAGGAAGCGTTCGGGCTATGAATATCCCGGGTTCATTGTTTCAGTTTTTACAAATCGGGCGGGGGCGATCCGCTATGTCGTGGAGGCCGATCATCCCGCCTTCTCCGGGATGCTGCACATTTTCAACGGCGAGCAGCTTGAGCGCCGGTAATTTCAAAACTAGGCCACTGCCGAAATCAAAACAGGCCACTAGGGGTTAAAACAGGCCAGTACCGAATTGTTCGCGGGATGATCACGGCCTTCCTATCGGTCATGGCCTTCCCGCGCAGCCTATGCCGCAGCCTTGTCTTCCTTATCGATGCCGCGAGCGACAATCATCAAGGCATCATCAGGCAATGGCCGTTGGAGGGTTGGCTTCTTCCCATGGTGCCCGCATCCAAATGTCACGTTCCTCATCGGTGGTCAGAATTACCGGCATGGCCTTGGGATGGATCGGCTCGACCACCGCATTTGGCGCAGTTGTCAGAAAGCCATAAACGTTGTGCGGCCCCGGGACCGGTTTTGACTTGGTGCCCCGGTCTCCCCTGAATACGGTCCAGATGCCCGCGAAGGCGGTCAGGGGTCGGTTCTCTTCAAGCGCGAACCAGACCACGTCCTTTTTCTTGGTCTCCGGATTCGGCTCCGGGTATTGGCCTGTTTTAACCCCCTTGTGGCCTAATTTGAATTTCGCAGTGGCCTAATTTGACTTAGGCGATTCCTCGCGCTTTGGATGGTCCCCATTAACCCCGGAGGCCGACATGCAGATAATATTGCCG
>Ga0208356_1000108_pt1 | contig 28034 bp, 32 predicted proteins | sample NGESurshal072012_4_FD_184467 | JGI IMG/M metagenome (GOLD analysis project Ga0208356, IMG submission 184467) | Arctic peat soil microbial communities from Barrow, Alaska - NGEE Surface sample 53-1 shallow-072012 (SPAdes) | ecosystem: Environmental > Terrestrial > Soil > Wetlands > Peat ... | reverse complement strand
AGGGAAATACACTCCTCGATCTCAAAAGGCGACTCTCGATGCGGTGACCTGCCTCGTGGGGGCCGATCCGGCTCCATCTCATCCGACTTCTCGTTGCTGTGGCTTCGACCCGCCAGCCTGCAAGGGGCGATGAACAACGTGGTCAGGAACTACACCTAGACCTCAGTCCCCGCCGGACAGCCGCGCCCGCAGCCGCTGCCACAGCGACGGCGGCCGCGGCTGGGTCCGGCGCCACTCTTCCTCGCTCGGCAGCCGCCCCGCCCTGCGGGCGGCGAGCACGCAGGCGGTGTGGGCGTGCCGGCGCCGCGAGCTGTCGCCCTCGGGGACGAGCAGGACGTGCTCGCTGAGCGCCGGCAGATGCTTGCCGCAGAGCGGGCAGCGGTAGGTCGCCGGCTTGAGGTTCTGGGCCGGCCGCAGCGACCACCAGCGGACCGGCGCGCCGCTCATAGCCGGCTCAGGCGACCCCGGCCGGGAGCTTCGGCATCGGCGTGCCGCCGCGCAGGTGCTCGCCCTTGGTGACCGCGTCGAAGAAGCTGTCGTTGCGCCCGCGGCGCACCGGGCGCGGCATCGCGTGGCGGGCGCGGCGGTGGGCGGCGGCGACGGAGCGGTAGGCGGCCTCGTGGCGGCGGCTCCACTCGATCGCGAAGATCTCCCGCACCCGCGGCGGCAGCGTGCCCTTGATGACGAGGTTCTGAACGGCGATGTTGGCCCGGGCCGCCGCCGGCACCGGCTGCTCGAAGGCGACCCGCGGCGCCAGCTCCAGCGCGTGCGCGGTGGCGTGCAGGTCCGGGGACGCCAGGCGCTCCTCCCACCAGGCGCGGAACTCCGGGTAGCTCCCCGGAACCTCGCCGGCTGGCAGCCCGAAGAGCCCACCGAAGCGGACGTAGTCCTGCCAGAGCGCCTCGCGCTCGGCTTCGCGCAGCGGCCGCACCATCGCTTCGTACATCGCCCGCCCGGAGTCGGCGATGACCGCCAGCGTCCACAGCATCAGCTTGGGATCGAAGGCCGAGTAGGCGGCGCCGGCCGGATGGGCGCCGGCGGCCTCGCCCAGCGTTCCCTCAATCCTGGCGTGCAGGCGGTGGACGGCGCCGAGCGCCCTGTCGGCTTCGGCGCGGGTGCCGAGGAAGACCGTCTCCTGGATCTTGGCGGTGCGGGCGAGGCGCGTGAACGGGTGGTTGCCGGCGCCGGTGCTGAGCATCGTGCCGGTGTAGGTGAGCGGTTCCAGCGCCCCGATCAGCAGCGCCCGCTGGCCGTAGAGGAGGCCGACCGAGCGCTCGCCGTGGACCCGCCGGGCCGTCGAGCGGCCGGGCGGGAAGTAGTAGTCCTCGCTGGAGCCGGCCACGGTGCCGACGATGCTACTTGCGGTGCTCCCGGGCGAGGGCGACCAGGGCGGCGCCGGAGCCCCTGGGCTCGACCAGCTCGCGCAGCTCGTGGGCGGCGAAGATCTCGTCGAGTTCCTCGCGGGTCAGCGTCTCCTGCTCGAGCGCCTTGCCGGCGAGGTCGTCGAGGCAGGGGCGGTTGGCCGCGAGCAGCGCCCGCGCCCGCCGGTAGGCCTCCCGCGCCAGCGTCATCGCCGCCAGGTCGACCTCGCGGCGGGTCGCGTCGGAGACCGCGTAGTCGGCGGTCGGCAGGGCGATCGGCGGCGGCCCGTCGTGGTCGAGGGCGACGCCCATCCCGAACTCGGTGACCATCTGCTTGCAGATCACGTGCACCCGGGCGAGGTCGCTGACCGCGCCCGAGTAGGTCTCCCCGAACACCTCCTCCTCGGCGGCCCGGCCACCGAGCGAGACGACCACGGCGCCGAGCAGTTCCTCGCGCGACTGCAGGTAGCTGTCCTCCTGCGGGGAGGAGGCGACGAAGCCGAGCGCCTGGCCGCGCGGCACGATGCTGAGGATCTCCGGCGGTTCGACCCCGACCAGCTTGCAGCAGAGCGCGTGGCCGGCCTCGTGGAAGGCGATGATCCGCTTCTCCTCGGCCTTCAGGCAGCGCGCCTGCTGGGAGCCGACCGACTGGCGCAGCAGCGCCTCGTCGAGGTCTTCGCGGGCCATCGCGTCGCGGCCGGCGCGGCCGGCGATGACCGCGCCCTCGTTGAGCGCGTTGGCGAGCTGGGCGCCGGTCATCCCGGTCGTCCGGCGGGCGACGTCGGTGAGGTCGAGGTCGGCGGCGAGCGGCTTGCCCTGGGCGTGCGAGCGCAGGATCGCCTCGCGGCCGTCGCGGTCGGGCGGCGCGACCAGGACCTGGCGGTCGAAGCGGCCGGGCCGCAGCAGCGCCTTGTCGAGCTTGTCGACGTAGTTCGAGGCGGCGATGACGATCACGGTGCCGGTGTCGCGCTCGAAGCCGTCGAGCTCGACCAGCAGCTGGTTCAGCGTCTGCTCCTGCTCGCTGGAGCCGCCGTCGCCGCTGCCGCGGGAGCCGCCGACGGCGTCGATCTCGTCGATGAAGACGACAGCGCGCCCGGACTTGCGCGCCTCCTTGAAGAGGCGGCGGATGCGGGCGGCGCCGCGGCCGACGAACATCTCCACGAAGCTCGAGCCGGAGGCGGCGAAGAAGTCGACGCCGGCCTGGGCGGCCACCGCCCGCGCCAGCATCGTCTTGCCGGTGCCGGGAGGGCCGTAGAGCAGCACGCCGCGGGGCGGCTTGGCGCCGAGCGCGGCGAAGCGCTTCGGTTCGCGCAGCCAGTCGGCGACGTCCATCAGCTCGTCCTTGGCCGCGTCGACGCCCTGGACTTCGTCCCAGAGGACCGGCGCCGTCTTGCTCGCCTTGACCGTTTCCGGCTTGGTCGAGCCGACCGTGCTGCGCAGCAGCTTGAGGAAGATGAAGACCAGGCAGCCGGAGAAGATGACCCCGAAGACCGGGTACCAGTTGAAGAAGAATTCCTGGATTTCGGTGGCGAGCATCAGAGCAGTGTGCGGGTTATGTAGCCCGATTACCAGTCGCACATACGTCCAAAGAGGGCGGATCGATTAAAGGTGCGCGCGGTGCGTGTCCGGCGGGCGCCCGGCTGGATCCGGCTCTGGCTCCTAGGATCCGCGCATGGGCACCCACCGCGCCGCGAGCGCTCCCGAGCTGAAGGCGCAGATCGAGGCCGAACGCGAGGGGCGGCCGTTCCTGGTCTTCCGCGACGGCGACGACGAGCAGCGGATCGTCGCGGTCGAGCCGGGCGCGGCGGAGCTCTGGGTGGGGCGCAGCGAGTCGGCCGACGTGCGGCTCGAGTGGGACGAGGAGGTCTCCGCCCTGCACGCGCAGATCGAGGTCGTGCGCGACGAGTGCACGCTGGTCGACGACGGCCTCTCCCGCAACGGCTCCTTCGTCAACGAGGAGCGCGTGCACGGCCGCCGCCACCTGCGCGACGGCGACACGATCCGCTTCGGGCGCACCACGGTCGCCTACCGGCGGCCGGGCGAGGGCGCCGCCGAAGCGACCGTGATCGCCAGCGACGTGCCCGCCGCCGCGGCGGTCTCCCCGGCCCAGCGCAAGGTCCTTCTCGCCCTCTGCCGTCCTTATAAGGACGGCGGCAACTTCGCGACGCCGGCGACCAACCAGGAGATCGGCGCCGAGCTGCACCTCAGCGTCGACGCGGTCAAGACCCACATGCGGGCGCTGTTCGAGAAGCTCGGGGTGGGCGATCTGCCGCAGAACCAGAAGCGCGTGGCGCTGGTCGAGCGGGCGCTGCAGTCCGGCACCGTCACCACGCGCGACCTGTAGGGCCTCGACCGGGCGATCGCTGCGGCCGGCGATCGCTCCTGCGAGGGGTGAGAGAGACCACCCCTGGGGCATCTGGTTGCGAGGGCGGATCCAGGCGATTCTGAATCCAGACAGCAGCTCACACACTTCGAACCAGGAGGAATCACCATGAACCGCACCGACACCCTCACCGCCAGGTTCGCCCGTCGCGCCGGCATCGTCGTCGCTCTCGCCGGTGTCACCGCCGCGATGGCCGCCCCGGCCGCCAGCCTCGCCTCGACGCCGGTCCAGTTCGGCGCCAAGCTCAGCTCGATGACCGACCCCGCCAACTCGACCCCGGCCCGTCCCTGCGACGAAATGGCTCCGGGCAAGGCCTGCACGATCATCGAGAACGAGGCCCGCGAACGCCCCGACAGCCTCGTCACCGCTCCCAGGAGCGGCACCATCAAGCAGGTCCGGCTGGTTGCCGGCGGCCCCGGCAGCTTCCAGCTCCAGATCGCCCAGGTGAAGCGCTCGACCCTGCTGGGCACCAACCAGGCCAAGGTCGTCGCCAACGGGCCGACCATCCACTACACGGGCCCCGACGAAAGCTACGCCCAGGAAGGCATCTACAAGGTCGAGTCCTTCAAGGTCAGCGTCCCGGTCATGAGGGGCCAGTACCTGGCGATCAAGGCCAGGTCCACCTCGGCGCTCTACTGCGCCGGCGGCGGCGACAACATCCTCACCTACCAGCCCTCGCTGAAGCCCGGCGGCAGCTTCCGCCCCGCCACCTCCGACGACGGCTGCGACCTGCTCCTCGGCGCGACCATCCGCTGACCCCCGCCGACACTCCCTGGCACCCGAGGCCCCGCTCCGGCGGGGTCTCGCCGCGCTTCAGGGGCCGATGGGCCGATAAGTTGAGCGGGGCTCAACTTATCGGCCCATCGGCGGGCGGTTCAGGTGCGCTCGACCTGGGAGCCGCCGACGATCGCCTCTTCGCCGCTGTCGCCGAAGACGACCCAGGCCTTGTTGCCGCCGTCGTAGTCGGGAGCCCAGAGTTTGAGCGTCGCCGGACGGCCCCAGACCGTCACCTGCTCCTCGCCGGTCGCGTCGAGGCCGCGCCAGATCCGCACGAAGGGGTTGCTCTCCAACTCCGCGCCGATCGTCGTCGGCTCGCGGTGGCCGGGGTGGACGCGGGTCTCGGGCGGCAGCTCCATCAGCCGCATCACCGAGGCCTTGAGGTCGGCGAAGCCGCTGGCGCCCGGCGCCATCGTGCCGCCGACGGTGCCCTTGAAGAGGACGTCGGCGGTGAAGACGTCGGTGCCGTCGATGAGGAAGGCGAGGTGCCCGGCGGCGTGGCCGGGGGTGTAGATCGCCTCGACCGCGAGGCCGCCGGCGTCGAGCTTGTCGCCGTCGGCGAGGATCGTCTCGACCTCTTCGTCGAGCTCGGCGGCGGTCGCCTCGTGGGCGACCAGCGGCGGGTTGCCGAGCTGCTTGCGGGCCTCGGCGAGGCCGGCGACGTGGTCGCCATGGGGATGGGTGACGAGGATGTGGGTGATTCCGACGCCGTCGCGCTCGGCCCGCTCGAGCAGCGGCCCGAGCTCGTCGTTACCGTCGATCAGCACGCCGGTCCCTGCCTCCCGGTTCTCCACCAGGTAGGCGTTCGACAGCCACATCGGGTTCTCGGTCCTCTCGACGATCACGCTGCTCCTCCTCGTTCGCTGGCGTCCGGAACTCTCCCAGAACGTCTAGGTCGCTGCGGGAACGGCGCTGCTGTCGAGCAGGGTGCGGGCGACGAGCTCGGGGTCGTCCCACATCGGTGTGTGGCCGACGCCGGGGAGGACGACGAAGCGGGCGCCGGCGGGGCGGCGCTCCGGCTTGGGCGGGCCGACCAGGCGGTCGTGCTCGCCCCAGGCGATCGTCACCGGCACGTCCTCCGGGTATCCCTCCGGCTCGAAGACGTGGGTGCGCATCGCCAGGTTGGCGCCGTCGTAGCCGTTGGCGTCGACCCAGCCGAGGACCAGCTCGCGGCCGGCGCCGGCGGGGATCCGCTCCGGGTGGGCGGCGAGGGTGGCGAGCATGCGCCGGCGCAGGGCGGGGACCCGCAGCACGGCGGAGACCAGCGGGCGCGCCCGCTGCGCCAGGGCGCGCGCGTCCCGGCCCTGGCGCGGGCCCAGCGGTGCGCCCCAGAGGCCGGCGGGGGAGAGCGCGGTCACCGAGGCGGCCCAGCCGGCGCGGCCCATTTCGAGGCCGACCCAGCCGCCCAGCGAGTTGCCGGCGACGTGGGGGCGCTCGACACCCAGCTGCTCGCAGGACTCGTGCAGCGCCGCGGCCAGGTTCATGGCGGTCGGCTCGACCCCGTCGGGCAGCGCCGCCGCCGCGCCGAAGCCCGGCATGTCGAGGACGACCACCTCGCGCTCGGGCGCCAGCAGGTCGAGCACCGGGCCCCAGACGTGGGTCGAGGCGCCGAGGCCGTGGATCAGCAGCAGCGGCTCCCTGCCCTCGGCGAGCGTCTCGCCGGGCCCGGAGAGCGATCCGCCGCTCACCGCCAGCCCGGCTTGGCGAAGAGCGACTGCACGTCGCCGATCCGGCGCTCGCGGAAGCCCGCCTCGGAGAAGCTCAGGTAGAAGTCCCAGAGGCGGCGGAAGCGCTCGTCGTAGCCGTCCGGGCGCAGCCGCTCCCAGGCGCCGAGGAAGCGCTCGCGCCAGGCGGCGAGGGTGAGCGGGTAGTGCGCGGTGATGTCGTCGGTCCAGACCTGGCGCATGCTGGTGACCCGCGCCAGCGAGTCGGCGATCAGCCCTTTCGAGGGCAGGCAGCCACCGGGGAAGACGTGGGTGTTGGCGAAGCTGCGGGCGGCCTTCTCGACCTCGTACATCCCGTCGTCGATCGTGATCGCCTGCAGCAGCATCAGCCCGTCCGGCGTCAGCAGCTGGTCGCAGCGGCGGAAGAAGTCGTCGAAGTACTGCCAGCCGACCGCCTCGATCATCTCGATCGAGACCAGCCGGTCGAAGCTGCCGCGCAGGTCGCGGTAGTCCTCCAGCAGCACCGTCACCCGCTCCTCCAGCCCGGCCTCGCGCACGCGGCGGGTCGCCAGCTCGTGCTGCTCGCGGGAGATCGTCGTCGTCGTCACCCGGCAGCCGCGCTCGCGGGCGGCGTGGATCGCCATCCCGCCCCAGCCGGTGCCGATCTCCAGCAGGTGGTTGTCCGGCCCCAGCCGCAGCTGCGCGCAGATGCGGTCGAGCTTGGCGACCTGGGCCTCCTCGAGGCTGGCGCCGGGCCGCGGGAAGTAGGCGCAGGAGTACATCATCCGTTCGTCGAGGAAGGCGGCGAAGAGGTCGTTGCCGAGGTCGTAGTGGGCGGAGATGTTCTCGCGGGCGCCGCCGCGGGTGTTCTCCGGGACCAGGCGCCGCGCCCGGTGCAGCAGCGCCCGCGGCTTGGCGACCGCCCCGCGCAGGCCGTCGAGGTCGCGCAGCTCGCGGGCGGCGATGCGGATCAGCGAGACCAGGTCGTCGGTCTCCCAGAGGCCGTCGACGTAGCCCTCGCCGAGGCCGACGCTGCCGTGCAGCGGCCCGCGCCAGGCGGCCGGGTCCCTGATCGCGACGCTGGCCCGCAGCTCGGCGTCGGCGGGGCCGAAGGCGCGGCGGCGGCCGCCCTCGACGACCTCGATCCGCCCCGAGCGCACGCCGCGGCGCATCACGGTCGAGACGGCGGTGCGGGCGAGCGCGTCCCTCATGGCGGCGCGTCCCTCATGGCGAGACGAACCCCTTCGGCTTCTTGCCCTCCGGGTGCGGGAAGTAGCGGGCGCCCTTCAGCTTCAGCCGCAGCGACTGGGCGTAGATCTTCGCCACCACCTGCAGCGACATCGCCGGGTAGCGGGCCAGCAGCCCGGCCAGCAGCGGCCGGGAGAGCTCGCGGCGGCGCAGCGAGAGGGTCGCGTCGAAGGACTTGCCGCCGCCCGCCTCGGGGCGGGACTCGATGTGGACGGCGAGCCGCTCGCCGGGCTCGGTGGCGCGGAAGCTGTAGGTCTGGTCCATCCCCATCAGCGGGGAGACGTGGAGCGCCTTGTCGAGGTCGGCGCTCAGCACCGGGCCCTCGCGCTCGCCGCGGGCGAGGACGTAGGCGTGGCGCTCTCCCCAGGGGATGTTCTCGACATCGGCCACGACAGCTTCCACCCGCTCGCCCGCGCTGTCAAAGCAGTAGTAGAAGCTGACCGGGTTGAAGGAGTGGCCGAGGTAGCGCAGCCCGGCGAGCAGGCGGACCGGGCCGGCCGGGCGCTCGCCGGTCTCGGCCTCGACCGCGTCGCGCGCGCACTCGGCCAGGGGGCGGGACGGGTCGCCCATGAAGTCGGCGCGGCGGAAGCGGGCGGGGGCGGCGCGGCGGGCGGACCAGAGCGGGTGGGGATCGAGCACCGCGGGCAGCTCGTCCAGGTCCAGGTAGATGAGGAAGAAGCGGTAGCTGAACTCGTGCTCGACCGGCTCGAAGCGGCGATGCCGCACCGTCCCCTCGTAGACCGCGGAGGCGGTCATGCGGCGAGCGCCCCAAGCACCGGCGTGGGCTGCGCGATCCGCTCGCAGGCCCGCAGGGCGCTGACCACGCCGTCCTCGTGGAAGCCCCAGCCCCAGTAGGCGCCGCAGTAGTGGGTGCGGTCGAAGCCGCTGATCTCGCCGTGGCGGGCCTGGGCGGCGACGCCGGCGGCGGTGTACACCGGGTGGTCGTATTCGAAGCGGCGGAGCACCTTGGCCGGGTCGATTTCGGCGCAGCGGTTGAGCGTGACCAGGTAGTCGCGCTTCGCCCGCAGCCGCTGCAGGTTGTTCATCCAGTAGGTGACGGTGCTGCCGGTGGCCGGCGCGTCGGAGAGGTGAAAGTTCCAGCTCGACCAGGCGGCGCGGCGGCGCGGCATCAGCGAGGTGTCGGTGTGGAGCACGGCTTCGTTGCGCTGGTAGGGGATCGCGCCGAGGATCTCACGCTCGCGCTCGCTGGGGTCGCCGAGCAGCGCCAGCGCCTGGTCGGAGTGGGTGGCGATGACGACCTCGTCGAAGTCCTCCGCCTCGCCGCCGCCGGCCTCGATCCGCACCCGGTCGGCCAGCCGCTCGATCCGCCGCACCGGCGAGCCCAGCCGCACCCGGTCGCGCCACGGCGCCGAGATCGCCTCGACGTAGCTGCGCGAGCCGCCGCTGACGGTCCGCCACCTGGGCCGGTCGCGCAGGCTGTACATGCCGTGGTTGTCGAAGAACTCGGCCATGAAGCTGGCCGGGAAGCTCCACATCTGCTCCGGGTCGGCGGACCAGACGGCGGAGGCCTGGGGGACGATCAGGCGGTCGATGAAGAGCTTGGAGAAGCCCTGCTGCTCGAGCCAGTGGCCTAGCGAGGGGGCGGTCCCGTTCGCCCCGATCAGCGCCCGCGCCTCGCGGTTGAAGCGCCGCCACTCGCGCAGCATCCCCAGGAAGGAGGGGCTGAGCAGGTGGGAGGGACGGGCGAAGAGGCCCCACGGCGTGCCGGAGTACTCGAACCTGCCGCGCCCGTCGGAGACCGAGAAGCCCATGTGCGAGCGCTGGCCGGCGACCCCGAGCTCCTCCAGCAGCGCTTCGAAGTTGGGGTAGTTGCGGTCGTTGAAGACGATGAAGCCGGTGTCGATCGCGTGCGGCCCGTCCTCGGCCTCGACCCGGACCGTGTTCGAGTGCCCGCCGAGCCGACCGGCCGCCTCGTAGACGACGATCTCGTGCTCGCGGTGCAGCCGGTGGGCGGCCACCAGGCCGGAGATTCCGGTTCCTACGATCGCGATTCTCATACGGACACCAATACGGAGCTTGGCACCGATCGGTTGCATCGGCCGGCTTGACCGGTGCCCAGTCGTTCAGCCGTAGGGCTTGTAGATCAGGCGGTAGCCGAGCAGTTCGGAGACCGTCTCGAACCCGTAGCCGCGGGCGCGCAGGGTGTCGATGATCTGCGGCAGCGCCGCCAGGGTCTCGTCGCGGGGGCCGCCGCCGTCGTGCATGAGGATGATCGAGCCGGGCTGGGTGGTGTTGACGATCGTGTCGTAGATGGCGCCGGTGCCGGGGGTCGACCAGTCCATCGGGTCGACGTCCCAGGTGATCGTCCGCAGGCCGAGGCCGCCGGCGGTGTCGATCACGCCGGCGTCGACGGCGCCGCCGGGCGGCCGGAAGAGGCAGGGCTTGAAGTGGGTGTAGTCCTCGATCCGCGTGGCCGCGCCGGCGATCTGCGCGTAGTCCGGGAGTTCGACGTGGTTCATCGTGTGGTCGCCGATCTCGCTGCCTTCGGCGAGGATCTGCCGCATCGTCGCTTCGCGCCCCGGCATCTCCTGGCCGATCTCGAAGAAGGTGCCGTGGACGCCCTTTTCGCGCAGCACCTGGAGGAAGCCGGGCGTGTATTCGCTGGGGCCGTCGTCGAAGCTGAGGGCGACGACCCTGCGCTCGCGCGGGCCGTTGCTGTCGAGCCCGGCGGTGCCGCCGCTGCAGCCGACCGCGCGCACCGGCCGCAGCCGGAAGGCGAGGGTCCCCTTGGCGGGGAGGGTCTCGGCGCAGCGCCGCCGCACCGCGCAGCCGCGGCTCGCCAGCACCTGCCAGGCGTAGTGGCGCGGGGTGAGGCCGGCGTCTTCGGGGAGCAGGGCGACGACCAGCTTCTGCGGGCTCGGCCGCTTCACCGTCGCCCGCACCGCTTCGCCGCCGATCGGCTTGCCCCTGCCGTTGACCAGCTCCAGCCCGACCCGCCGGCGCGCCTTCGGCCCGCCGAGGCAGAGCCGCCGCTCGCCGCCGCCACCGGAGCGGGTCAGCGCCAGGCAGAGGTAGCGGGAGGCCGCCCGCCGCGTGTCCGGCCGCGGTTCGAGCTTGGCGAGCGGCACCGGCGAGCCGGTCCGCAGGGTGAGGACCAGCTCCCGTCCCGCCTGCGAGAGCCCGGCCCGGACCAGCCGCTGCTGCCCGCCGGCGCGCGCGCTCGCCGACCCCTCCGCCCTCGCCCCGCCAGGCACGGCGAGCGGCGCCAGCGCGGCGAGCGAGGCCAGCGCGGCGGTGAAGAGGATCTTGCGGGAGGGAGGAATTTCGGGCTGCCGGGGTGCCGAATGGTGAGGTTGTTCATATTACGTCTGTGAGCTCCAGAGGCATTGCGAGGCCGCGCCGACCCCTGATGCTCCTGGCGGTCCTGACCGCGATCGCGACACTTGGCCAGCTTCCCGCCGGCGCATCCGCCGAAACCGGCGGCGCCGCTGAAGTGGAACCCGCGCCGGTCATCAGCAACACGCCGTTCGACCGCCAGGGCATGTGGATCTGGTACGTCGAACGCTCCAACGGTGGCAGCATCCCGGCGATCGTCGCCCAGGCCAAGCGGGCCGGCATCGGCACCGTCTATATAAAGGCGGGCGACGGCAGCAGCGTCTGGAGCCAGTTCACCACTGGCCTGGTGCAGGCGCTGCACCGCGGCGGGCTCGACGTCTGCGCCTGGCAGTACGTCTACGGCGACAGCCCCGTGGCCGAGGCGCACGTCGGCGCGGCGGCGGTCGAAAAGGGCGCCGACTGTCTGGTCATCGACGCCGAGAGCGAGTACGAAGGCAGGTACGCCGCCGCCGACCGCTACATCCGCACCCTGCGCGCCGGCATCGGCGAAACCTTCCCGCTCTCGCTTGCCGGCTTCCCCTACGTCGACTACCACCCGGCCTTCCCCTACTCGGTCTTCTTCGGCCCCGGCGGCGCCACCTACAACCAGCCGCAGATGTACTGGAAGGCGATCCAGACCTCGGTCCGCTCGGTCTACGAGCACACCTATCTCTACAACCGCCTCTGGGGCCACCCGGTCTACCCCGTCGGCCAGACCTACGAAGCCCCCGGCGCCGGCCCGCTGAAGCTGTTCCGCCGCTTCGCCGCCAGCTACGGCGGCCTGCCGCCGAGCTGGTGGGACTGGCAGGAGACGACCGGCAGGGAGTGGGGGGCGCTCGCGGCGACCAGCGCCTCGCGGCCGGTGACCGGCTACCGCCAGAGCTTCACCCAGCCGCTGCTGAAGCGCGGCAGCAGGGGCGACCTGGTCGTCTGGGCGCAGGAGCACCTGATCGCCGCCGGGGAGGACATCCCGGTCACCGGGGTCTTCGGCAAGGCGACGATCGCCGCCGTGCGCACCTACCAGGGCGCCCACGGCCTCCCGGTCGACGGCGCGATCGGCACCACCACCTGGCAGTCGCTGCTGAGCTTCACGCCGTACCGGACGCCATGGTCTGGGACCGGCGCCCGCGCCCGCGCCGCCGCCAGCGCCCAGACCGGCGCCCGTGCCCAGGCCGCCGCCTCGAGCAGCCGCGTGCGTCCGCCGAGCCGGCCGCTGTCAGCCTCGCTGCCCGCCAAGGCCGACGAGCTGGCGGCGAGCCCCGGCCTCTGATCGAGTGGCCTGAGGGACGACGAGCGCTGCGCGTCAGCCGGCGATGCGCGTCTCGAGCCGGCCCAGGGTGGGGGACTCGATCACGAGTTCGTCGCCGTCGGCGAGCCAGACGCGCGGGTCGCGGGCGCCGCCGACCCCGTCCGGGGTGCCGGTCGAGACGATGTCGCCCGGCTCCAGCGTCATCAGCCCCGAGAGGTGGGAGAGCAGGGCGGGGATGCTGAAGATCAGGTCCGCGGTGGTGGCGCCCTGCATCCGCTCGCCGTTCAGGGTCAGCGCGATCCCGATCGCGTCGTGCGGCCCGGCCTCGTCGGGGGTGACCAGCGCCGGCCCGCAGGGGGCGGAGCCGTCGAAGACCTTGCCGGACATCCACTGCGGCGTGGCGAACTGGAGGTCGCGGGCGGAGAGGTCGTTGAGCAGGGTGTAGCCGGCGATGTGGTCGAGCGCGTCCGCCTCCCCGACCTCCCTGGCGCGCCGCCCGACGACGAAGGCGACCTCGGCCTCGTAGTCGACCTTGCGGCTGTTGGCCGGCAGCTTCACGGTGGCGCCGGGGGCGGCGAGCGCGTTGCGGTACTTGCCGAAGATCGTCGGGCTGGACGGCACGTCCATGCCGCCCTCGGCGGCGTGCTTGCCGTAGTTGAGGCCGATGCAGACGATCTTGTCCGGGTCCGGGATCGGCGGCAGCAGGGAGACCGTGGAGCGCGGGTGCGCCGGCGTCCCGGTGTTGCCGAAGGTCGCCCGCAGGTCCTCGACCCGGCCGGCCGCGATCAGCTCCCGCAGGCTGCCCCGGTGCGGCTCGCCGAGGGCTGCCCAGGCGTCGACGACCCGGTCGTCCTCGAGCACCCCGGCCCGCGGCCCGTCACCGGCGTCGTAGCTGACCAGTCTCATCCCGGGCAGCGTACGTCACCTGTGGCGGGCATCGCGGGCGCCGGGGTCAGGCGCGGACCGGCTCGGGCTCGGGTGCGGCCTCGCCCTCGAACGCGGTTCCCTCCAGCGTCTCGCGTTCGATGTCGCCCTCGCGGACCAGCCACAGCGCCAGCGCGGCGCCGGCGAAGGAGAGGATCGCGCCGAGCAGCAGGATCGCGTTGAGGCCGTGCAGGAAGCCCTGTTCGGCGGCGTTGCGGGTCAGCTCACGCGCCCCGCGCGGCACCGCCGAGAGCGCCTGCGGCAGCGCCCCCGAGGAGGTCGCTTCGACCAGGTGGCGCGCTTCGGTCCCACCCAGGGAGCTGCCGGCGACGTCCTGCGCCTTCGAGGCGCCGGCGCCGAGGAAGATCGCGCCCCAGGCGGCGATCCCGACCGCGATCCCGACCTGGCGGAAGGTGTCGTTGATCCCCGCCGCCATGCCGCTGCGCTCCTTCGGGACGACGCTGAGGGCGACGTCGGCGATGACCGGGTTGAGCAGCCCGACGCCGACGCCGCTGATGATGAACCCGGCCAGCAGCGCGGTCCACTCCGAGTGGACGTCGAGGCCGGTCATCAGCGCCAGGCCGATCCCGGTCAGCGCCAGCCCGCCGCTCATCAGGTAGCGGGCCTGCACCTTCGCCAGCGCCATCCCCGAGAGCGGCGCGACGATGAAGGACGCGACCGTGATCGGCAGGTAGCGCAGGCCGGCTTCGATCGGCGAGTAGCCGAGGAAGCTCTGCAGGTAGAGGGTCAGGTAGAGGAACAGCGCGAACATCGAGCCGGAGACCGCGAAGGCCGCCAGCTGCACGCCGGTGAAGGCGCGCCGCCGGAACAGCGAGAGCGGCAGCATCGGCTCGGCGACCCGCTGCTCGATCGCGACGAAGGCCGCCATCAGCGCCGCGGCGGCGACGAAGAGGGTGACGATCAGGGGGCTGCCCCAGCCCTCGTCGTTGCCGCGCACCAGCGCCAGCACCAGCACGAAGAGGGCGGTCGAGAAGGTGAGCAGGCCGCCCCAGTCGATCCGGGTCGCGTCGGGGTCGCGGGACTCGGCCAGCTTCCAGTAGGTGACGACGATCGCGGCGAGGCCGATCGGCACGTTGATCAGGAAGACCGACTGCCAGCCCAGCCCGTCGGTCAGCAGGCCGCCGACCAGGGGGCCGATCGCGACGGCGATCCCGATCGACGCTCCGTAGATGCCCATCGCCATGCCGCGTTCGGGCCCGCTGGGGAACTCCTGGGCGACGAGGGCGAGGGAGACGGCGAACATCACGGCGCCGCCGACGCCCTGCAGGCCGCGGGCGAGGTTGAGGAAGGTCGGGTCGGGCGCCAGGGCGCAGAGCAGCGAGGCGAGGGAGAAGATCCCGAGGCCGATCGCGAAGACGCGCCGCCGTCCGAGCCGGTCGGCCAGGGAGCCGGCGGTGAGGACCAGCGCCGCCAGCGAGAGCGCGTAGGCGTCGATGACCCACTGCAGGTCGGTGAAGCTGCCGCCGAGGTCCTTCTGGATCGCGGGAAGGGCGGTGTTGACGACCGTGATGTCGAGCAGCAGCATGAAGGTGGCGACGCAGACCGCACCGAGCGTCCACCACTTGCGGTTGATTTCGGAGTTCATCTTGGGCTCCTCTGCATCGGGTACAATTTCGTCAGGCTGCCTTGTCAGGTCACCTAATCAACCGACCTTATCAGGCGTCCTTACTAAATGACCGCTCCCCCAAACACCCCCCTCCGCCAGATCCCGCTCACGGGCCTGCTCGAGATCGCTATCGACGCGATTCTGGCCGAGTTCCGCGTCGAGCTGGTCGAGGCCGGCTACGGCGACATCCGCCCGACCCACGGCTGCGTCTTCCGCTTCGTCCACGAGGGCGGCCTGCGCCTCACCGAGCTCGCCACCCTCGCCGGCATGACCAAGCAGTCGATCGGCGAGATCGTCGATGACCTGGTCGAGCGCGGCTACGTCGAGCGCTTCCCCGACCCGGCGGACCGCCGCGCCAAGCTGATCCGCCTGACCGAGAAGGGCGAACAGGCCCAGGCCGTCGGCTTCGGCCTCTTCGCCCAGCTCGAGCAGCGCTGGGCCGAGCGCTACGGCGCCGACCGCCTCGCCCAGCTCCGCGACCTCCTCGAAGAGATCGCCACGACCGAGAAACCCCAGGCCGTCCCCGAGCTGGACCGCCAGGCCCTCGCAGGGGCCTAGATCCGCTAGCTTTGGCGACCGGGCCGCTGCCGCATGGCCCATCCGAAACTCTCGGGGGCGTAGCTCAGCTGGTTAGAGCGCCGGCCTGTCACGCCGGAGGTCGCGGGTTCGAGTCCCGTCGCTCCCGCTCCCGTCAAACGCGCTGGAGAAGCCGTCGCTCAGGCGCGGAGTCGGCCCTCACCCATCCCAACGCTCCCAGTGGTCGCACGCACGTTTGGTACACGCATAGTACGGCTTGAAGCGCCCGTAGACCCGCCGCATCATCCCCACGCCGCAGCTCGGGCACTCACGCTCAAAGGCATCCTGGCTGACCCCCGCCACCAGCGTCCAGACCTCTCCGGCCCCGGCCCCCAGGAGCTCCCGAGCGCACGCCCGCGTCACCGCTCCGGTGGTCATCACACCGTCGATCAACACCACCCTCTCGCCGGCCAGATCCCGGGTGGCCCGGAAGCGGCCGTGGTTGGCCATCCGCCGTTGATCGCGGTCCAGCTGGAGGTAGTTCTCACAGTCCTTCACCATCGCCAGCACCCCGTGCCCATCCTCGGCCCCCAGGGCCTCGGCGATCCCCGCCCGCGCCACCCCGAACCGGTCCAGCTCCGCATCCGGGCGCCCCGGCACCGAGACGACCAGGTCGGCCCCCGGCAGCTCGGTGCGCCCGGCGACGTCGGCGAGGATCTCACCCAGCAGCGTCGCCGCCCCCGGGCTCGCCTTCGAGTCGGCGATCACGCGGGAGAGCTTGTGTGAGCTGAGGCGCCGGTCGGTACCGGTGAAGTAGCGCCCGGCAGCAAAGACGCCCTCGGCGACCTCGATCACCGACCCCCAATGCACCGCCGGCGGTTCACCTTCGACCAGCACCTCCGCCAGCGGCCGCATCGCCGCTCCCTTCTCGCTCACCTCCACCACATCCGCTGCTTCATGCAGCCGGACATCCGGCTGCCAACCACCCCAGCCGTTCACCCCGGCTCCCGCCCAGGCCACCCCGGCCGAGAGCGCTCCGGCTCTCGCCGCGGCACCGAAGGACGGCATCGAGGCGCCGACCACGACCGTCGCCCTGCTCGGCACCTCCAGCCGCTCGCAGAGCACCTCGACCCTGGCCGGCTCGGGCTCTGGCGGGAGACCCTCGGCGGCGTCGAGCATCTTGTTGCAGGACGTCTGGAACTTCTCCGCCAGCCCCCTCGCGACCGGCCCCGGCAGGTCGCTGAGGATCCCCACCTTGACTCCCAGTTCATGCACCCACCGGGTCAGCTCGAGCACCTCGATCGAGCCGTCAGGCATTGAATAGGGAACGACCTCGTCCAAGCGCGCAGCCATCTCCGCCCAACGTGCCTGCCGACGCTCTGTCGCCAGGGGAGTCAGGTCCAACAACGTGTCGAGGTCAAAGACGACGGCTCCCACCATCACCCCGATCACGCTAGCGGGAATCGCCTCTATGCACAACAGGCGGCGGTATGCAGGTACCGATCGGGGTGGCAGCGGCGCCCACCCCGACCGGCCTGCCGACCCTCACTTAAACCAGGACCGGCTCCGCCTCGACACCAGGCTCCACACTCGTCTCGACCTCCTCGATCTCCTCGACCACTTCCCTCTCGGGAGCCGCACTCACCGGCGCGGCGTCTTCTCCTTCGACCTGCTGCCGCACCTCCCGCGCGATCTCCTCGACCAGCTCGGGGCGCTCCTCCAGGCAGGCCTTCGCCTTCGCCCTGCCCTGCCCCAGCCGCTCCTCGCCATAGGTGAAGTGGGCGCCGCTGCGCTCCACCACTCCGTGCTCGACCCCGAGGTCGAGCACGCAGCCCACCTTGGAGATCCCGCGCCCGTAGTCGATGTCGAACTCGGCCACGCCGAATGGCGCGGCGACCTTGTTCTTCACCACTTTCACCCGGACCCGGTTTCCGATCGACTCGTCACCGTCTTTCAGGGTCTCGATCCGGCGGATGTCGAGCCGCTGTGAGGCATAGAACTTCAGCGCCCGCCCACCCGGCTGCGTCTCTTTCGGCCCGTAGACGACGCCGATCTTTTCCCGCAGCTGGTTGGTGAACAGGCAGGTCGCATTCGACTCGCGCAGGTGCCCCGCCAGCTTTCGCATCGCCTGGCCCATCATCCGCGCCTGCAGGCCAACCGTCTGGTCGCCCATGACGCCATCGAGCTCGGCTTTCGGCACCAGCGCCGCGACCGAGTCGATCACCACCAACGCCACCTCGCCGGAGCGGATCAGCCACTCGGCGATCTGCAGTGCCTGCTCGCCGTAATCGGGTTGAGAGATCAGCAGCGCATCGGTGTCGACCCCGATCGCGGCGGCGTAGGCCGGGTCCATCGAGTGCTCGGCATCGATGAACGCGCAGTTCCCTCCGCCTCGCTGGGCCTCGGCGATCGCGTGGTAGGTCAGCGTCGTCTTGCCCGAGGACTCCGGCCCGTAGACCTCGACGATCCGCCCCTTCGGCAGCCCGCCCATCCCCAGCGCCAGGTCCAGTGACAAAGCACCCGTCGGGATCGCCTCGACCGCCGGCATCTCGCCACCGAGTGAGAGCACTGAGTTCGAGCCGAACTCGCGCTCGATCCGCGCCAGCGCCCCCGCCAGGTCGACAATCGCACCGTTGTTTCTGTTTGCCTTGCTCATTGTTCTTCTCCTTCTGGTTGGTTTTCTTGCCAGGGCGGCGGCCATCCACCGCCCTCAAGTGCGTGCTGCAGTTCCTCGACTCCGACGTGGGTGAGCGCGTGCGCCCGCTCCCGCCGAAAGCCGCGCCCCAGGTAGGGCCCCAGCGCCAGCCGGCGGCTGTCGAAGAGCCGGTGGTGGGTACGGCAGAGCCCGATCACGCAGTCGGGATGCGCGCATCCCCCGAGCCGCTGCGCCACCAGATGGGCCGGGTCGACAGGCCGCCGGCCGCAGACGGCGCAGCCCAACCTCGCCGCCTTGTGCCGCTGCTCTGCCGAGGCCGGAACTCTGGGCGTGGCGACCATTGCCCTGGCCTCCAGAGGCCCGGATCGCAGGTCACCTCGCCGTCGTGTCATCGAGTTCATGCGCCCCCAAGGACCCGCGAGCCAGATCTCTCCCCCCTTGAGCCGATTCGGCCGCCGCCCAAAAAGCCGCCGAAGGCGAGCGGGGGGAGGGGGGAGAGATCTGCCGGGCCAGTCCTTGGAGACCGCCGAGAGCCCGAACGGCTCAGAACCCAAACAGAGAGGTCCACCATGAACAACCTCACCCTCAGCGGCCACCTCACCCACGAACCGAACCTCATCCACCGCAGCGACCGCGCGATCTGTGAGATGCGCCTCGCCGTCGACAATGGCAAGCACGACCCGACCTACATCGACGTGGTCACGTTCGATTCCCAGGCCTACATCTGCACCGAGTACCTGCACAAGGGCTCGAAGATCGGTGTCAACGGCCAGCTCATCTACAGGGAGTGGCGCGCTGCCGATGACAGCAAGCGCGAGCGCTACAGCGTCACCGGCTGGGTCGAGTTCCTCGACCGTCCGCCTCGTCAGCAGGACGAGCAGGCTCCCGAGCCCGAGCCCGAGCCCGCGGACCCCCAGCTCGCTCTGGTCGTCGGCTAGCCGATCGCTCCTCGCTCCGGGGCCACGCCCTGCGCTCGGCCCCGGAGCGCGTTCGGTCAGTCGCCGAGACCGGCTGCCGGACGTCGCACCTTCCTCCGGCCCCCGCCCGAACCAAGACTCCATCGCCAACCCCAGGTCACCGAGCACTCGGGCAGTGGCTGGCTCGCGCGGACCTACACGTTCGCACGCGCCGCGGGGGTTCGACTACGTCTCACCCCGCGGCGCGTGCGTGTACGGCCCGCATGCCAAACCAGCCACATAGCCCGAGCGCCGGCACCGACCGCCGCTCGCAAATACTCAAAGCCCTGTTCACCCACCACCGCTCCACCCTGCAGCGCCAGGCCGCCCACCACTCCAACTCCCCGGCTGACGCCGACGATGCCCTCCAGGACGCCTGCGTCCAGTTCCTGCGCAAATACGACGGGGCTCCCGGCACCGACGCCCTGCGCTGGATGATGTTCGTCACCAAGCGCTGTGCCTGGGCGATCGGGACCCACCAGCGCCGCCATCAATCGCACCTCACGCTCAACTGCACCGATGCCTCCCCCGGGGACAGCACCTCCTTGACCCCCGCGGCCGACCACCACCTCGACCCGGCCCTCCTCGCCGAGCGCGCCGAGCAGCAGGCCGATCGCATCAGCGGCCTGCAGCACCTGAAGCCCGACGAGCGCACCGCCCTGCTGCTGCTCGCCTTCGGCTTCTCCTATCGCGAGATCGCCGCCCAGAAGGGCTGGACCAAGACCAAGATCAACCGCTGCCTCGCCGAGGGCCGCCTCGCCCTGCGCCAGGCCACCTCCGAAACGAGCACTGCCTCCGTCCGGTCCGATTACTGAGCCCGGCCGGCGGCTCTACGGGCCAAGTAGCGCCGCCGGCACCACCCCGATCCCATCGGGGCGCTCCTATACGTCTATTTCGTAGCGGTCTATCAGTCTATTTCGCAATCAATTGAAGAGAGAGAGCTGGCGCCAGCTCGGCTCGTCGCTCACCGACGTCACCTACGTCTTCGACGAGCCGACGGTCGGATCGTCTTCGAGGGCCCACCCGCCGACCTCGTCGCCGCCCGCTCCACCCTCACCGGCGAGCACCTCGCGGCCCACGTCGGCACCTGACCGAGCCGGGCCTACCGGACCTGCCTGCGCGGGGGCTACGATCAACGGGGGATGACGCTCGCGCCGAGGCAAACGCCCGCGAGCTGATCCGCGAAGAGCCTTGGTAGGTCGACCGGCTCCGGCCCGTCGACCTTCTAAAGCTGTGGTGGAAGATGAGATGGAAGGGGGATGAGCGTGCCGCCTAAGCACATCAAGATCCGACTCGCCGCGCTTGACGACTTCGGGACGGACGGCGCCCGGATGACTGAGATCCTCGACGGAATTCCGGGCGCCTGGGAGCGCACGCAGGAGCTCTGAGCGACGAAACGTATTGTCTGTGAATTTGTAATCATCGTGGTGTGGACGAACTGCCTCACGTAAAGCTCAGCGGAGACTTGGAGGGTGACTACGTCGTCCTCGCGCAGCGTGCCGGTGGGGTGCTGAAGATCGCGGCGGCGCAGCCGGACGGGCTGCCAAGGGTCGTTGACCTGAAGCGCACAACCTGGGCTTGCCCCACCCAGTGGGAGGGCAGGCTCGAGGACGGCCGCACCCTCTACGCCCGCTGCCGTCACGGCGAACTGAGCGTCGGCATCGGCGCGGGACTAGATGCCGCCGTTGCCAACGGCATGTCGAAGGATGCCCTCTGCAGCGAGTACGTCGAGGACGGGTCAATGAGCTTCGAGGAGCTGCGCGCCCACCTCTACGGCCTGCTGGAGTTTCCCACCGGGCTCAAAGCCGAAGAGCAGAAAGAGCCCAGCTTGAATCTAAAGGCATTCGGAGAAATATTTGCCGCCGAGAAGAGCGCGGATCCAAATCCAGCCAAAGCGGATGACGACGGCGGAGAGACCGATGAAAGGGACGAGCGACTCGGCGGCGGACTGCGCGAGGCGGAGATCCAGGACTGGACCTGCTTCTCATGCGGCGATGCGCTCACCCAGGCACACGAGGGCGACTACTCCCACACGGACTCGGAGAACGAGTGCGTCGAGGAAATCCCAGTGCCGACGTCCCTCGTCAAAATATCCCTGCAGAGATGACCGGGACCGAGGCCAGATCACGCGGCGCCCAGCAGGCGCACGGGGGGCGTGACTGAGCGCGAGCACGCGCTGCGGCTGGCGCGGCTGCGGGAGCGGCGAGCAGAAGCGCCACGGCCACGGTTGCCAGGGCGGCAGCTAGTGACGCCCGTTGCCGGCGGAGGCCAGCTTGCGCTTCTCGATCAGGCGCTGATACTCCGCTGCCTTCTCGGTGTGACCGAGGGAGACCAGCATCGCGGAGTCCATCGCCGCGGCCATGCCGTCGGGGCTCGCCAGCGGCAGAATGCCCCGCTCGGTGGCGATGAAAGGCCCGGTGGGACCGTGGTAGTCGATGAACTCGCGTTTCATGGTTCGCCAGATTGTAGGCCCTTGGCCTGGGCGGCTTGAATCCTCTCTGCCAGGTAGACGGCCAGAGGCTCATAGCTCTACCCCCCACCGGTTCGGTGTGTTAGTCTAGGCACATGCGCTTGCACATCAGTCTCGATGACGGGTTGGTCGCCGAGCTCGACCGCCGGGCCGGGCCGGGGCGGCGCAGTGCCTTCATCGCCCGGACGGTCGAGCGCGCGCTCGAGGACGAGCGACGCTGGGAGGAGATCGAGGCTTCGCTGGGCGCGATCGAGGACCGCGGCCACGAATGGGATCGCGATCCGGCTGCCTGGGTCAGGGACGGACGCCAGGCCGACGCGCGCCGGGCCGGCTGAGTCAGATCTGCAGTGGCGCAGCTGCTGCTCGACACGACGGTGCTGATCGATGCGCTGCGTGGGCGAGCGGCGGCCGAGCGGCTGCGCGGCCTGCGCGGCGAAGGGCCACCGCCCTACATCTGCGCGATCAACGTCGAGGAGGTGTGGCGAGGGGCGAGGGTCAGCGAGGAGGAGGCGGTGAGCCGGCTGCTCGGGTCGCTGCGGATCGCGCCGCTGGGGCGAGCGGAGGGAGAGCGCGCCGGCCGCTGGCGCGCTCAGTTCGCGGCCGGTGGGACAACGCTGCACCAGGCCGACTGCCTGATCGCCGCGGCGGCGCTCGGCGTCGGCGCCCGCCTGGCGACGGGCAACCCGCGCGACTTCCCGATGGCCGAGCTCAGCGTCGAGCACTGGCCGGTGGGTTGAGGGCGTGTGGTGCGGCACATCTCCTCGGCTCCCGCGATGCTGGACCACGAGGCTGGTCGCGAGCTGCTCGACGAACAGGCTCGCAAGTACCTGGGGATCGGTTGGGGAAGAGTTCCTGCGTCGCTGGGACGCCGGCGAGATCGATGCGGATGAAGATCCGGACGTGATGCGGGTCGCGATGCTCGCCGGGTTTGCCCGCTAGCTCACCTGGGCGGTGAGGGGTCGGCGGACTCCTCCGGGGGGCCGAAGAGCACGACCGGCTCGCCGTCGCGGGTGATCACGAACTCCTCGCCGTTTTCGACGCGAGCGAGGAGCTCGAAGAAGTTGGCTTCGGCCTCCTCGATGCTGAAGCTCTCGGGCACCGACCGACGGTACCAGGGCTCTTCCCCTTGACCGTAATCTCCGCCTTTCAGGGGAGTGAGCAATTGCTCGGCCCGATCCCCTCGGGCCCGGGCTCACGGCGCTACCCTCCCGGCATGAGGGCCTTTGCCGATCTGGAGAGCATCCCCGGCGCCGGCCTGGTCCAGCGGGGAGTCGAAGACCTGGATGGCGGTCGGGAATCGGCCGAGGCGCTGCTGGTCTCGATCGGCGCGCCGCGCCTGCGCTCGCTGGGCATCGAGATGTCCTCGCCGATCGCAACTCCCGAGCACAAGCTCTATCTGCATCTGGCGCACGAGAAGGGCGACGGCGCCCACTCCGCCTACAACGCCCTGATCCGCCGGCTGGTCAGCTTCGAGCGGGCGGCCTCTCGAAGGCGGAGCGCGGACACGATCAGGACGTTCACGATGTCGAAGAAATGATTGCGACCCAACCCGGCCACGCCAACCGCGGTCCGCTGTACCGTTTGGGCGTGAGCTCAACCAAGCGAATCGGCAATTGGACGCCCGACGGCAAAGTGGAGCGGGCGAGACTACGGCGCGACTATCTGGAGCTCTCTGGCGGCGAGCGGATGAAGCAGGTCTTTGAGTTGTCGCGCTTCATGTCCCGGGTCGCGGCAGCGGGCCGTCGAGCGCGCGGTGGCTGAGCTCGACATCGAGGGGATCCTCGACGCCCTGATCGATGGAGACGTCGAGTTCCTGGTCATCGGCGGCGTCGCGGTGGGCTTCCACGGCTACATTCGCGCGACGAAGGACGTGGACATCGTGCCGGCGCCTGAGCTCGACAACCTGGAGCGGCTGGCATCTGTGCTCGAGAAGCTCGACGCGGAGCTCGATGGAGCTGAAGATTTCGAGAGCGACGAGCTCCCCGACCCACTTGATCCCGAGACGCTCGCCCTGGGTGGCAACTGGGTGCTGCGCACTCGCCTCGGGCGTTTCGACATCATGCAGTGGATCGGCGATGACGCCTTGTGGGAGACGCACTCGCCAACTGCGATCGAGGCGGCGATCGGCGAGTTGCGAGTCAAAGTCGTGAGCTACGAGAACCTCGTCGCGCTGAAGAAACTCGCAGGTCGGGGGCAGGACCTCGACGACCTGAAGAAATTGCGCGAGGCTCGCGAAGACGGGTAGCGGCGCAGGCCGCTTCGCGGGCGCTACGTGCTCGAGGAGAAGCTGACCGGGGGGCGCGTCGTGCTGGCGCCGGAGACCTCCGCGGAGGCGATCCTTGCCATGTGGGCCACGAGCCCGCGATGCTGGCGGAGTTCGAGGCCGAGCCCGGCCCGGTCCGCCCCGCCGACGACTGAGAGGGCGCTGGGAATTCAACGCTCGGTGGCCAAGCCCTTTCAGTGGCGAGCTTTGCAATGTGTCTACCTATGGGGATTCGGCCTCAAGTAATCGGCATCCGGCGTCGATTACTCGCTTCGAGATGACTGCTAAACGCTCGAGCATGGGAACGGATGCGATACGTGTGCCGGCGCCGCCGTCGGCTCAGGTAGAGCAGTTCGGGGATGACCTTCGTCGCCTCGGCGAGGCGCTGAAGGAGCGGGTCGACGAGGTCCTGGCGCTGACGGTTGAGCGGACCAGCGGACCCGACCACGACCTCGACACGGTGGTTCAGGACAGCTTCGAAAGAATCAGCAGGAGCTCGACGATCGCGGTTGCACGGTGGATCGCGGGGGAGGGCATGGAGGTTGCGATCGAGGTCGGGCGGGAAACCTGGGAGATCTTCGGCGAGCTGGCGGTCCACCGCGCGGCGTCGCTGGACGAGGTGACCTGGCGCTGCTTCTGGTGGCGCAACGTGATGGCCGAGGTGCTGCAGGAGAGCGCCACACAGCTGGATACCTCGCCGGAGGCGCTGGCCCAGGCCCTCAACATCCTGCAGCTGAGCCTCGAGTTCAGCCTGCTGCGGATGTGCGAGTGCTTCGAGACCGAGCGCCAGCGAACCGAAGAAGAGCTGACGCGGCGCGAGGAGGAGCTCTCGTTCCTCGCGACCCACGATGCCTTGACCGGCCTCCCGAACCGCACCTTGATTCAGGACCGCGTCGAGCAGATGATCGCCCGCTCCCGTCGCAGCCAGACGCCGGTGGCGGCGCTGTTTATCGACCTCGACAACTTCAAGGACGTCAACGACACGCTCGGCCATGGGGTCGGCGACGAACTGCTGTGCGCGGTCGCCGCCAGGCTCGACGCGGTGGTACGGGATGCCGACGCGCTCGGCCGCCTCGGCGGCGATGAGTTCGTCGTGATCTCCGAGGAGCTCTCGCTGGCGGCGGGGCCCGAGCTGATCGCCGAGCGCCTGCTGGAAGCGCTCGAGCAGCCGTTCAGGCTGGGGACAGAGAAGGAGACTCGCGTCAGCGTGGCGGCGAGCATCGGGATCGCGATGGGCGATCGGACCTCCGCCGAGGAGCTGCTGCGCGAGGCCGACATCGCGATGTACCGGGCCAAGTGGGACGGTAAGAATCGCTACGTCGTCTTCGAGACCAGCATGCAGGACACGGTGCAGAAACGCATGGAACTCGAGATGGATTTGCGCGAAGCGCTCGAGAACGAAGAGTTCCTGCTCGCCTACCAGCCGACGATCGACCTGAGCGACATGAGTCCGACCGGGGTGGAGGCGCTGATCCGCTGGGAGCATCCCAAGCGCGGCGTCCTTCAACCCGACGATTTCATCCCGCTGCTCGAGGAGACGGGGCTGATCACAGAGATCGGTAAATGGGTGCTGGAGCAGGCCTGCGTTCAGGGCGCCGCCTGGCGCGCGGCCGGGTACCCGATCAGCATGGCGGTCAACGTCTCCGGGCGCCAGCTCGACACCGATCAGCTTGTAGTCGACATCGAAGGGGCGCTCGCGGAGAGCGGTTTGGACCCCGCGGCGCTGACGATCGAGGTCACCGAGACGACGCTGATGAAGAACATCGAGGAAACCGCCCACCGGCTGACCGCGATCAAGGCGCTTGGGGTGCGGATAGCGATCGACGACTTCGGCACCGGCTACTCGTCCCTGGCCCACCTGCAACGCTTCCCTGTTGACGCGCTGAAGATCGACCGCTCCTTCATCTCGGGGCTGAAGAGCAACGAGGAGGGAGCGACGCTGATCCACTCGCTCGTGCAGCTCGGCAAGGCGCTCTCGATCGAGACCTTCGCCGAGGGCATCGAGCAACAGCATGAGCTCGCCCTGCTTCAAGACGAGGACTGCGACAGCGGTCAGGGCTTCCTGATCGCCCGTCCACTCGATGTCGCAGCCACCGAGGAGTTCCTGCGCAGCTGCGCCGACAACACCACCCCTGCTTTGGCGCCAGCGCCACAGAACACGTAGGCACACGGGCGTTTCCCGGCAACGAGAGCACGATTTCTAGCGGCGAAGCTCAGCCGTAGAAAAGAGCGCTTGTATTACCGCGCGGTAAGACGGCTGTTATTAACGTAAATACGCGATTGCTATATTAACGCCGTGGCACCGAAACAAGGCAAAGAGACCCGTTCGGGCCTCTTCGTGCCCCAAGGAGAGGGATATTCGGCCTTCGTCCCGAAGCCACTGCCGCCGGCTCCTCCGATCGAGCTGGATGCCGAGCTCCTGACGCTGCTCGAGCAATCGGGCACCGAGCTCGGCCGTCTCGACGGGATCGCCAGGGTGATCCCCGACCCCGACTTCTTCGTCAGCATGTACGTGCGCCGCGAGGCGGTCCTCTCTTCGCAGATCGAGGGGACGCAGAGCACCCTCGAGGATCTGCTCGAGCGCGAAATCGGCGCCGGCGCCGATGACCAACGCTCCGACGTCCTCGACATCGTCAACTACGTGAAGGCGATGAACTTCGGGCTCGAGCGACTGCAGACGCTGCCCCTGTCGCTGCGCCTGATCCGCGAAATCCACCGGGAGCTCCTGAAGGACGGGCGCGGGTCGCACGCGACCCCGGGCGAGTTCCGCCGCACGCAGAACTGGATCGGGCCCGACGGGGCGAGCATCGAGCAGGCGGCCTTCGTGCCGCCGCCGGTCCCGGAGATGAAAGAGGCGCTGGCCGATCTCGAGAGCTTCCTGCATGAAGAAGGTCGTTACTCGACGCTGATCGAGGTCGGCCTCGCCCACGCGCAGTTCGAGACGATCCATCCCTTCCTCGACGGCAACGGCAGGGTCGGCCGGCTGCTGAACACCTTCCTCCTGGTCCAGCGCGGCATCCTGCGCAAGCCGCTCCTCTACCTGAGCTTCTATTTCAAACTGCACCGCACCGAGTACTACGACCGGCTGATGGCCGTCCGTCTGAAAGGCGACTGGGAGGGCTGGCTGCGGTTCTTCCTGCGCGGCGTCGTGCAGACCGCCCGCGAAGCCACCGCGACCGCCGAGCGGATCTTCGAGCTGCGCGAGAGCCACCGCGCGATGATCATCGCGCGCGGCCTCGGGGACAACGCGCTGCGCCTCCTCTCGGCGCTCTTCCAGCGCCCGCTCCTGAATGTCAACCTGGCCGCCGAGATCCTCGGGACGACCTACCCGACCGCGAGCCGCCTGGTCGGCGGCTTCGAAGAGCTCGGGATCCTCGAGGAGATCACCGGTCGCAAGCGCTCGCGGATCTATCGCTATGAGCCCTACGTCAGCCTCTTCGACGACCCACCGGCCCTGGGCGAAGAGAGCGCGCCGCTCGAGGTGACCGAAGCGGCGACATAGCGCCCTCGCTCCGGCTGCTCGCCCCGCTCCTCGCCGTCGTCACGAATGTTCGTCTTCGACTCGCTGGCGCAGAAAGAATCAGATTGCGACTGCTGGCTCACCTCCGCCTCACCGGCCTCGCCGTCAACGAAGCCACCGGCAACGTCTACGTCGCCGACACCGGCAACAACCGCGTCGACAAGTTCGACCCCTTCGGCACCTTCATCCGCGCCTTCATTGGTGGTCTTCCTACCGGAGCCTCCCTATGAAAACGCACCTCCTCCTCTCCCAGGCTGGTGCGCCCATCACGACTGGCAATCTCGCGCCAGCCCTCCCGCGTCCGGGGGTGCTCGTGAACCGCCGTCTACAGAAAGGCATCCGAGTGAGCAAGCCAAGCTATGCCCGCCACGTCTCCCAGCTCCTGGCGATCGTCTTCGGTCTCCTCGTGACTCTCGCCCTCGGCGTCGCCTCCGCCGCCGCCGAACCGCCGACCGTGACTATCGATCCGACCGTGACGGCCGGCTACACGACCGCAGAAGTCTCGGGGACTGTCGATCCCCATGGCGAAGAAGCGACGGTCTATGCCGAATACCTGGCTGCGGGAGACGATGGATCCCGTTCTCAGTTTGTGGCTGCCGCGGCCGAATGTCCGAACGAAGCCTTCCGGGTCGCTCCGAGCGAACACCTTCCCGATTGCCGTGCCTATGAGCAGGTGACCCCCGGTTGCTAAGAACGGCAGCAAAGGTTGTGTCTCGGCGGAATGTCGATTTGTTTTCCGGTCAACAACAACGCCGGAGCCTCCTTCCCCCCGGCAATGACCGCCTCCGGTAGAGGGCTTTTACCCCCGCACAACCAGCTCTACAAAGCGGGCGTCCTCTGCTCCCGGCATCAGGCGGGCGTCCTCTGCTCCCGCCCACCACACATGCTTCGGCTTTCGCTTCCTCGCACTAATGACCACCGGAGATTTTGCTCAGTCGCTGCCGCCTCGCGGGCACTAATAGACACCGGCAATCTTGCGTCCGTGCTTACAAATGCTTCGGCTTTCGCTCCTGGCAAATGCGTCGGCTTTGCTCGCTGCGGCAGAAGAACCAGATTTCGACTGCTTGCTCGCTCCGCCTCGTGG